>Ga0214923_10005972_pt1 | contig 13886 bp, 14 predicted proteins | sample LL1510_MetaG_FD_177993 | JGI IMG/M metagenome (GOLD analysis project Ga0214923, IMG submission 177993) | Freshwater microbial communities from Lake Lanier, Atlanta, Georgia, United States - LL-1510 | ecosystem: Environmental > Aquatic > Freshwater > Lake | place: USA: Georgia | collected... | reverse complement strand
ATCATCTTTATACCAATTAAAAAAATCCAATCCAAACTAAATAACTTCATTGCGCACCGATGCCACATAAGCCTTTCGTATAGAATTAATACCCAGTTTCTTTCCGGATTCCCTTTGAAAAATGGACAAGATGCGTTGAGACAATGTATTTTTTAACATTGGGCTACCATCTGATTTCACAAACAAATAGTGATATTTATTAAAAGCAGACCACGTGTGTAAAATCTTAACAAGCGCACTTGGTATCTTCATATTAACGGAATCAGAATACACAATCGTGCCAGACCGCTCCTTCAATAAAATATAATTTGTCTTATCCTGATCAACCGGCTTTTCTGATAAAATCTTCATCTTCACATATTCGCATCGTGAAGGAGGAAGATAAGTGTACATACATATAATTAAATAATCAAGCAAATAGTTTTTGGGATCCAACTCTGCCTTTTTTGCCAAATCACTTCGCATGTGTAAAATTTCAGCCCATGTAATAGTGTCATTTTTCGCCTTTTTAGGAGCCTTTTGTGTCCTTTTAATAAATGCCATCATATCGGTATCGTACTGTTTAAAAACCTTACTGAATTGTGGGTCCCTCATATTTTCTATGGTATGATGAATAGCAATATAATAGGTCTTCTTGGAAGAGTTGGACAGCGATAATTCCTCAATCCATTTATGGACACTGTCGTAATCAAGCAGAAAATCCATGTCACCATCACTTTCATTTAGGCCCAAGCCACGCTTTAGCCTTTTAATAGCCCTCCAATAAGCATCTTCCGTTTTTTCGTTAATACTCCTTTTTTTGGAGTCGTTCTTTTCATTAATCTTCTGTTCCTTAGTCTTAGTTTGGGCCTCCATGTTATTAAAACAAAATAAACAAAAAATCCGGGATGAACTCACCCGTAGATTATTTCAAAAACGCTACCACGTTGCACCATGCCAACTTTCCACAACGCAACCCCCATTCACAATAAAGTTATTAACATCGTCATTTTCCAGTTGAATATGATATAAAATATAACGACCCATATCTGTCAATTCCTCTTGTTTTGCCAATTCCAAACCCAGTTTAAAAACTTCAATCATTCCCCCATGTTGTATTTTGTGATATGAAGAAATATATGTATCCTGCGTACAACCGTACAAACCTCGGGGAATCTTGTATATTCTATCACAAAATCGCCTACTATTCCAATATACCGGCCACTTCCCTATTGCAAGTATTTTTATGCTTTCCCCACTCTGATTTATTACATAATCATCTGGTGTAAGATAATCAATTTGTATCCACCCCTTTGGAGTATAGACAAGAGTTCCTGAAAGTAGACATCTACTGTCACTAGGCATTATCTATTTTAAACAAACTATCTTTATTTACAGCGAATAATTTTTTCAAGACTTTACGCACCCCCAAAAATTTGAATCGTTTTCCCCCATGTATAAAAATATTAAAAATGGAAGGCGTTATAGAAATACATGGTGGAACTTTGGTAATTTCTTCCAATGGCAATTACGAAAAAATCCGGTCAACAAATTTAATTTCGGGTGACATTGTCAAAAAACACCATGAGAACCAAATAGAACTAATTAAACGAATACCCCAGGCGGCAATTGGCATAGTACATTCCAATACAAATCGTATTTATATGCCAAGTCTTATACCATTTTCACCGGAAATTCCAAATAACTATGTGTGCGGGACACGTCTTTTACTCTGGTTACACGAAGACGGTCAAATTAGTATTAAATCCGTTTACACAAATAGTCCCAGTGACGATTCCAAAATAATAACAAAGGCATATACTACTACGGAAGATTCGTACCAAGAGCCGTTTGTTTATCAAAATCATCTATATACAATACCCCATTGTGTAAATCACGATGATTTTGATACATTTACCATAGACCCCGCAAGTTCAAAAGATTTTGACGACGCAATAACTGTAACGCCAGAAGCACTTTATATTCACATAGTGGATATTGCGCATTTCTATTCATCATTTACACCGGACGTGGTAAATAAACTTCGTAATCGCTGTTTCACGCTGTATTTAGAAAACGCACATACAGAACATCTACTTGATACAGAAGACTCCACGGATAATCTTAGCCTTTTAAAAGGCAAACAGCGCAAAGTAATAACTGTAAAGGCGGTCCTAGAAAATGGCTTGGTGACTTCATACGACATATATCGTAGTACAATTGTTGTAAAGCACCGCTATACATATGAAGAGGTACAAACATTATTGGAAACACAGCAACCACAAAAAACACAGTACCCTTCTTTATCATTCTTAAATGACCTGGTAAAACTCCGATCTCAAGATATCACCTATAATATTAATCTGCCATCGTTGCGAATTACTATGAACACGGAAACAGAAGAGCCGGAAAAAGTCATCTGCGAATCGACAAACGATGCTTCCCACAGTATAGTCGCAGTAGCAATGGTCTTGGCTAATCTTATTGTGAGCAAACATCTTGCTATTCACCACCTTAGTTTACCAAATCGCTTTCATGACCAAATTCGTGGAATAAACATTCCAGATTTTGAGAAAACATTTAATGAACATGTTGATTCCTATATAATAGTGAAACGATTTGCCCGTGCGTGTTATTCAATTGATAACAAGGGTCATTTTGGGCTAGGAATCAGTGATTATGTACATTTCACGTCGCCCATGCGCCGTTACGCCGATATTATTGTACATCTTTTGTTAGCAGGAATAAGTATGCCCAATCTAGAAAATGAGGTACAAAATATTAATCAAGCCCAACTAAGAAATCGGTCATTACAAGACCTCTACAAGCACTGGAAAATAGTAAGATGGATAAAAAACACCCCTAGAAAAACCTATGATGCATGGGTAACCTGGATTACTCCGTCTGGACTACTGTGGTATATTCCTGAAATTTCTCAAAATGGATTTGCCCATGTTTCAGAGTTGGAACCCAAACAGCGTTGGTCATTTGAATGTGGAGAAAAACCTGCTCTAATTGGCCCAACTCACAGTTTCAAATTTGGCCAAAAAGTAAAAGCCACTGTATCAAATATAGATAGTAATACATTTATTGTAAAAGTGCTTATTGAGACCACGGAAAGCAGTAACAACAATAAGATCTAACTGTAACCTTCTTTACACGCCGCTTCCCGTCTAATATTGTTTTACTAATTTGGCTATCAATCCATTTTTCCCATCCCATGTGTAAAAGAACACAGAAATCGGCAAACGCCCCATTGTCTTCTGAAAATAACTCTGACATAAACAAAGTCCAATAATATGGCTCTTTTTGTAAAATATGATAGAGGGTTTCATATTCGTCTCTTAAACTATCGCTTTTTATATATCTAAAGTCGCCAATTTTTGGTCTTAAAGCACCCCATTTTGACACATTTTTGTTCCACTCCGTGACCCATACATCCCATCCATCTATAGAAATTTGCTTGAGCCATAGCATTGTATCATTGAAACTTGCGTCAGTGTGTTCATATTTCATAAGAGATTCAATATGGCGACATTTGGGTTCATTCCAACTGGCATAATCGTCATTTGGAGGAAAACAGGTTCTAAGCCACAAATTCAAACCATATGTATTCTTATAGACATCAAATGCATCTGGATATGCCTGAATAGCATGTGGCTTCAATGCATATGGTTTCATCCATCCAAAGTAGCCATATTGGACAGTCATTGTTGTTTAAAACCCATAAAAGCAAAAACCACGATTCAATTTTATAATACTAATCTGAAATGATGTTTGGAAAAGCCAAACACAATATGATTTAGTGCTTATATTTTCTACGCAGTATTTTACGCCTTGCTCCACTTGGCATAGTTAAACCCTGTATATGTTGGAAAAACCATTTCGGTTTACTAATTGGCAACCATTGGTCCTGAGTTAGAAACCATCCGGATCAGAACTCAAATCTGATGTAACACACAACGTTATCTATTCGGCTAGACTCATTATGGTGCGCACCATTCCAGAAGTAACTGTCACGTTTTTGAACCCAGTAATTGGAGCGATTCAGGGCCACAATAAAGCAAACCCGGCACTACTATGCGTTAATTCACAATATTATAAATATTATGTGTTTTAAATGGACGTACTTACACAGAAACAGACAATATGTCTGAATATGATAGTTAAAAACGAAGCGCACATTTTAGAACAGACACTTGATTTACTATTACAATATATTCATTTTGATTATTGGGTCATATGTGATACCGGCTCCACAGACAGCACAAAAAGTCTAATTATGGAGTATTTTGAAAGTGTAGGAATTTCAGGCGAATTAATTGATTCGGAATGGAAAGATTTCGGAACCAATCGTACAATAGCATTAGAGAAGGCATTTAATAAAACTGATTATGTATTTATATGGGACGCAGATGACGAAATCTCTGGAGATTTCAAACTCCCAACTTTTCTAAGGGAAGATTCGTATTCATTTCAATTTGGCGGAAATACATATTATCGCAGAACACAACTGGTTAGAAACACCATCCGTTGGAAATACGAAGGTGTTTTACACGAATATATTGTGGGCATAGATTCAACACGCCCCGCCTATTTTGTTGATGGGAATTACCATTTCATATCCGGCAGACGGGGCGCAAGAAACCGAAATCCAAATAAATACAGGGACGACGCAATTGTTTTAGAGGAGGCATATCTTGAAGCAATCATTAAAAAGGACCCGATACAATCAAGGTATGCTTTTTACACGGCAAATTCGTACAAAGATGCCAATATTTTCGATAAAGCAATAGAGTATTATAGAAAGGTTCTGGACCTGAATGGCTGGGAACAAGAAAAATACATGAGTTGTTTGGAACTCTATGAACTGTACAAGCGTCAAGGGTCCGAAATTCAAGGACTTTATTATTTGATAGAATCAACAAAATACGACAAAACCCGTGTAGAATGTATATATCGACTGGTGAAGTATTATTCTGAAAGAAATATGTTTGATGTGGCATACGCCTATTATAGTTTGATAAAAACGGACTATGAAAATCACTATAATATATTTAATAAGGATCTTTTATTTGTAAGAAAACAGGACTACATTTTTTATCTGCCGACTATAATGATTCAGGTAGCCTGTAAAACTAAAAACACCGATACGCTTATGGTAATGTATGAAGTTATACTGACAAATAAGGTTGTTTCAAACAGTTTATATAGCCAAATCTTCTTCAATAATATAATACACATATTAGATTTAATAGAATATTCGGAAGATACGCTAGAAACGCTGGAAGCAATATTAGATTATGTAGATATTACATATGAAAATAATATAGTTCTAAATACGAACCATTTTCAGATATTAAACAGAGTAGTTGAGAATTTTAAGCCAATTTTAACAAGAACACCTACTATAAACACCTTACAAAACAAAGACAAAACTGAAGACAAAAACAAAAACAAAAACAATAAAGTGATTTTTACAATGACAACCTGTAAGCGTCTGGACCTATTTATCAATACGATGAATTCAATCATAAATACATGGCAAGACTTTGACAAAATAGACTATTTTTTCTGTGTTGATGATAATTCATCGGAACAAGATCGCACAATTATGAAAAGTAATTTTCCCTTTTTTGAATTCTATATGAAAACACCAGAAGAAATCGGTCACAAAGAAAGTATGAATATTATTTGGGACAAATTAGAGGCCCTGAAACCCAAATACTGGATTCATATGGAGGACGATTGGCTATTTTTGCGATCCGACAACTATGTTGAAAAAAGCATCCAGTTTCTTGACGAATTCAAAGACAAAAATATACATCAAATACTCTACAATAGAAATTACGGAGAAATATTAGAGCATTATAATTATACGGGTGGCAAATTATTAAAGAAGGGATACAAACTTCACGAAAAACGGGACGATTTGAAGGGCGTAAATTGCGGGTACTGGCCCCATTACAGCCTACGACCATCAATGACTCTGGTAGAAACCGTGCTAAAGGTCGGCGATTACGATTGCGAAGAGCGATTTTTTGAAATGGAATACGCCAAAAAGTATTACAATATGGGCTATAAGTCGGGATTTTTTGACTCTATTCGCAGTATTCATATTGGAAAATTGGTAGGTGACAAAAATGGTGTAAATGCCTATACATTGAACCAAATATCACAATTTGTGCCGAACAAATACATCATAAATTTGGAACGCCGACCGGACAGAAGAGATAAAACACGGGCCATTTTAGAAAAACAGGGCATTAAGGATTTTGAAATTTATAAAGCAACAGACGGAAACAAATTAATTTTAACACAGCAGATTAAACACCTTTTCAGAGGCAACGATTTTGGCAATAAAAAGGCGGTAATTGGATGCGCCTTGTCGCATTACAGTCTGTGGAAGAAATTATTGGTTGATAAACACAACAAATATTACATCATATTTGAAGATGATATTAGCCCGTGTGATAATTTCAAAAGCAAAATGGAAGAGGCCAACCTATTAATGCAAAACACCAATGTGGCAGATATATTATTTTTAGGATATCATTCAATGAACGATTCCAATAGGACAGAAATTATTCCAAATACGTCCATTAGCGATCTTGACAAAAGTAAATACATTGGTGGGTTTTTTGGATACATAATAACAAAACGGGGCGCAGAAAGAATGTTAAACTATATCGGCATTCACGGAATTAAACACGGTATAGATTATTTAGTTAAAATAGTGCGACCACTTAAGTGTATTAATTTTCAACCACATATTTTACATTCAGAATGGGTAAAAACGCCAAATTCAAAGGTGGATAGTGATATACAAAAGGAAACCGAAGCATTTGATTTCAGTCGCCCAATCTATGAAGATTCTGGTTGGATCTTTATTCCCAATAAAGACAGTATGTATTCCGATTTGCTCCACGAACCTGAACTTTCAAAAGAAGATATGATATTTTTAGCAAATATAACGGAACATTGTATAGCGTTCAACACATTTGGCTATTTCAAATCCGATATAACATTTCCATTAATAAATCCGTTTCCCTTTGGAAGTAAGGGACATGGTATATATATTAAGCGCAATTTTCTTGAATTAAAAAACAAGGAATTGTATGGAAATATAGAAAGCAACGATTTTATAAATTTAATAAATCAATAAGTAAAAAATTTGATTTGGTCCACCTAGAAAACAATTAATTAAAATAAAATGTCTGATAAACCTGAAGACCCATTAATCCATAATGACAAATCTAGAACCAGATATAGTGACTATCCATACTGCTTGTATAATAATATACCGCAAAGTCTTGGCTTGGGTCCATTGCCAGGTAAAGTCCGTCTTGTAAAACGACATGCATCGGCAAACATAATATTAAAATCACTTTAAGATAACTCACATATTAAAATAAATGGAAACATATAGTTGGTATATAACATCCCGTAACAACGCAGACACATGTAAAATTAATTGGAAATCAATAAATACAGAGATATTATTCAAAAGCAAAGTCTTACAGCATTGTTACGAAGAGGCCCATAAATATCCTACTCTTCAAAAAGTTGCCGAAAGGTTTGATGCGACAAAATTTATGGGCTATTTAACACACGACTTTATAATGGCCCTTATGGAATTAAGCAATAACCTGATACCAACCGGTTCATTTCCACGAATTTATTATGATTACGAAGGTTCAAATAGTTTATGGTGTCTGGAATTCATACCAGGTAAAAGACTTGTTCATATGCTAACTTGCGATTATAAAATCAGCCAAACACATAGTGACAAGAAAAAGTTTTTATCAGAACTACCAGAAAATGGTGTATGGGAACCATAAAAATCTTGGTATATAGAAAATGCCAAATCCCGAAATTCGTGGCCCCGATGACGTACCTAGAACTTTTGAACGTAGTGTTGCTAATATAAATAAGATATCGGTTCGTTTGTCACACCTGGTTTCGTATATGAATGAGCGTTCAAATGTTAATGGTAAAATGACTTATTTACGTGGGTATAAGAACCCGATTTTACCACTTTTTATGGATATAAAAGAGGAATGTGCAAACATGGAACAGGCGTATGATTGGATTAGCAAACAACCCGAACCACGTTATTCCAGGGCCCCATCCCCACCACCATACAGAAGACCCCCGCCCCCAAAAGTCGAATCTAGACCAGTGGAAGAATACGAACTACGACGACCACCCCCTCCTCCAGCAAGAAGACGGTATGGTGGAACAAGAAAAACAAAGCGCAAATAAATAATAGTATAGACCATTATTTGTCACATGAAGCGCATACATTTTGTTTCAAAATTTAATATATTACAGTAATAATATATTAAATTTGGGCAAATAAGAACACAATATAAATTTATTTGAGTTTTAAAATAAAGTACAATATATATTATATAAGATTTATTCTTTTAACGCCCAGTACCATTCGGAAACCATATTAACTTCCAAAACAGTTAGATTTTTACATCCCAATATGATTTAGGAATCATATTATCGTCAAAAACAGTTAGGGTGTTTTCTGGTTGTAGTTTCTCATAATTTATATCTCTCCATCCGAATAACATCACACCAAAATGAGGAGTATGTTCTTTGTTTTCACAATATTTACAAATAGAAGTGTCATCATCGCCATCACACTCAACTAAAAGAATTAATTGAAAAAGATAATGTTTATATTGGAATAACTTTTTGTATCCCAAAAATATATCTGAAAAAAAATAAAAATCCCGTACAGGTCTCCATCTTTTTTTATTAGTTAGATCATTATATTTAAATTCATTTTTAATCCATGGTATAAGTTGCTGTTGAATATCATCTCTAATCTCTTCTCTAATTTCATCGACGTGACCCTTAAGATCCCACGTTCTACCCTTCATACAAAAATGTTTAACTTTATCTTCTCCGTCAAGCATATTTTTGTAATGGGGAGGAAAAGCCTCAAATATTTGATCACATTCTTCCCCCTCCTTTTTCCAACTGTGTATGCGTTTTTTGTCTATAAATTCTTCCATTTATCTTTATAAAATAAAAATTAATTATAAAAATACCGGGTTAAAATTTTTCAATGTGAATTTCATATTTCCTCATCTTTAAATTATCATACACTAACTTAAAATGTATACAGTACCTTTATTTCAACACCTCTTAATTTCTGGCTATCACGGTTCGTCTACAAGATTATTCCATATAATTTATTTGCTTTTCCTTTTGCGTTTTTCTAACAGATTTGTACATTTTATTCTTTAGCGTTTTCTTAACAGATTTATATGAGTTAATAGGATTCAAATTATTACTGAATGGTGGATACATTCTAGTACCTTTATTTTTAAGAGGTATATAATGTGAGCGTATGTTTATACCGTTAAGAACAATATTTGTATTTTTATGAATAGGAAATAATTTATCTTCATTACCAATATAAAAATCACGATTATCTTCATCAAACATTTTATTCAAAACTGTAATAATAACATTCATCTCTTGTTGTAATTCAGGATCATACTTACTGGCATTTGGGATTCCATTTGTTGTATATCCGTTGGCAATTGAAAATTCTAATGAGTTAGGCTTGTTTGCAGGTTGTATTATAGAAATGATAGAATATAAGTATTCTTTATTACTTGATTTATGTTCTTTAGTAGTCCCTTTAATTCTATACACATTTTTAAAAAAATGTATAGCCCCATTATCCTTTGCCTCCAATGTTCTTGGAGAAAGATGTAATGTAAGATGCATGATTTTATTATTATTTTTCAGTATATTTAAGCACAATGTGGGGTTTGAGTTTGTTTGACCATATACTTGGCTACTAACAGATATATCCGAACTAGTCAAGCCTTGTACTTTTCTTTCATTTTCTATATAATTGGTGATCTTTACGTTTGAATTTTTAGATGTACTATCAAATAAATGAATTAGTTTATTTATCATAGTAGAATCTAAAAAACTCCAGAAAAGTTTTTGCGATTGAATTATTAAATGTCTTTGATTTAATTGACTTTTAGAATAAAGGCCCATATCTATTATACAACATTTATTCTTTTATAGCTCAATACCATTCGGGAACTATATTAATGTGCAAAACAGTTAGACTTTTAAATGTAAAACGCTTAGACTTTTAAATCCCAATATGATTTAGGAATCATATTATCGTCAAAAACAGTTAGGCGGTTTTCTGGTTGTAGTTTCTCATAATTTATATCCCTCCATCCGAATAACATCACACCAAAATGAGGAGTATGTTCTTTGTTTTCACAATATTTACAAATACACGTATAATCATCGCCATCACACTCGTATAAAAGAATTAATTGAAAAAGATAATGTTTATATTGGAATAATTTTTTGTATCCTAAAAACACATATGTTAAACAATAAAAATCCCGTACAGGTCTCCATCTTTTTATATTAGTTAGATCATTATATTTAAATTCATTTTTAATCCATGGTACAAGTTGCAGTTGAATATCATCTTTAATCTCTTCTCTAATTTCATTTACATGATCCCTAAGATCCCACGTTCTACCCCCCATGCTAAAATGTTTAATTTTATCTTCTCCATCAAGCATATTTTTGTAATGGGGAAGAAAATCCTCAAAAAGTTTATCACATTCTTCCGCGTCCTGTTGCCAACCTCCTATTCCGTTTTTGTCTATAAATTCTTCCATTTGTCTTTATAAAATAAAAATTAATTATAAAAATACCGGGTTAAAATTTTACATTGTGAATTTGATATTTCCTCATCTTTAAATTATCATACACTAATTTAAAATGTATATAGTGCCTTTATTTCAACACGTCTTAATTTCTGGCTATCACGATTCATTTAACGTATAATCTATAAATAAGTAATTGGTAAATAACTCCAGATTATTCGATAAAACTCATAATATAGATAAATATATACATATATAATATATGAAGGGCCTTTTAATATTATTTGGCGAATCGTTCCGCACGGGTGGTCAAGATTCTAGAATCAGAGGTAGAGATGAATCCTATCCCGAACAAATAAAGGCAGCGGAATCCCACATGGCATTTATAGAAGATTTAAAAAATAAGGACTGTCACATCGATGTCTATATATCGTCCTATACTACAAAGTTTGATAACGACCTTACAAAAATATATGCTAACAATTTAATTCAATCCGATTACAATGTTCAAATGACCGGTCCCCACGATCTATTACATCGTCCTATAAAGAATATAAAAAACATAGAAATATACGATTTTGTCTTGTTTATGAGAATAGATATATATCTGAAAGACGAATTTAAGAAAATATTTAACACGAAATGGGATAAAATATTATTTCCAGCAATATGTTTTAAGCCTTGGCACAAAGTTGGAAACCATCCTAAGGTGAACGATATGATGATATATGTGCCTAAAAAATATTTTAATTATATCCAACATATCTTTTATCGTTACGGAGGACACAAATTGTGGCAACACTTAAATGACACAACCGATTTAAAATACGACGATTTGGATACAATGTTAAATACATACCATGATTCAAATACGGAGAAAGACTTCAATCCTATATATTATATTGTAAATAGACCCCAATCAGAAGTATTTCACACCGAAGGTGAAATTTTTGACAAATATAATTTTACCTGAAAAAATGAACAATGGTAAACAAAGAATTACAGAACGAAAAATATGGCTACACAAAAAGAGACAGGTATATACGTATTTACAAATCCATATGTACGGCAGTTAAACGGCGATTTGATGCCAAAAGTCGGTTGCGGAATTATAAAGGACAGATTGAAATCGGCAAATTCGGAAACATATGGACCACCGGCCTGGAAGATTGAATTTGCCAAATATGTAGATGACGATTATTGTGTAGAGCAAAAACTCTTTTCCCTGATAGAAACAATAGACCCGAAACAAAGAGAATTTGGAAAAAGAAGGGAATTCTTCACCACACCGCTTCCAATTCTAAAGAAAATGTTCGATTTAGTTCCTGGTGAGTGGTATAGTGAATCAACTGAACAAGACAGTAAAGACAGTAAAGACAGTAAAGACAAACAAGAAGACAGCGAAGATAGCGATCAGCAAGAAGATACCAAAACTAAAGTTCAGAAAAATATGCGTGATCATATTCCAGACGCTATGGAAATTAAAAGTAGGCTTAACAATGACGAATGGATAGGCGTATATAATTACGAAAAAAATGTCATTATTTATAACGATAAAGAATATTCATCCCCATCTAATTTCCACAACATGCACGCATTGGAACAAAATATCATATCTCCTTCAGGCGCATCTAGAAGTGGCTGGGGCGAATGCCGTGGTAAAGTTGGTGACAAGTGGACACTCCTAAAACATATAACGCCGACCTAAAAAATTGAAATCACAAATCACCGTTTTCAAATACTCAAGTTTAGCCAAAGAAGCCTAAGCAAAATGCCTGTATCAAAGCCTGTAATAACTGTCAGCAGAATCCCTGCTAGTCTGCGGCTCAACTGTGATGTAGAAAAACCCAGAATCTACACAACACTCATTACAACTAACCCAACAGAACGTGTTCATCTTACACGGGTATCAAAAAGACGGGCGCAACATTAAAGCAAATAAAATAACAGATTTTTCAGCCCCTAATAGCATTTGCCAAAGCCTCAATCATTGGGGGCGGTACAGCGTTGCCAATCTGAATAATTTTTTCCGATACGGACCCCAATAATTTATAATCGGCAGGAAAACCCTGTATCTGTTTCAACTCATCTGGCAACAGTGTTCTTGCGTAAGAAGTGCCATCGGGTTTGCGTAACCCAAGAAGAAGACGGGGTTGGTGACCATATGTACAAATAATAGTCTTAGCAGGTGCGTCGACGTCAATTATTTCAGAATGAATGGGGGAAATGCGCTTACAGCAACTCAGTAAATTAGAATCTGTTTTTAATACAACATATGGATGGGGGCTACCCGTGACCATGGATTCTTGTGGCACGGGCAAAGCATACGTGGCAAAGTCATCGGGAATATTTGCGGTCGGTATCAAATAGGCCCCTTCCATTGAATTTGTAACAAACGACCGAATATGTGTTGTTACATGCTTCAGCCCGTTTTCCTCCACGTTTTGCCAGAATTTTGTGGGAGTAAATTTCTTAATCCGATTATTATCCCACCCTATAATCAACATACGTTTGCGCCGTTGTGGTACGCCAAAATTCACCGCCTCAAGAACCCTATATGAAATGCTATAACCGATTTCTTCAAATGCGTCACGGATTCGCTCAATCATTAGCGGGTCGGTTTTATTGGGGCCACTTTTCATTGAAATTAGTCCCTGTACGTTTTCGCCAATAATAAAGAGCGGTCTAACAATTTTAACGGCACGTACAAATTGAAGATAGAGTTGATTACGTGGGTCCTCTTTGTTTTTCTTACCGGCATGTGAAAAGCCTTGGCAAGGAAATCCGGCAAATATGATATCGGTTTTCCCTGTATAATGAACAAACCGGGAATCCTCAATCTTAGTAATGTCGGTACTTTTACCACTAAGATCCGTAATAAGTTTTGCGTCTGGAAAGTTTTTAATATGGGAATCGGCAATTATTTTTTTCAACTCTGAAAATGCCGAAACCTTGAAACCGGCCCTTTCTAAACCAAGTGTATCGCCACCGCATCCGGAAAAGAGGGATAAGGCCGTATTTTGAAAAGAAATAACCGAATCAACAGACACAGCAGACACAGCAGATACAGTCGCCTTACAAGGGATTTTTCTATTTAGGTGTTGAGTCAAACCTGCTTTGCGGTCAAAAGACTTTAGACATGTTGGACAAACAGACATTTGTTTTGTATTTTTTTACTAAAATAGTACAAAACATACAAGCATTCAACTTTTGGTAGAAAATCCACAATGA
>Ga0214923_10005970_pt1 | contig 13888 bp, 10 predicted proteins | sample LL1510_MetaG_FD_177993 | JGI IMG/M metagenome (GOLD analysis project Ga0214923, IMG submission 177993) | Freshwater microbial communities from Lake Lanier, Atlanta, Georgia, United States - LL-1510 | ecosystem: Environmental > Aquatic > Freshwater > Lake | place: USA: Georgia | collected... | reverse complement strand
ATTCGTGCGCGATCGTCCTGGCCACGACAGGCGTTATGCGATCGATGCGTCCAAGATTCGTCAAGAACTTGGGTGGACGCCTGAGGAGAACTTTGATTCAGGCTTACGGAAAACCGTGCTGTGGTATCTGGCAAATTCTGAATGGGTGAGCCGAGTTCAAACAGGGGCTTACAGAGATTGGCTAAACACCAACTATCATAGCGATTCTGATGAAAACTAAGTTACGCCTTTGGTTTTAGCTCTTAGCAATTTCGCAGGGCTTCGATGTTGGCTCATTCTTTAAAAGAGTGGATTAACTCTTGGTGGGAATGCAAGCGAAAAATCTTCTTTGTGACATGTCAAGTTCGGATTATAAGCTGGATCATCCCGGATAACTTTAGCCCATTTTGCCTGCATGAAGCGTACCTCCTTATCGAATCGAGTTCGTTTGTCGACCGTGTCCTCCAGTCCTCTACTTGCTGACTCATGGTGATAAAACTCCGCCTTGGGAGCGAAAACGTTTCGGTAACCAAGGCTCAATAATTTGAGGCAAAAATCAATATCGTTGAACGCCACGCTAAGGTTTTCTTCATCGAAGCCTCCCGCATCAAGAAAATGAGCTTTTCTGACCAAAAGGCATGCGCCGGTGACAGCAGAAAAAGATTGCTGTAAGACCGCTCGCTTAAAATACCCTTCAAGTCCTTTCGGGAGATGTTTGTGAGCGTGCCCGGCTACCCCTCCAACCATGATGCAACCCCCATGCTGTAACGTGTCATCTGGGTACCATAATCGGGCGCCAACCGCACCAACATTCTCCTGGATTCCGATGCCAACCATTTCTGAAAGCCATTCGGAAGTTAACACTTCCGTGTCATTATTTAGAAGTACCAAAAATTCGCTATCCGAATGCCGTGCACCTAAGTTCATCATCGCAGAAAAATTAAAGCTTCTGTCGTCTCTCAATGTTTTCAACGGAGCCACACGACAGATTTGCGCAAGCCAGTTAATGATTTCTTTTTCGTCTGAGCCATTGTCGATAATCAGAATCGAATAGTTTCTATACTCTGTGCGCAAAAGGACGCTCTCTACACATCGTCTTAATAGATCGAGTCGATTTTTTGTCGGTATGATTATTGTAACTGACGGTTGCTCCTTGGGAAGGAAATACGTGACGTGGAAATGCCCTGCGGGCTCTGTTTTCGCGACACCTTGGATGCGGCACCGAGAAAGGTGATCGTTTAATGCGCGTTCTGCGGCTTTGGTTGCATATGGCTTTGCAAACGGGTTTGCTGAGGCGCTTTCCGGATGTTTGCGCCAGTGATAAAGGATTCTCGGTATGTGAATGATTGTATCTAGGCTCGCCTTCTCGGCTATCCTTAAAATTAGATCGTAATCTTGAGACCCTTCGTAGCCTAACCGGAACCCTCCGACTCTGTGAACCGCTTCTGTCTGGACGACACTAAAGTGACAGATGTAATTGTGTGATCTCAATAGATCTATATTCCAGTCCGGCTTAAAATGTGGATCGCATCGGTTTCCGGCAGTATCAAGCTTGTCTTCGTCGGAATAAATCAAGACTGCGCGAGGGTTGTTTCGAATTGCATCCGCGACGCATTGCAGTGCGTGGTTGGGAAGCACATCATCGTGATCCAAGATGCCGATGTATTGTCCTTTAACCAATTCAAGGGCTGAGTTGCTTGCAGCAGAAATGTGGCCGTTGACCGGTCGGAACGCGACCTTCACGCGGGCATCTTTCTCGGCCGCGTTATTTAGGATCAATCGAATTTCTGGTTGACGCGACGCGTCATCGGCAATGCAAAGTTGCCAGTGTGGGTATGTTTGGTCAAGAACCGATTGAATCGCTGCTTCCAACCACTCTGGCTTGGGATCGAACACTGGCATGACAATCGAAATTAGCGGCCCGCTTGGCCCGCCCGCCGCGACTTGTCGAAGTCGTTCGATAGTCTGTGTATCGAATTGGTCATATCGTTTAATCCACTCCGCATAGTCGGGAGCGGTTGCGGGAAGCCGGTGTACCGTCGAAGCTCTTATGCGTTTGGTGATACCACTGATGCCTTCAGCAACTAACACACGCCTAATCTGGGATGTCAATTTCAACATCCCCTTCTCGCGTCGCGCGAGATGCCTAATTCTGCGCAAGAGCCTGAACACAGGGGCAGCGAACCCAAAGGATTTTCTCAATGTCGTTACGGCCTGCCAGCTTGTAGAATGAGTAATGTCGAATAGTCCTTGCTTAAGGTGAGCTTGTTCCACGCTACTTGCTTCGAGCTGACTGCCCAGTTGTAGAATTTTTTCACTTGCAAGGGAGAGTTGTTCTGCATCGCTTAGAACACGTTGCTCTAACTCGGAAATTTTCTTTCCAGCAAGGGAGAGTTGTTCGGCATCGGATTGAATCTGACGTTCCAGGTCGCCGATCAATACTGTGAGGCGTTTTCTTTCGAGCCGCTCATCGCTGAGTTGGTTGCGCAGGTCTTTGAGGTCGCTGCGCTTGCGGCTCAAATAGGCCTCTGCAGTCCTGTGGTCAATCTCTCGGGCTACGACTACCCACTGATAAACCAAGCTTTGGGTTGTGGACAAAATCTCGTCTTGCACCCCAGCAGGTAGCTGGCTCCAATCGTTCGAGAACTCGGAATGCTCCGGTGCAAGGCAAACCTCTTTCCAACTTTCTGGCACGAGTCTCGCAGCGAGGATTGCACATTCCAATTCGTGTTGTGTAAAAAAATGGAGATGTGTGTGATCAAGCAGACCGCGGACTCTATATTGAAAATTTTCGTTAAAAAGGGACGCGATCACGCCGCCGTAGGCGATGTTAGGGGTTGAGGCAACGAAGATTCCATTTTGAGTAAGCAAAAATGGAATCTGCCTTAGCAAATCTTGTGGGTTTCGAAGGTGTTCAAGCAGATCAGCTGCAATTACGGCATCAAATTTCGCTGAAGAAAAAAGATCAATCAAATTCGCGGATTCAAGGTCGGTCTCGAGAACTTGCGAGCAATGGTGCCTTGCAAGTGCAGCGCGCTCAGGACACGCTTCGATGCCCGTAACGCGGCAATGTTTGCGATGCGTCAATACCTGTGCAATGGCTCCCGATCCGCATCCCAGGTCGAGCACTGAGCAACCTTCAGGAATTTGCGCGACGATATAGGCAGCCACCGTGTTGATGTTTTCTTCGTCCACCACGTAGTGGTATTTATCGCCTGGCGCGCTCATCGTCCCATTTTTCCTCATTCTTACGATTCATTTGGCTCCGCATCTGGCCGAGCTGCTTCGTTTGCCTTCGGGGCGGGGTCCTGTTCCCATGCTTGCCGGTTTATCTTCCAGAAGTGGTCGAGGTGCGGCCACATCCACCATTGCCAAGGCTGATCGAGGACTGCGCGTTCGAGATGGGTGATTGCCTCGCGAAGGGCTCGATCCGGGCAGGGATTGAGATCGGATATTTCAACATCGACATTCGCAACACCAACATGCCGCGCGAGGGAAAAGACCAGGCGGGCGTTTGACATTCGCGCCAGCCTCACAAGACTGAGAGGGATCCGAATTACTCCACCGAGAAAGGGCGCTAAGTAGTGTTCGCTACTATTGGAGTCAAAAGCATCGAGTACGATGAAGACTGCGTTTCCGGCGCGTAGGTACTTCACGAGTCGACGCGGATGATCGGCGGTCATCATCCATTCACCACCTAGGAAGGACCGTATTCCTTCAGCGTTTCGCCGGGCTGTGCATCGCTCGAATGAAGCTAGACGCGGATTCCGGTCATCGACGGTGCCGGTGAGCAAGCCGGCGCGAAGTCGGTGCAGCGCAAATGCCGGTCCGTGAATGCCCATCCGTCCAAAGTGACTCGTGATAATAATTACCCCTCGCTTCTGCTCGATCGCATGTTCCAGTACCTGACTCCCTCGCAGGCGAACATAGGGAGCATAAACCTCGAGGCGGTGGTCCCTTATTTGTTCCGCATCCAGTGTGTTGATCGATTGAAGTGCAAAGAAGCGGCGCGCGCACGCTTCCCTTTCATTTGCAGACATATCCAGGCCCGGCTTTGCTCTTGCAAGCGCATCAAGAAATGGTCGATACATACCCGAGGCTTTGGCGGATGATTGTCCCCAGAAACCGGCGAGAACGTAGCGTGTGCTCCAAGGAAATCGGGCCAGGATCGGATTGGCCACGCGCAAGCGCCACCATCTAGGGTTAGCAAGATTGTTGGTTTGACTCAAGGCGCACCCCAGCGCCGCTGAAGGAAAACGGTGCCAACCTCGCTCCCATCTTGCATCATGAATAGTTCTAAAACCCTTACACTATGCTCGTAAACATGAATAGCACGCTCACAGAGAAGAAAAACATCAACGGTATAGCGTCCCTTCATTAAAGCAAGACGCGGGAACGTTACCGTAACGTCGCCCTTACTACCGTGCAATGGGATTGGCCCATGATTGTCATGAAAGGTACTACAACTGCTTACTGCGCGGCTGGTTGAATCATTGAACACTAACGCCACAACAGCAGGCGGCATGTTGCTGTCCTGCGAAAAAGATATAAAAATTTCCAGGTCGTCTTTCTCGCTCATCAAACAGGCCTGTTGATTGCTGACGGCCGTACCGCTTACTCGTGCACGGACGCCAATCAGTCTTGCGGCTTCCGCCAAATGCGTCTCGGGTCTAGGCCCTTCAATAGCTTTTCGAGCCTCAGTCTCAAGGAAACCTTCTTCGTTTTGTTGAAGGAACTCGTTGTACTGCGCGATGATAGCGGCAGAGTGTCCGAAGCCCGCGACTTCGCCGTTGCGAAGCCAAAGCGTTTTACTACATAACATCTCGACTTGATAAAGCGCATGGGAGCAAAAAAGTAGGGTCGCTCCCTTGTCTTTTATCTTCATAATTCGGTCAAAGCTCTTACGTGCGAAGCTACCGTCGCCCACCGATAGCGCCTCGTCGATAACGAGAATGTCCGGATCAAGAGCCGTGGCTACCGAAAATGCCAAGCGCACATACATGCCCGAAGAGAATGTACGCACTGGCCTGTCGATTGCTTCGCCAAGTCCTGAAAAATCAATAATTTCTGGCAACAGCATTTCAATGTCCCGAGGCTCGATTCCCATTAGAAGGGCATTAAGCCGCGCGTTTTCTCGCCCTGTGAAATCGGGGTCAAATCCTGCGCCCAGTTCTAGTAGTGCCGAAACTCGGCCTCTGCTCTCAACCCGGCCCTCAGAGGGCTGAAGCGTGCGTGCAACAAGCTGCAATAACGTGGACTTGCCCGCGCCGTTTAGGCCAATGACGCCTAGAGACTCGCCACGCCGGAGTGCGAAGCTGATTCCGCGAAGTACCCATCTCTTGTTGGCACTAGGCTGCCCAAGGAACAGCTCAGTGATCCGATCGGCTGGTCGCGCGTAATTGCTGTAATACTTTCCAAGGTTGCTGGCTTGCAGAATCACGTCAGAACTATAAGACATCCGCGAATCCTGGCTGGAGTTTGCGAAACAGGTAGCGGGCTAGCGCCGCTGCACAGAACGAAACACCGAGCGATACCCAAGCAGCTTCAGCGTTCGGAAGGTTACCGTGAAGCATGATTTCCCGTAGTTGCTCAATTGGCCATGTAATCGGATTTAACTCCAGTAGGCGCTTCCAATCGGTTGATACCTGTTGAGTGCTGTAAAACACGGGCGAAAGGAACATCAGCGCAGTGATTGTCGGGCTTGTGAGGTGGGCAATATCACGCGCATACACACCGATTGCAGAAATCAACCAAAGGGCGGCCAGCGACCATAAAACAACCGGGAGGAGCCATAAAGGTACTGCGAAGAGCAGAAGTGGCGCGGGGGAGAATTCCGGTGCTAAGCCAGAGGCTGCGAGAAGCGCAACGATAAGAAGGCCTACCAAGAGGGGTACGAGGTTGGCAAACACGACCACGTATGCCAAGACAGGTAACGGGAAAACAATCTTTTTCACGAAGACTTGATGTTCAATAATTAGTCTCGGGGCGCTGTTGATGTTGTCAGCAAAAAAATTGAACAAAAGCAGCCCTAGGTAGATATTTAATGCAGCAACGAAGGCCCCCCCTTTCTCGACGCCTGGCCAGCGGAGCTTTAAAAACTGGTCAAATACAAGGGTGAAAACACCTAGCATCAAGAGTGGCGCCACCAACATCCATATAGTACCGAGCTTCGAACCCCTGAACCGCAATGCGAGGCGACGCCGTGTTAGGCTCCCAATCAAGTGGCGGGCTTGCCAATCCGTCGATCCTCGCAATCGAATGATTTGGCTTGTTCCTGGCACCATGTGCGTCATAGCGATTAACTTGATAGGAAGTTGACTCGATGGATCTTACTGTACATTGGGTGATGCGAACCAGGCTGCAACTGCAAGCCAACTGCGTCGCCCTGGTCCCTAAGGCAGGCTTCGCTCGGGTCAGACCCATTTTGAAGCCATGCATGCCTCGCAAAATCTTCGCAGCAGCTTTAAACAATTAAAATCTCCCACCATCGAGTGCATTACGTCGTACCGTGGCTGCGTCTAACAATGTTGACCTGTTTATAGCCCTTGGTCCTTGCAGGTTAGGCGTGTAGCCCTTAGCGTTGTCGAATCGGTTATTGAAAGGAGTACGATGATCACAAAGCGCAAGGGGATCGTGCTTGCAGGAGGCTCCGGGACAAGGCTTTATCCTGTAACCCAGGTGGTCTCAAAGCAATTGTTGCCTGTATATGATAAGCCGATGATCTACTACCCGCTAAGCAGTCTTATGCTCGCAGGCATCCGCGAAGTACTGATCATCTCAACGCCGGCTGATACGCCGAGATTTGAACAATTGTTGGGGGATGGTTCCCGATGGGGTATGCATCTCGACTACGCGGTTCAGCCCAGTCCGGATGGTTTAGCCCAGGCATTCTTGATTGGGCGCTCATTCTTGAGCGGGCAACCAAGCGCCCTTATCCTGGGCGACAACATTTTCTTTGGGCATGATCTGCAAAAGGCCATGCATCGGGCCGATCAAGTAGCAGAAGGTGCCACCGTTTTTGCTTATCACGTTCAGGATCCGGAGCGATATGGGGTCGTTGCTTTCGACGCAGCGGGGCGAGCAGCATCTTTGGAAGAAAAGCCAGCCCATCCCAAGTCAAATTATGCGGTGACAGGTCTTTATTTTTATGACGAGAGCGTCGTTGATATCGCCTCACGGATTAGACCATCTGCGCGTGGCGAGCTTGAGATAACCGACGTGAACCGCGAGTATCTTGAGGCGGGAGCTTTGCAGGTTGAAATATTGGGGCGGGGTTACGCCTGGCTCGACACTGGCACGCATGAATCGCTGATGGAAGCGTCGAGTTTTGTGCAAACGATCGAAAAGCGTCAGGGCTTGAAGATTGCATGCCCAGAGGAGATTGCGTTTCGGAACCACTGGATCACGGCAGAGCAGCTGGTTGAGCTTGCTGAGCCGATGAAAAAAAATGATTACGGGCGTTACTTGCATCGTTTGACCGAAGCAGGACTGTCTCGATGAAACTAACGAAGACGACGATCGACGGTCTTTTTGTTCTCGAGCCTGCGGTCTATGGCGATAGTCGCGGCTTCTTTTATGAAAGTTGGAACGAAAGACTTTTTCAGGAAGTGGTCGGGCAAAGCGTAAAGTTCGTTCAGGATAATCACTCTCGTTCACAAAAGGGTGTGTTGCGAGGGCTTCACTATCAGCGTCAACATGTTCAGGGCAAGCTTGTGCGAGTGACTCACGGCCGGGTCTGGGATGTTGCAGTGGATTTGCGCAAAGGCTCTCCGAGCTTCGGTGCCTGGTGGGGTACCGAGCTCTCAGAGACTAATCACCGTCAGCTCTGGGTGCCAGAGGGCATGGCCCATGGTTTTCTTGTGCTGAGTGAAATGGCAGACTTTCTCTACAAAACGACCGATTACTGGCACGCCGCGTCTGAAAGGAGTTTACTGTGGAACGATCCGGATATTGGAATTGAATGGCCACTGGATCAACTTGCTGATGTATCGCAAGACGCTGTTTCGATGTTGAAAATGGCCGCTAAAGATAGAGACGCGCTCCGGCTATGCGACTTGCAGCGGCGCGGCGAACTTGAGATTGCCCGATAGCAGTCAATGGACATGAGAGCCTTAATTCTCGGTTCGTCAGGTCAACTCGGTTGGCAGTGCATCCGCGATTTGCCTGGTTACGGGGTTTCGGTTCGCGGCGTCGATCGACGTGTGCTTGATGTATCAAAAGGAAATGCAAGCGACTGGCTACAGCGCTTGCAGCGGGAACTGGAGGCGTTCAAGCCTCACTGGGTCGTGAACGCATTGGCCTACACGGCGGTGGATCGGGCCGAAGACGAACCATCACTCGCACGACAGGTGAACGGGGAGTTTCCACGCGTTTTGGCGAAGGCAGTCGAAAGGTTCTTGCCGGGCTGTCAATTATTGCATTGCTCAACCGATTATGTTTTTGACGGCTTGGCGAGCGAAGCGTATCGAGAAGCTGACCAAACAAAACCGCTTAGTGTTTACGGGCAAAGCAAGCTTTTGGGTGAGGATGCTGTCCTTGCCGAGACCGACCGGTCCTGGGTGCTTCGTTTTAGCTGGGTTGTCGGTGAGCATGGCCAGAATTTTGCCAAGACCATTATCCGCCTGGCCTGCGAACGGGATCAGTTGCGCGTTGTTGGTGATCAGTACGGTGTGCCGTCGCCGACCAGCTTTCTTGTGCGCGAGTTTGTTCGGCTCATGAGGCACCCTCAGGCCGCCGAACTGGATCGCCCGAATCCAGCCCAACGATGTTTTCATGTCGTTCCTTCAGGGGAAACCAATTGGCACCGGTATGCGCAACTATGCATCGCAACTGCGCAGGACCATACTCTATTTAGAACGAAACTCAAGGCGATGCCAGACAATGTGATCCGAATCGAAACCAAAGACTATCCGACCAAAGCGCGTCGTCCCCAAAACGCAAGGCTAAATTGCGATGCATGGTGCGCATTCCATCAGATTTCCTCGCTCCCCGATTGGTTACAAGAAACCAGAACAGTTCTTAAAAATATAGTTAACCAAGGTTATAGGACCTAGATCTGCATGCTTGCTCATCAAAGGGTTGCGATCCTTCTGGCGAGTTTTAATGGTGAGCTATTTATTCCAGAGCAATTAAGGTCGATAGCCGCGCAAAAACATGTTCAATGGGACCTGTGGGTTTCTGATGATGGGTCAAGCGATTCGAGTGTGCATTTGCTGCAATCATTTGCCCAAGGCTTCAGTGACCAACAGGTATTGCTGGCTGACGCTTTGCCCGATGAGCGATTGACGTTTTTTTTTCGCGGCCCTGGCAGAGGCACGGTGAACAATTTTTTTTTCTTGATTGAAACGGTTTTCGAACTCGCCTTTCGCCACTATCAGGCCTTTGCATTTGCAGACCAGGACGACATCTGGTTTTCTAATAAGTTGAGCACCGCTTTAGAGCGCTTGAACTGGTCATCTGACGTTTCCGAGGGCAGATCACAGGTGCCCTTACTTTGGTGCACAGAAGTGCAACCGTGCAATAGCGAAGGTATCGTGGGGTCGGAGTTGCCAAGCAAAATCCCGGAGCGTTTCGTGCCAAGTCTCCATCACGCACTGACGCAAAACATTGTCCGGGGAAATACAGTTGTACTAAACCGCGAGGCGTTCGAGCAAGTCTATACCTGTCGCCCGCACGTTCCCGTCGTGATGCACGATTGGTGGTTCTACATCGTGATCACGGCAAGTCCAGGTGGCAAAATTTTGCATGATCCTGAGCCATCGCTTGCATACAGGCAGCATGCTGCAAATCAGGTTGGCGAGGCTCGTTCATGGGCTGTTCTGCTGGAGCGGCGTCGCCGGGCATGGCAGGGCGAGGTAATGCTGTGGAACGATACCCACATCAGAGCGATCCGCGATTTACAGGGCAGAGCGCACGAGCGTCTCGACGCGGCGCTTTGGCAGGCGGTTGAGGCGCTCGAGCAGGTGTGTCGGCTGAGCAGGGAGCAAGGATTTTTGCGGCGCCTCGAAGCACTTCGGGTGGTGCGTGCTGCAAAGCTAAGAAGAGTGCGCTGGCTACAGAATATCTTCATGGACCTTCTGATTCTCGCCGGTCGGTTTTGAAGGTGTTGCTCCGTTCAATAGTTGTTTAAGTGCCTATCCCAATTCGAGATCCTTCCACGTCAGAGTCCTGGAGAACACGATGCAATGATGCAAACAGACCCGGTGGTTTTTGAGGCTGCGCCTCCAACGTCGAAATCAAGTCTCATCTGTGACGAAATGCACAGCATTTAGCCTGCTTCGCGCGTATAGTCCGGATGGTAGAAGCATTTTAATTTCGTCCCTACCACCAGCCCCGGTCAATAAACACCACGAGATCACGCTGATGCCAGTTTATCGAACGAGCGTATTTTTGCTCACACGGATGCCAGCGGTGCTTCTTAGCTTGGCTTTCGTGTGCTCGCTGATGCTTCCCGGCTACGCCATGGCCAGCGTTGGTCAAGTTACGCTGTCGATCGGTTTTTCTGAGTTGTCTTCAACTTCAGGCGCAAAGCGCGTGGTGGCCAAAGGCGATTTGATCGCAGAAGGCGACACGATTGTCACCAGTGGCAACGGCCATGTGCACGTGCGGTTTATCGATGGTGCTTTGGTGAGTGTGAGGCCCGTGTCGGTATTTGCGGTCCACGAGTTCAAATACGCCCCTCAACAGGCTGGAGAGACCATGATTCGTTTCACCCTCACAAAGGGCGAGGTGCGTTCCATTTCCGGCGCCGCAGCGAAAGAGGCGCGCGAGCGTTTCAGGCTTAATACCCCAATTGTTGCGATTGGCGTTCGGGGCACCGACTTCCTGGCTCGCGCCAACGCGGAAGTTACTGTGGCCACCGTAAATCAGGGCGCCATCGTCATGACGCCCTTTGATGCGAACTGTAGGCCGGACGGGTTGTTCGGCTGCGATGGCCAGCGCGCGCGCGCCTTGAGCGCTGACATGACGGGACTTGCCTTGGTGTACCGAAACGGCGCATTTGATCCCGGCTATCAAACGCTGCCAAGCCAGCGAGATAAGCATGAATCCAGTCTGAATACCGTTCAAGACCCTGTGAAGCAAAACGCCGAGCGTGCGCTTGCTGCCCAGCGCGCCGCGAGTCCCGAGGAATTTGTAACGCCTTCCAAGTTGGTATGGGGGCGCTGGGCATCGACACCGGCTCCCGGGGATGAGATGACCATAGGATTTAGGGAGGCTCTGCTTGGTAATCAGGTCACGGTTGGTGATGGCTATTTTTTCCTCTTCAGAACCCCTGACACGGTCAATCTTTTGCCAAGCCTGAAAGTGAAGGCAGATTTCAATCTCGCCTCATCGGCAGCATTTCATCGCTTGTCATCAGGGGAGGTTGCTGCGGCGACCGTTGACTCAGGCCGGCTTTCGGTGGACTTTGCCCAACAGCGTTATGAGACGCAACTTAAGCTTGGTGCCGCTGGTATCCCAACCCAAACGGCTGAGTTTCGCGGTGCAATTGATACCAAAACAGGCATTTTCACGGGTGGGGGTTTCAATACCGAATCCAGTCTCGCCGGGGCATTGTCTCTGGATGCCAAGCAGGCAGGCTACACTTTTCGAGTGCCTGTTGGCCTAGGGAGCCTGCAAGGCGCAACGCTTTGGGGAAGGTAGGCTGCGCTGGTCTATCTTTGGTTGCACCCTGCGCGCTTGGCCATTAATCGTGATCAGCTGAACGCCAGTTGCGGCTTGTTTTGGCAAAGCTTTGCGTGGATGCTTATCGCGTGGTTCCTCGCTTCAAGTACTGCGCATGCGGATTCCGGCCTGACCGAGTGCCCGAAAGCTGCATTTTGGATTGTGCAGCCACTCCGCCCGGATCAAGCCCAAGCCGAGCTTGAGCGTCTTGCAAGCTTTGCTGACGCTTGCGAGGCACGCGAAGACTTTCATGCTCAACGCGGTGCGCTTTTATTTCAGGTGAGACGCTACGAGCAAGCTGCGATCGCCCTTGAACGCGCTTTACTCATTAACCCCGAACTTGCCGGAGCGCAAATCGACTACGCCCTTACGCTGGGTGCGCTCGGACAAAGGGACGAAGCGATCGATTTACTGGGGCAGGTTGCTAAACGTACCGACATTGAAGCGTCATTGCGATCATGGCTGAAGGGCGAAATTGAATTGGCAGCTCAGCGCGAGCCCTCCAAACTCGTGAAAGCACCATACGCTGCTTTTATCGATACGCTCACCGATTCCGCGAGGTTTTCAGGGCTTGTACAAACCGGGTTTGGGCGCGAAACCAATCTCACGGGAGCGACTCATTCGCGTGAGCTCACGCTTTATCTTAATAACGGGCCGGTAGTAGTTCCCTTGAGCGAGGCGCAGTCGCCCATCGCAGGCCAAACGCAGCGAACACTGGTTGCGCTACAGGCGACTACGAAAGCTGGAGCGGCAGAGCTCCAGCTTGCTGGAATCCTGCAGTCAAGGCGTTCGTTGAACGAATCCATCCCGATGCAGCAGTTTTCCCTATTAGAGATGAAGGCTGCTTATCCGGTCGGTGCGCATCGTTTGCAATTAGGTGTTTATCAGCAAGACCTTGAACAGGGAGCCCTTTACGCTGCAAAGGACCGTAAGTATGCGCTAACTTATTTCCAGAAGGAGCAGCTAGCCGGCTGTAAACCCCAAGTCAATTTTTCAGTTTCAGAGCTCAGTTATCCACTTACGCCCCTGATGGACGGCAGGCATCGGTTAATCAGGCTTGAGAGCCAGTGTCCCGTCATGGGGGAGCTCAGATTTGGAGCAAGTCTTGGCGTTGATGAGCCAAGGCAACTCGAGCGGCCAGGAGGCTCGCGGCGTGGCTGGGATGTTTATGCGAGGCATCTTGCGCCGCTCGACATTCGAGCGCCTTTGGCATCCGTGAAAGTGCTTAGTTGGGTCCGGTTTGCTCGAACGGTCGAGCGCGGCATTTTCAGTGAGTTGCTCGCACAAAGTCCGGCCGACACCCGCCGCGTGGATGCCGGCATTGGCCTGTGGTTGCCTTTCAACAGGCAGTGGGAAATCGGTGCCGAATTAGAAACAAACTCACAACGAAGCTCTAACCCGCTGTTAAACTTGAAGAATCGAGGACTTTATCTCGTGTTGCGGTGGCAATTTGCATGAGCTGAACTGTGATAGTCTCCGCACAATCGTCGGTTTGCATGATTTTCGCAACAGATCGGATGTAAAACGCCATGCTCTGTGACGGAAATCACGTGGATCGTGTAAGAACACAGTTAGACTTCAAGTTAGTCTGTTTAAACCACATCAGCCAAACACGCTTTCTGATTTGGCGGATGTGGATTACTAGTCCACTTCTAGGAGAAGCTTCGATGACATTTCTACTTGTTACCCCGCAAGTAACACTTGCCCGCAATGCTGGCGCCCTATACAACTACGGATTGGGCAACGATCTCATGGCATCGCTTGCCAGCTCTAACGATATTAATGGACTCCTGAACAGCATCTACACGTCAAGCGTTGGTAGCGCTGCAACGTCTAACGTGGCCAGCACGCTGGTTGCTAACCTTGGAATTAAAGGTACAGGTGTCGCTGCAGCTGAAGCATATGTGGTTGCGCAACTTAATTCTGTGGCGGTTTCTGGCCGTGGCAAAGTGATCAACGATATCTTGACGGCATTTTCCTCACTGACGGGCGACGCAACCTATGGCGCGGCTGCGAAAGCGTGGAACGCCAAAGTAGTTGCCGCGGTTGCGTATGCAGCAATGGCAGGGTCCAAAGACACGACTTTTGCAGAGGCGGTTCCCCCGACGCCTGAAGCACCCTCCTTCAAACTCACTGCAAGTTCTGCCGAAGTTGACGAGGGTGGTATCGCTACTTTCCAGCTCACGCTTGATAAAGCGCCGACCTCAGCCGTGACGGTCAACTATGCGACTGCCGCGGGAACTGC
>Ga0214923_10005967_pt1 | contig 13894 bp, 12 predicted proteins | sample LL1510_MetaG_FD_177993 | JGI IMG/M metagenome (GOLD analysis project Ga0214923, IMG submission 177993) | Freshwater microbial communities from Lake Lanier, Atlanta, Georgia, United States - LL-1510 | ecosystem: Environmental > Aquatic > Freshwater > Lake | place: USA: Georgia | collected... | reverse complement strand
ACATAAAAAAAACAAGTTAAAATTGCTTTATTTCTTTTCTGGTAATTTAGCAAGTTTTTTAACCCTAATTGCCAATTCTGTGAATTTTTCTTTGAATTCGTGCTGTTTTGCTTGTTGATTTGTTAAAATTTTACCCTGCTGATTAATTTCTGCTACACTTAACTCAAAAACTGGCTTACTATACTGTTGAGAAATAAGAATTAACGAGTTAAAATCTGGAATTTCAATAAGATTATAAGGTTTATTATTTTCAATTACCTCTCGAAATTGACTTTCGGCAATAACCATATTATATTTTTGTAAAGAATCTGCTAAAATATTTTTTGAAGCTGTTTGAATTTTATCGATCCATTTTTGAGCTTCGCGCACTTTATCTTGGTTTTCGTTTTTATATGGCCTATATTTTTGCAAAATAACTCCGAGCATTTGCGGATTTTCTGATGGTAGATTATTAGGAACAGTAGGAATTCTAAATTGTTTAAAATCATCAGACCAAATAGGTAACTGACTAGCCAAGTATTCGATAGACTGGTAGCAAAAAAAATCTGGGTAAGTTGGCACTATAAAATAATCACTACCCATTAAAATTGCCCTATTAAAAGCACCCGAGCTAGGACTCATATCTACTAGCACCACATCAAAATAATTTTCTTTGGCTGTTTTTCTGAGCATTTCATTAAATAAACCTACATATTTCATATTAGAAGCTTGATATCTATTATCAGAAACCATACCCATTGCACAGAATATATCCATTTCGGTGATGGCAATATTTCCGGCCGCTAATTTTAAATTTTTATGCATAGTTGCGGTTGGCTTTACCGCTCTAAATGATTGATTATCACTTGCTCCAAAAACATTTTTGATAGCATCGTAAATGTTATCGTTGGCTTTTTGTTCATAAAACAAATCAAGCTTTTTTTGACTATCTAAACCCAAACAATAAGCTGTTAAATTACATTGAGGATCGGCATCAACAAGCAAAACCTTTAAACCTAAATCTGCCAAGCTCCAACCCAAATTAAAAGTTGTGGTTGTTTTACTTACTCCGCCTTTATGATTAAACAAAGAAATTATTTTTGCCATAAATTTATTTGATTATTATTTTGAAAAATAGTAAAATTTAACATATTTATTATTCTCATTATACTATTTTTAATAGCTCAATGTCAAGCAACAAATTTATGATGCAACAGTTCCATCATAAGAAAACAAGTTAAAATATGAAGCAATTTATCAAAAAAAAATTTTATTATCAAGGTTTGTTTTGCTGTTTTTTAGCACTTTTTTCTTGCATACTTATTTCTTGTGTGGCAAAACCAAATTTTATAATTGGCAACAATCGCTATTTAGCAAAAATAGAAGCCCAAGATCATCAATCTTGCCTTAATTTAAAAATTAATTTTAATAATAATGTAAATCTTGAAAATCAACAATATTGGCAATGCAGGCTTACCTTGGCAAAAGATAAACTATTTAATAATCCATCCGATACTAAACAACAAAAACACAACGAAAAAATAGTTTACCTTCTTAATAAAATCAGCGAAAAATTAGCCGACAAACAACCAAGTTTGCTAGAAAGAGAAGTTGCAAAACTCGATGAAGCACATCATCAACAATGCAAAAATATGGGCTACGAAAGCGAAACCGAAGATAAAAACAAAATCGATTCTTATTTGCAATGTCGACAATCTCTTATTGATAATTATCTTAGCGAGCCACCTTATAACAACCCAAGCTACCTACCCTATCAATACAAAAACTACAATCTAAATTATATTTTAAGCAAAAGAATCAAAATTTCTAGCGAAAATAAACAAAAAATCACCCAAGAATATCCAAAATGTCAATCTTATGCCTTGTATAGCTCTGAGCTTAAAAAATGTATTGAATATCAAAAACAAGCAAAAACTTGCTATCAAGAAAACTTAAGAAATATTATTTTGCAAGAAAGAGATGCTAAATTAATTTGTCAACAGCAAGCCAATATTAGATTTGGCGATAATTTACTAATTTTAGAAAAATCTATCGATTATATCAAAGAAAAAAACTATAAATCCGATTTAGTTTATAAATTTAATTTCGAATCAATGGGTTTAGATGAACTAGATTTTATCAGCAAACAAGAAAAAAAGAAACTACAACAAGAACAAGAACAGCAACAAGAAAAAGAAAACAACTTTAATAACAACGATTCTTTATATAATCGCTACGAACTATCGCAAATTCGTAAAAAATATGTGTTATCTTGTCATAAATTTGTTGATAATAAATTATTACAAGATAAAAATAATCTTGATAAAAAATGTTTAGAACTAGAAAATACTATTTTTTAACTTGAATCAATATGGCAAACAATTTAGAAAAACCGTCAACAAAAACCAGCACCAAATACTTAGATTGGCCAATAGAATTAATCAATCTTGCCAAAAAACAAGAAGCTTTGCAAGGAATTAGTCAACAAACAGAAGCCTTAATAGAAGAGTTGTTTTTTCATATTTATCGTTTTGAAGAACAACAAATAACCGAAGGAAACCTTACTCTATTAACAAAATCGCAACTTGCCGAAGGTTATAATTTGCAAGAATCAGAAATTCGTTATTTTAATATTCTTATAAAAATACTAAATAATCTTTTTTATTTCTCAAGAAATGGAGCCATTAAAAATCTCGAAATAGCCTCATTGCCCGAAAATATGCTTTTAATAGCTAAAATTGCCACAGGCAGTGCCGAAAGCGACTTATTTGCCAATTTGGTTGCGATAGTTAACGAAGTGAACCGCTATTCTGTTATGCAACCAAAATCTTCAATTATCAAACATCGTATCGAAAAATTTATTGCCGATGATACAAATATCTAACATTCAATTAAACGGAAAAGTTTTATTAGCACCAATGTCGGGAGTTACAGACCTACCCTTTCGCACACTAGTTAAAAGCTTTGGAGCAAGCTTGGTAATATCCGAAATGATCGCATCAAGAGCGATGATTTTACAAACCAAAGAATCTTTAAAAAAATGCCAAAAACAAGATGGCTTGTTTCCGATGTCGGTTCAGCTTGCAGGTTGCGATCCACAAATAATGGCAGAAGCAGCAAAGTTGAACCAAGATTTAGGAGCCGATATTATAGATATTAATTTTGGTTGCCCAGTAAAAAAAGTAGTCAATAGCTTTGCAGGCAGTGCCTTAATGAAAGATGAACAACTAGCAACCAACATAATGCAAGCGGTGGTAAAAGCAGTTTCGATTCCTGTAACTATGAAAATGCGATTGGGCTGGAACAAAGAAAATCTCAATGCACCATCTTTAGCAAAAAAAGCCGAAGATGTTGGTATTAAAATGCTTACCATACATGGCCGAACCAGATGCCAAATGTATAACGGAGTTGCCGATTGGCAAGCAATAAATTCGGTAAAGCAAGCAGTTAAAATACCAGTAATTGCCAACGGCGATATCAAAACCGCCGAAGATGCCAAGCAAGCCCTTGCCCTTTCTGGTGCCGATGGAGTAATGATAGGCAGAGGTTGCTACGGTAAGCCTTGGCTCATAAACCAAATCAATCAGGCTTTGCATAACCTCGAAATATCATCAACTCCAAGCATCAAGGCACAAAAAAACATAGTTTTAAAACATCTGCACGATATGATAAATCATTATTCGCCCGATACTGGCTTGGCTTTAGCAAAAAAACATCTCGGCTGGTATAGCTCTGGCCTTACCGATTCTGCTAATTTTCGAGCAAATATTAATCAGGTTGACACCAGTAAAAAAGAGGCTTATCAAAAAATTATCGATTTAATTGAAAATTTTTATTGCAAGTTTTAATTATTTATTTTATCATTTTGCTTACAAATTTTTTTTGCTTGATTTTATTGATTTTGATGTATTTAGCTTTTGAAAATAGCATTGTTATTGCATTGTAAATTTGTTTAGGAGTGTAGCTCAATTGGTAGAGTAGCGGTCTCCAAAACCGTTGGTTGGGGGTTCGATTCCTCTCGCTCCTGCCATTTTCAAAATAAATTCCCTTAAAAAATCAATAATTTTCTTGCCAAATACCTAATAAAGTAAAAAATTAAAAATTGTGATAAAATTTTATAAAAACACCCTTGCCGAGGCAAAAAAATTATCTTTTCCTAATTGGCAAGAAACCAAAATAACCACCACTATTATTGCTGTAATTATCGGTGTTTGTTCTTTATTTATTTTGTTTGTTGATTTTATTTTTTTAAAAATAGTCAATCTCTTTTTAGGTTTTTAAATTCACTAATTTATTGTTTCATTATGACACAACAACAAAAATGGTACATTGTTAATGTAACTCCTGGCCAAGAAAACAAAACTTCTCTTGAAATTAAATCTTTATTACAAAAAGGTGTTTTGCAAGATAATATCTCCGAAATTGTTGTGCCTACCAAATTAGTTGCCAGAGTAAGAAGGGGTCAAAAAGTTTTAGAAGCTCAAAAAATCTTTCCGGGCTATATTTTTATTTTAGCCGATTTATCTAAATTTGTCTACGATACTTTGGTTAATTTGCCAAAAGTTATTGGTATACTTGGTTCAAAAAACAATCCAAAACCAGTAACCGACCACGAAATGCTCGAAATCTTAAAATACAACACTAACCAAGAAAACATCGCCGAAGATCACAAAAATCTGCAATTCCAAATTGGCGAAACTGTTAAAATCATTCAAGGATCATTCGATTCTTTCAGTGGTATCGTTGAAGAATTCGACCAAGAAAAACAAAAACTAAAAATCTCGGTTTCTATCTTTGGTCGATCAACTATGGTTGATTTATCTATCGATCAAGTAGAAAAAATCGAAAATTAGTAAATCAATATCTATATTGCAAAAAAATAGCCACAGTAAATCTCGATTCCATCACCCTTCCCCAAAATTTTTGTTGATGGGAGGGTAAAATTTTCTATAAGAAAATTTTGGGAGCGAGAATAAAACCTAGCAAAAAACTCAAGTTTGAAAGTTGTTTTTAGTTCTTTCCCACGCCCAAATTTGCTTTGCAAATTCACCCTCCCTCTAGGGGAGAGTGATTAATTGATCTATCAACTATAACACTATTTTTAAACAACTGCTTGCAAAAATAATTTGATGTTGTAAAATATGATATCAACTATCAATATTTATTTTTTGAAATGTCATATTTACAAGTTTCGGTGGTGGTTTTACGCGAAATGCTCGAAATCGCCCTGATTTTAACTATTTTATTTTCAGCCACCAAAAACATTGCCAAAAGCAGGCAAGCTATTTTTACTGGCTTGTTTATAGGTTTGCTTTGCTCTTTAACTATCGCTTATTTTACCGATAAAATATCTGATGCCCTAAACGGCTTGGGCCAAGAGTTTTTCAACGGTCTTATTTTGCTTGCCACCTCATTTATGATTGGCTCAACAATTCTCTGGATGCAAAAGCACAGCAAAACTTTAAGCCACGAATTAAAACAACTCGGCTCCTCGGTAAGCAAAGGCACCAAGCATTTATATGCTCTAAGCATCACTACTTTACTCACCATCACAAGAGAAGGCTCTGAAATTGTGCTTTTTTGCTATGGGCAGTATGTTTCGGGGTTAGAAAAATTTCAAATCATCATCGGGTTGCTAATTGGCATATTTTGCGGTTTGTTGTTAAGTTTTGCTTTATATTTTGGTTTGTTGTTAAAATCTTTTCAAAAACATTTTTTTAATATTACCACTTTGTTGCTAATTTTCTTTGCTTCTTCTTTATCGGCAAGTGGTGTAGGTTTTTGGGTAAATGCCAATATTATTTCACCAATTATTGATCCAGTCTTTGATTTATCGTCTTTTATCGCTCAAAAAAGTATTTTGGGGCAGGTTTTACACTTTTTTGTTGGCTACCTCGAAAGGCCTTCTTTAGCTCAATTAATCGCTTACTTACTAACCTTTAACATTTTGTTTTTTGGAGTAAAAATTGCCAAAAAAATCTAATATTTATGTCTAATTTTTTACAAAAAGTTTATCAAACCAAAAGGCAAGAAGTTTTAGATAGCAAAAAAAAACTATCACTCACCCAAATTTGCCAGCAGTTAAAATGTGCTTCTGCTGTAAAAAATCGAGATTTTTTTTTAGCCCTAAAAAAAGCTAGCCAAAATAATCAAACCGCTTTAATTTGCGAAGCCAAAAGAGGTTCGCCTTCTGCTGGCTTAATTCGGCCAGATTTTGATTTAGCAACCATCGTTCAAAGCTACGAAAATGCTGGGGCGATATGTTTATCTATCTTAACCGATAAGCAATATTTTTTTAGCGATCTTAGTTTTTTATCAACTGCCCATAATTCTTGTAATTTGCCGTTGCTACGTAAAGATTTTATCATCGATCCTTATCAAGTCTACGAAAGCAAACTACACAATGCCGATTGCATTTTATTAATTGTGGCTATGCTTTCTGATAGCCAACTGCAAGAATTAGAGCAAGCGGCTATTTCGCTACAAATGTCGGTGTTAATTGAAGTGCATAACGAACAAGAATTACAAAGAGCATTGCTTTTAAAAAGTAAGTTGCTTGGCATTAATAATCGCAATTTACAAACCTTAGAGGTTGATTTAAACACTGCGGTTAATTTGGCAAAATTGGTGCCTGAAAATTACTTGTTAGTAGCAGAAAGCGGTATCAAAACCAAAGCCGATATTACTAATTTTAAACAGCATAACATCAATTGTTTTTTAGTGGGCGAAAGCCTGATGAAACAACAAAATATCAAGCAAGCAGTTCAAAATTTACTATGAAAAAATTATTTCTTGCTCTTATTTTATTGTTTTTTACTGGCTGTTTTTATAAAAACTGGTACAAACCAATGGGAAGAATCTTCAACACTATGCCAAAAGGTGGCACTCCTGGTTTTAACTTAGGCTGGATTCACGGTTGTGAATCGGGTTTAGCAACCCAATTTGGCGGAGAAGCCTACAAAATGTTTTATGCTTGGAAAAAAGATCCCGATATTATTTCGGTCAATCCAAATTTTGAAGCGGTAAAAAAAAGATACAGAACCGAGTTAAAAAATGTTAACTGGAATAATCAAAAAGAGGTTGCAAAAAATTTTAGTGATTATAAAAAAATTCATCCCATTGCTTATTATTATTGTCGACAAACGGTTTTAGGAACTTTACAATCTGCCTCCATGACCCCAGATTTACCTGGTAGCAACCAGTTAATACAGCCTTTTGGTCATAATATTTGGAATGTTTTTCAGATAATGCAAGCACCTGGAGATACTTTACAAGGAACATGGTAAAATATCATTAAAATTATTGCTTTAAAAATTTTTTATTGTTAAAATTTTAGTAAAGCAATACTAATTCTACAATTTTTATTTTTACCATGAGTAATCACCAACAACCACAAAACTTACCAACCAAAGATGTTTTACCAGTTTCGTTAGTAGGCGAAATGAAAAAATCTTACCTCGATTATGCCATGAGTGTAATTGTGGCAAGAGCCATCCCCGATGCCTGCGACGGCTTAAAACCAGTGCATCGGCGAATTTTATTTGCCATGCACGAAGGTGGCTATGATTTTAATAAACCTTTTAAAAAATCTGCCAGAATTGTCGGCGAAGTAATGGGTAAATACCACCCGCATGGCGATTCGGCCATTTACGAATCTTTGGTGAGAATGGCTCAAGATTTTTCTTTAAGAGTGCCACTTATCGATGGGCAAGGTAATTTTGGCTCAATCGACGACGATCCACCAGCGGCAATGCGATATACCGAATCTCGGCTTAAAAAAATTACCCATACTATGCTCTCTGATCTCGACAAAGATACTGTCGATTTTATGCCAAACTACGATGGCAACGAGCAAGAACCAAAGGTTTTACCTGCTAGGTTTCCTAATTTGTTGGTAAATGGTTCTGGCGGTATTGCCGTTGGTATGGCAACCAACATTCCACCGCATAATTTAGGCGAAGTAATAGATGCCTGCATTGCTTATATCGATAACCAAAACATCACCATCGAAGAGGTTATTCAAATTGTTCCTGGTCCCGATTTTCCTACTGGTGGTGTTATTTTAGGTCGATCTGGTCATCATTTGGCAGCCACCACTGGTAGAGGCTCGGTTGTAATGAGAGGCAAGCACAAAATCGAGAAAAAAAATAATCAAAAAACCAGCATCATTATCACCGAAATTCCGTATCAGGTCAATAAAGCCAAGCTGGTTGAAAAAATTGCCGATTTAGTCAAAGAAAAAAAAATCGAAGGCATCTCCGATCTTCGAGACGAATCCGATCGCGATGGCATTAGAATTGTTATTGAGCTTAAAAAAGATACTCCCGAAGAAGTTATTATCAATCAGCTTTATAGTTTTACCGAATTACAATGTAATTTTAGTGTCAATACTTTGGCTCTTAATCACGGCAAACCGCAATTGCTTAATTTACTGCAAATCATCACTATTTTTGTTGATTTTCGCTTCGAAGTTACCACTAGAAGAACCAAATTTTTACTGAATAAAGCTCGAGACAAAACCCATATTTTAATTGGTTTGGCAGTAGCGGTAAGCAACATCGATGAAATCGTTAATCTCATTAAATCATCAGTTGATACTGCCGAGGCAAAGGCAAAATTATTAGCAAAACCTTGGCTGGTTGGCAACATCGAGCATATCATTAATTTAGTGCAAGATAACGGCAATGTGGTGATAGATCAACAATTTTACTTTACCGAAACTCAGGCAAAAGCAATCTTAGAAATGAGATTAGCTAGGTTAACTGGTCTTGAAATCAATAAAATCAATGCCGAACTCCAAGAATTAGCCAAAGAAATTAGCCAATATCTAACTCTTCTTTCTAACAAGCAAAACATGATGGATTTAGTCCGAAAAGAGCTTCTCGACATTAAAAACGAGTTTGCTACTCCACGAAAATCAATCATCGAAGATGCCGAATTCGAAGTAGATATCGAAAGCCTAATTCCAAAAGAAGAAATGGTAGTTGTAGCCACCATGAACGGCTATATTAAAAGGGTTCCGCTCGATGCTTATCGCACTCAAAAAAGAGGTGGCAAAGGTCGATCTGCCATCGATGTTCGAGATGAAGATATTACTACCGAAATTTTTGCCACCAACACTCATACCCCAATTTTATTTTTTTCAACCAAAGGCAAGGTTTATCGTTTAAAAACCTACAAACTGCCACTAAGCAATCCGCAAGCAAAAGGCAGAGCCTTGGTTAATTTATTACCACTCGAACCCGATGAAAAAATCAGCACAATTTTAGCCTTACCACAAGACGAAACCACCTGGGCCGATTTAAGCATTGTTTTTGCTACCTCAAACGGCGATATTCGTCGCAACTCAATGGATCAATTCACCGACATCAGATCTAGCGGTAAAATTGCTATGAAACTCGAAGAAAACCAAGCTTTAATTGGGGTTGCTTTGTGCAGTAGCAGTGATGATATTTTGCTTTCTACTTATAACGGCAAATGCATTCGCTTTCCTGTTGATAAATTAAGAGTTTTCCAAAGCCGAAATTCTACTGGTGTAAAAGGCATAAACCTTGAAAATAACAATAAAGTTATTGCTTTATCCATTTTAAAGCACATTAACCAAGAAATTGAAACCCGCGAACAATATCTAAAAATCGATGTCGAAACCCGTTTGCAATTACAAGAAGCCCTAATTTTTAACCAACAATTGGCTCAAAATCGCACCGATTTATTACAATCTCCAAAAACATTACCAACAATATCTGATTCTGAGCTTAGTTTAGAAACTATCCATAAAATGGCAATTAATGAGCAGTTTATTTTAACCATCACCGAAAATGGTTTTGGCAAAAGAACCTCTGCCTACGAATATCGCATCACTAATCGTGGCGGTATGGGTATTACTAATATTATCACTTCTAAACGCAACGGTAATGTGGTAGCAAGTTTTGCAGTTGAAGATCGAGATCAAGTAATGTTAATCACCGATAAAGGCACCTTAATTCGCACCAGCATTTCTTCGGTGCGAATTGTTGGCCGAAATTCACAAGGGGTTACTCTCATCAAAACTCAAGACGAAAATGTAGTAGCAGTAGCCAGAATTGCTGGCAATGAAGAATCTGATGAAAATTCAGAATTTACAGAAGAGCAAAATACCGAAACTTAATAATTATGGTGGCTAGTAATATTTATAAAAATCGTCAAGTTGTTTGTTGTGTAGATTTCTCTTCTTCTAAGTTAATTTGCATAATTGCAAATATAGGCATTGATGCCATTGAAATATTAGGTTATAGCCATACCGAAGCCAAAGGAATTTCAGCAGGAGCAATTTCTGATGTAAAATTAGCTCAAAAAAGCATTGCCAATAGTGTAGCAGAAGCCGAAAAAATGGCTGGCATCAATATTGAAAATGTTATTGTTTCGCTCAACGAAAGCCAATTAAAATCTAGCTATCAAAATGCTTCAGAAAAAATTCAAAAAGGAGCGGTTCAAAATGAAACAATAAGTAATTTGGTTAGTAAGGTTAGAAATTATTGTTTTAAGCATAATAAAGAGCCAATTCATATTATGCCAATGCAATATCGTATTGATGATTCTAATATTATCGCTAATCCTCGATACATGAGTGGCGAAAAATTATTTGCCAAGTTTCATTTAATCACCGCCTCACAAACCACTATTTTAAATATCGAAAATTGTTTTAAAAAATCCAAATTATCAGTTCCTAAATATGTTTCTTCTATTTTCGCCAGCTCTGTTGCTTGTTTAAAAGAAAACGAACTTAAAATAGGCACTTTATTAATTGATATCGGTAGCGAATCAACTAGCTTCTGCTTGTTTTATGATGATAAGCTATGCTACCGCTCTTCTATTGCTTTGGGAGGCCTAAACATCACCAAAGATATTTCTAGCATTTTAGGAATTAACTTAGCAATTGCCGAAAAAATTAAAATTCTTAACAACACCATTATTTTATCACCAATAGAAGAACAAGAAGTTATTAAATATCGCAACCTAGAAATGTTGCAAGAAATTACCAACAAATTACCCACTAGGCTCGAACTTTCGGCTATTATACAGGCTAGGCTCGAAGAAATCTTTGAAACATTATCTAATCATTTAAAATCAGCGAAAATCTCTTTTGAAATGATCTCAAATATTGTGCTTATTGGCGGAGTTTCACAAACTCTTGGCATCGACAAACTAGCCAAACAAATTTATCAAAAAAACACCAGAATTGGCTATCCAATTAAACCCAATAATATTCCTGCCGAATTTAACAACACAACCAACACCACTGCCTTAGGTATGATTACTTTTATGCAAAACGAATTCATAAAAAATCAAGGTTTAACACCAGAAAATAACGAGAATTGGCTTAAGAAAATTCTTAATAAATTTATCAAAGAGTAGTTTTTATGCTTTTTAATCAACAAAATTTTCAGCAACGAAAAAAAAGAGAGGTCAGATTTTTATTTTTAACCAAAAGTTGTATTTTGTTTGCAGTTTTATTTTTAATTATTTTACTTACTTTAATTAGCATCAAAGCCAAGCCCGCTTTTTTTCGCACTAAAATTGCTTTATCAATCGATTTAACCAATCAAACAAATTTACAAGCTCTCGATTACCGAAAAATTATCAAAGATTCCTTAAACCAACAATTCATAAATCAAATAAACAACCCAGATATTGCCAGTGTTAATGCTGTTTATCAACTTATTAGCAAAATTAGCAATTTAGAGCTCAAAAAAGAAGTAGAAAACCATCAAAACCTATTAGGTAGCAAGTTTTTATTTTGGTTTTCGGCAAGTTCAAAACTCGATGTGGCTTTTAAATATCATAATCAGCATCAACTTAACCCTTTACAGCAACAAATTTTACAACAATTACAAGAGCAACAGCAAATCAAAACTACTTTTAATTGGCAGTTTTGGCAATATGGCGATTCTCGAGAGCCCGAAATTGCTGGGGTTGCTTCTAGCTTGGTTGGTTCATTTTTAACTATGCTCATCTTTTTACTAATGGCAATGCCTGTGGCGGTAGCTTGCGGTTTTTACCTAGAAGAATTTGCCAGAAAAAATCTTTTTACCAATATTATTGAAGTGAGTTTAAATAATCTAGCTGCCGTTCCTTCTATTATTTACGGCTTACTTGGTTTGATTATTTATTTACAAGTTTTAAACCTGCCCAGATCTTCTAGCTTGGTTGGTGGCCTTACCTTGTTTATGTTGGTTTTGCCAATAATAATTATTGCCACCCGAAATGCCATAAGAACAGTGCCAAAAAATATCCGAGATGCCGCCTTGGGGCTTGGAGCATCTCATGTTCAAATAGTTTTACATCATTTGTTGCCACTGTCTTTGCCTGGCATTATGACTGGCACTATTTTGGCGGTTTCTCGAGCATTGGGCGAAACCGCTCCTTTGCTGATGATTGGTATGGTGGCTTTTATTGCCGATATTCCACAAAAATTTAGCGATCCTGCTACGGTTTTGCCAGTGCAAATTTATTTGTGGTCTGATTCTCAAGAAATAGGCTTTGCCGAAAAAACCTCTGCAGCAATTTTAGTTTTGTTATTTTTCTTGATTTTATTAAACTTTTTCGCAGTTTTAATCAGAAGAAAATTTGAAAAAAAATGGTAAAAATAGTTGGAATTTTAAACCTTACTCCCGATTCTTTTTTTGATGGTGGCAATTATAATTCACCTCAATCTGCCTTAAAGCAACTCCACACAATGCTTAACCAAGGAGCCAGTATTGTTGATGTTGGAGCCGAATCTACCAAGCCGAATGCCCAAAAACTTACAGCCCCACAAGAGCAAGCAAGATTATTATCAATACTGCCCCAAATTATTGATTATGTAGCAAAATTTAACTCACAACACCAAAAACAAGTTAAAATTAGCCTAGATTCTTATCATTTTAGCACTATCAAGCAGTGCTTGGCAATGGGAGTTGATATTATAAACGATGTAAGCGGTTTTGCCAACGAAAATATGATTGATTTAGCAGTAAAATATCAGTGCCAAATTATTTTAATGCATAATTTAGCCATTCATGCTAATCCTAACTTAATTATTAACCCTCATTTAAATGTCGTTGCCGAAATTTTTGAGTGGGCTGTGCAAAAAATTAATATTCTAGTTGCCAAAGGCATTAAAAAAACTAATATTATTTTTGACCCTGGCTTAGGATTTAGCAAAAATCACTCACAATGCATTAAAATTTTAAAAGAAATTAGCTTTTACCATAGTTTAGGAGTAGAAATTTTAGTTGGTCATTCGCAAAAAAGTTTTTTAGATAGTATAAACACACCAGAAAATCTATCTAGAGCACAAAAAACCTTGTTAATTTCACAATATCTAGCCCAAAAACAAGTGCATTATTTAAGAGTGCATAATGTTGCCGATAACTACCTTTCCCTACAAAACTTTACACCAAACCCCTTGCCAAACATCTAAAACAAGGGCTTAAACTGGTGTTGTAGCCTATATATTTATCTGCTGTTGCAACTAATAGACCAGTTCTGTATACTTTCAACAAGCCACTGAAAACCACAACAGCAACATGTAGTTGCAGGAATTTGAGTTTCCTCAACAACAACTTCTCCCGCTTGTGCTAGTGGTTGTGCTCCTGCTCCTGCTGATGCTTCCGCTGGTGCTGGTGATTGTGCTTCCGCTTGTGCTGGTGCTTGTGCTGATGCTTGCGGTGGGCTTTCCGATTGTTTTATTTGTTTAGATCTATAAAACAAACTACTAGCAGAACATCTTTGTTTTTTATCAAACTCAGTTTTACCAACACACTCTTCGCCAACATATATCTTAACCGAATCACCTATTTTTTTTACATAATACTCATTAATCACACCATTAAGACATTCTTCTGCTGTCTTAGCACGTGTCGATGGCTTTCCACCAGATGATACACTAAAACAA
>Ga0214923_10005966_pt1 | contig 13895 bp, 21 predicted proteins | sample LL1510_MetaG_FD_177993 | JGI IMG/M metagenome (GOLD analysis project Ga0214923, IMG submission 177993) | Freshwater microbial communities from Lake Lanier, Atlanta, Georgia, United States - LL-1510 | ecosystem: Environmental > Aquatic > Freshwater > Lake | place: USA: Georgia | collected... | reverse complement strand
CGTAGATGTTGAGATTCTCAACGGATGGAGGCCATCCGACTTTCAGCCGTGGATGCTTCTCCCGAAAATCACGGACTCTCAAAGTTAAAGCGGTATGATCGACCTATCCAAAGTCCAATCGAAGGCCAACAAAACCAAGTCGGCCAAAACCGAGAAACTATCCATCCCTGCCAGTCCCGAACTGGTAGACTCCTTTGCGGAGGCCAAGGAATCCTATGCCTCTGCCGAAGGGGCGTTTGAGGTTGCCAAGCAACAGCTCCTCGCCGAAGTGACTCTGCCGTGGTTTAAGACCATCGCCGACCTCGCCAAGGCCAACCAAGAAGTGCCGTCCTCTGGCGTTCTGCTTGGCAAGTCCAAGGTTTGCCGTTTGACAATGACAAAGCGGTATCCAGTTATCGAAACCGCTCCCAGCGGATTGGAGCAACACTTCCGCCAAGCGTTCACATTCAAAATTGACGGCTCGAAATTGCCACCCGCCACCGCTCAAGAGTTCGTCAATCGTTTGACCGAGCTTCTGCCGTTGGCTGGCGATGCGGTGGACATTAAAATCGGCGTGACTCCGACTCCCAGCTTCCACACGGAGCGAGCCAAACTGCTCACCCCCGATGGCAACATTGAGTTCCAGAAAATCTGCCCTGCCGTTATCTATGTCGCTTAAAACCGAATCCGTGCCGTTGCAGTTCTATCCTGCTCGGCCAACCAACTGGCCTAACTCTCGGAATGTCCTTCCCGCAAAAGGTTGGGCGTGTGAGCTAAAAATTAACGGCTGGCGAATCATCGTAGATACCGAGCTTCGCCAAGTCTGGAACAGGCACGGCAAAATCTTTTCCCACGCTGACAAGGTGCTGGACATTCTTTCCCCGCTTCTCGCCACTTGGAACGCCTCCCGCTTTCTGGACGGCGAGTTTCTTGGGCTTCGCACCAAGTTTGGGAAAGATTCCGTTGTCCTGTTCGATGCGATGGACTTGGACGATTCGAGTTCCTACGACATTCGCAAACAGAAACTCCTTTCCCACCCAGAGGTCGGCCACACCATCACCACCAATTCGGCACGGCTTGAAATGCTTGAGCCACTTCAACCGATTGAGGCTCTGCCCGACTTCATTGGCCGAGACATTGGCAGGGCTTCCGACTGGATGATCGAGGTGAATAAAAAACTAGGCCAAGACTTTTTCGAGGGCTGGGTTTTCAAAGATCGTGGGGCTTATCCGTGGCAACGCACGGCCACCGCTCATTCCGCTCAATGGATTAAAGATCGTTTTATTGTCCCCAGAGGTGACGGACTCTGATCGTTTAATGGTATGACACAACCAAACAGAAAAACATTTGCCCGATTTATGAAATCGGAAACCATCGCCAAGTATCTGGCAGAAGCCAAGCGGGTCGGATACAGCGTCAAGAAAACCGCTGAAACCTTCATCGTCAAAGATGAGGGCGTGTTGGTCTTTCAAGGATTGCGAAAAGACCAATCCATTTGGGTCGCTGTTTTCAGCACCTTGTATTGGCAGGAGATTAAACAGGAGGGAGACCGATGAGCACACTTGAAAAAACAATAATTGAGCTGGAAAACGAAAAAACAAAATACTTTAAGTTTCTTTTCCGACTTCAGAAATCGGGCAAGACAAATATGTTCGGGGCAGTTCCCTTCCTTCGGGAAGCGTTTGACATAACCCGCCAGAGTGCCGAGGCCATCCTTCTTGAATGGATGGAGAATTATGAAGCCATCGCAAGAAGGTGCGGGGTCGATGTATGAACCAGATCAACATAGACAACGCCGTTGCCTTGGCATCGGAAAAAACCGCTGGCTTTGACGAGATTCGCCAAGCCGTTCTCATCTTGGGAATGGAATTGGGCAGACTCCAAAAGCTGAACCAAATTGAACAAGACCGACTCGACTGGGAACTTTATGACTACAACCACAGACCTAATCCAACACACCGAACAGATACGAAACCTTAACGACAAGTTCCGCAAGGGTGACACTTCCCTTGGTCGCATCGTGATGACCAGAGGCGTGACGGCCTTTTTAGACAGCCCTTGGACAGCCCAAGAGTTGATGAATCAAATCCAAACCTTCGACTCCTTCGATGAAGCCAATGATCCGCACGGCGAACACGATTTCTTTGCCTTCGACTTTCGTGGCAAAAAGCTATTCGCCAAGATCGACTACTACGACACCAATTACGAATACGGCTCACCGAATCCCGCTGACCCCTCTCAAACTCGCCGAGTGCTGACCCTTATGCTCTCGGAGGAGTATTGAGAAATGGAGTTCGTTCTCTTGTTCGTGATATTTAGCGTCTCCGTGTTTCTGATCTGGCTCGCAGGACGCTGACAGACTTCGCTCAAACTTGCCACGCCCAGAAGGCCACTCGCAAGTTTTGTCAATCGCTGGCTTGGCGAGAGCAATAAATCCAAGCCACTTTTTCGGACGGCAAGCGTTTAAGGTTATGACAACCTACAAATTAAATCCATACGCAGACATCAACGGCACTTACAAAGTAGCCACACTCAAAACAACCTTCGGGCAACTCTTGGCAGTTTTTGGGATGCCCGAAGAATCAGACGGCCACAAGTCCAGCGGAGATTGGCTTTTCAGTTCGGACAATGGCGACACTTTCACCATCTACGACTGGAAGGCCACGAATCTCTATGATTCCAGCTTGCCCAGCGTGGAGGAGTTCCGCAGTTCGCCCAACCTTGTCGAGTTTTCGGTTGGTGGCCGTGGCGATGCTTCCGAGTTCCTATCGTGGGTATCGTTCAAGCTGAACGAAGAAGCCGAGCCAGCTCAAAGGCTCGGACTGACGGCCAGGACGCTTGCGGTTTAATGGTATGACAACACAAATGATTCAAGCCCAAGTCGGAGGGGCAGAAGTCTCCGACACTCTCTATATGCTATTCGTTGCACCTTGGAAGTGCCAGATCACAAAGGAGCAGATGGAGGAGATCGAGGCCGAGGAGTGCGAGCCGTTGATTGACTAAAATGAAGATCAACAAAATCAAAACCGAAGCCTTGCAGAAGCTAAAAACGGAGCTGGAGCAGACTCAAAAAAACTCTGCCTACTTCCGCCACATCACCGAAGAATTGCAAAGGAGGAGCAAATGAAAGAAACAATGACATTCAGCCAGCATCTACAAGCAAAGATCGACCAGATCAACCGCAGACAAGAGCGGAACAGAAAAGCAATGATGGACGCAATCAGACGAGTTGAGGAACGCAAAGCCATCCAGCCGACTCAATTCTTTGAACCCGCCGAGATGGGGCAGATGAAGCCGATTCGATTGAGCGAGCTTGTCAGCAAATAGGAAAGGAAAGGAAAGGCGGGGCGGGGAAGTGACTAACCCGAAACCCCAAAGACGGACGGCATCGGTTTAATAGGTATGACAACACAATTCGCCGAAATTAACCCAGAAACGCAACCCCAAACGATTGACGCAGTTTGCCCAGTAGGTAAGTGGAGAGGCACGCCAATCAGCCAAATGCCCGAACTCACCTTGAGATGGTTCGCTAAAAACTGGCAAGCCAACCCCCGATACTCTGACAGCGTGGCTTTCCGTGAAGCCGTGGACGCTTGGCTTATCGCCCACCCCGAACCCCAGAGAATCACCAGAGAAGGGATGTTTAGGGATGAGCAAGGCCGTGTGTTCCGTGTTCAGCAAGCACAAGCGGGGCATCTTTACGCCCTTATGCTTGAACCCGCATCGGGGCAGTTCGTTTATATCCGTGGCTCAATGGCTGGACTCAGCGAGACCAGCCGACTGACCCTTGACGAGTGCAAGGCCATCGGCAAGGCAATCGGGCGGTGTGTGGTGTGCGGTGCGAGGCTGACAGACCCCGCAAGCGTAGAGCGGGGCATCGGCCCGATCTGTGCAAACAAAATCTAGGCAGGAATGGGCAGAGGTTCGACCCCTCTTTGCCCCGACTCACACACGCAAATGGGAGGGGTGGAGCGGAGTGGCAAGGATTTACGCAGGACAGCCCGAAAGGGGAGGGTTTCGGGCGGAGGCAGGGGAACACAAGAGGCCGAAAGGCCGAGGCCACCCAGACCCACCCCCGAAATCCACACGCCAAAGTTCAACGGATAACGTAATATAATTGAATAGGGTTCCCTGCCCCCCCCCAACATTTTATTTAACCAGGAGTCCCTAAAATAAGACCCCCCCGGTATAATTTTTTTTAGGCAGCCGGAGTCCCCTTTTTGTGCCACCCCCCCATATATTTTTTTTGACGTAAATTAAAGGGGTGGCAACATTGGCTTATGGACAAGGAACTGGAATCAGTTGAAGGTTTCTTGAATGCCGAAAAAGTGCTTTCTAGGGATCCGTTAGATTTTGATGACGCTAATAAGAATCGGATTGATGACCGGCTTGAGCCGAAATCCGAGATCCCACCCCAAAATTAAAATCAACGCTAAGGCCCCTGGGAGGCCGTATAAATGATCTGAATTAGCAAATAGGGTGGTGTATCCATTTGGCATATCGGATCATTTTTCAGGGATAACTATCTACTACAAATATAGCTTGATCTTTGTTATTAAGCATTTGTAGAAGCTAGTGTTAAATTGATATTTTAGTACCCGATAGCAACCCTTCTTTCCCCCTTGCATCCCCCTATCATCTGAAACTTAAATATAGCTAGCTTACTTATGGGTTATGTTATAACAGGAAATCTATCTTTAATACTGTATGATTAAGTGTAACCTTTATACAGGTTGTAACATATATGTTATACTCCTGATCTGTAACTATTATGGAGAGATGTAAGAGAACCAATATTGATAGTGAAGGCTATCTGGATACTAACGCTAATTTCGTTAGCTATGTTGGATTGGGTTAGTTTTTGCGGACGAAATATGTTTAAGGTTATGAAAAATATAATACTGCTAACACTAGCCTTAACCCTCAACGTAACCGCCGGTGAGCGGCCACCACCTTGGCAAGCAATTGAACCCATGCGTAAGTATGGCGGAACCCAGCTGGTCAAAGTCAAAGAACGGGACGCAACCCTTGACGAAGTTAAGGCTTATGGGGATCTGGCTCGCCGTGTTCCAGCGCACCTTATTTCCGAGGTGTCTTGTTACATGCCCGACTACTTAAAGGAGTTTTTCATTAACGGCAAAAAGATGCCCGGCGCACCATTCCCATCGGCCTATTGCTGGGATCGGTTTTATGCCGACGTTAATGCTGGCAAGAAGGTTCCTTTGTACATGCGCCACATTGACAACTACAACAAATCCCAAGAGAAGTTCTTTAAGGACAATCCCGGATCCAGACCCGAGGAGATCAATTGATTGCCATCAACCCACGCAAAGTAGCCATCTACACCAGGGTTTCTACGGACGATCAAGACACCGCACTACAAACAACCGAGCTGCTTGAGTATTCCAAAAAGCGCGGATGGGAACCGATCTTGTTCGAAGACCACGGCATATCTGGAGCCAAGTTTGACCGACCAGCCCTAAACAAAATGATGGATGCGGTTCGGTCAGGATCCGTAGATCTTGTGCTGACTTGGAAGCTGGATCGGATGGGTAGGTCAACCCAACATCTAGCCGGAATCATTAACGAGCTTTTGGATTCTGATGTTGGTCTAGTCGTACCAACCCAAGGCATCGATACGTCCGCCGGCTCGATCAATCCTGCCAGCAAACTTCAACTTAACGTGCTGGCGGCCGTGGCTGAGTTCGAGCGCGACTTAATCCGTGAACGCACCAAAGCCGGGATGAAAGCTGCCAAGTCTCGGGGAATCCTCATTGGTCGCAAAACCATCGTGACTGAGGAACAGCTTGCCCACGCAAAACTTTTGGTTAGCACAGGGAACGACGTGACCATTCGCCATATCGCAACATCGGTTGGGGTTTCTCGCGGAACCGCTTGGAGACTCCGTCGCAAGATTGAGGACGGCTTAGTATGAAGCCGATTGTAGGCGTAAAGATTGTATGCAAAACCCCAGTACCAAGAGGGGAGCGTGTGGTTCATCACCATCCGCTTTTGGGATGGTTGCGGATTGTTTGGCTTCAGCATCAGCACCGAATCCCGGTATTCCCAAAGTGGAAATGGAAAGGCAGGAACTAAGCGGCACACTGAAAGGTTGAAGGTTGGCGTGGATTGGCAAGCGTACAAATTTGCAACGTGCCAGTACTGCCATACATCGACCCAGCCGCTCAATTGCCAGACAACGGAGCTGCGCTCTTGTCTGCAAAAGAAGACAAGGCGAACAAAGGAGTTGCTGATGGCTACGCTCCGCTGGACGCAAATGCAAAAGTCCCGACAGCCAATCTGCCCGACCAAGCCTCACTAGACGCAGAGGTTGACGGAAAAATCACCATCCACAACTCTGCAACCACATCAGTCCACGGAATTGCAAACACGGCCAATCTTGTTCTGACCAACGATTTAAGGATTTCCAACATATCCAGCGGATCAATCAATACTTTGGGCGGTACATCTGGATCTGGTGGCTCTATTAACTTGTCGGCAGGGGCGAATGAAGACGGAAATAATGGCGGAAGCATTATTGCAACCGCAGGAGAAGGCGGTGGGGCAAGCGGAGGAACACTTAACATGTCTGGAGGAACAGCCTCCAACACTTCTGGCGGGAACATAAACACATCTGGTGGTAATACAGAAAATTCTTCTGGCGGCTCAATCAACACCTCTAACGGCGGAGGATCAATCAACACCCGTGGCGGATCAGGAGCCACAATAGGCGGAGACGTATTCACCGGAGGAGCCGGTGGTTCCTTGAGTATGATTGGCGGAGACGCTACTTATAGGAATGTGTACCCCGGGGGCGGGGGCGAAGATTCTGTCAACGGATCTGTGGCTGGATCAATAAATCTTAATGCCGGCAATTATTACAACGCAAATGGTGGTTCAATCAATTTAAGTGGTGGCGGCTCCCCGGGATATCTTACTGGAAGACCAGGCGGATCAATTAACTTAAGCAACGGCGGTGGCTCTATTGTCACATCTGGAGGTGGTGGGTCTATTTACACAGCAGGGACTGGCTCAATTCAGCTTGGAGTAACCGGAACAAGAACAACGTTGAATGGTTCGGCTATAGGCGATAAAACAATCACCCTTCCTAATGCTACGGGAACGGTTGCTCTTACCTCACACACACATGGAAACATCACATCCGACGGCCGAATAGGCTCAACGGCTGATTTACCACTAATCACAACAACCTCTGGAGTTGTAACAACAGGGTCGTTTGGTTCAACAGCCAACTCTTTCTGCCAAGGCAACGACTCAAGGCTTTCGAACGCAAGAACTCCAACGGCCCATAAATCATCGCACTCCACGGGAGGGTCGGATGCCTTGACTCCATCCGATATTGGGGCGCAACCAGCGGGTAGTTACGCTCCCGCAACAGGCATATCTCCTTCCGCAATTACTGGAACTGCAGTCATTACAACTGATTCCCGCCTATCTGATGCAAGGACCCCCACGTCTCATACCCATGGCAACATAACAAATGCTGGAGCTATCGGCTCAACAGCAAACCTTCCTTTAATCACAACAACTTCTGGCGTTGTGACTACTGGTTCGTTTGGCACTACAGCCAATAGCTTCTGCCAAGGCAACGATTCAAGGCTTTCAGATTCTCGCACTCCAACATCCCATGCGTTAAGTCATGCTGTTGGTTCTGGCTTAGACCCAATTACGCCATCAATGATTGGAGCCTCGCCAACTGGGCATACCCACGCAATATCTGATGTAACAAGCCTTCAAACTACGCTAGACGGAAAGTGGATTTCGTTTCCAACATCTTTTGCCGTTTGGAACACAAGTGCAGCTGGAACTGATGCTGGATACTTCGGCGATATCGAGGCCACAGGAACAACTTCATCGGTTGCACTTCGGTCGTTTGTATTTCCATTTAATGCAAAATTAGTTGGGGCATCTGTATCCATTTACAATACATCAACTACAAACACGCTTCCAAGCGGGGCAACTATCACCATATCGCTCTATAGCAAAGCATCAGAAGCAGCGACAACAGCAACAAAAGTGGTTGATACAAACAATTGGTCGCTTGCGTCAAATGTGGCCGCCACCTCAACAACGACAAATGCAAGAACATTTACTGCAACAGACATAAACGTAGGAACAATTTATGTAATGGGAATATCCGTTTCTGCACTGCCATCGGCAAGCATAAGAGGCAAAGTAGTGCTGTATTTCCGATGAGTTTTAACCGAGAGAAAGAAGCCCTAGCGGCAATATCCTACCTTCATCAGGAGGGGTTTTTGGAGTGCTTTTTAGATAAAGACGGAACCCCATGCGTCCGTCTTACAATCGGACTCCGTGAAGCTAGAAAAACAATTTCCACGTTAGCAAAGAAAATTAAACCGACTGACTCCGCCGATTGGTGGAAGCAGTCATAAAGGAGAAACTATATGCCTATACCATTCAGAGAACAAAGCATCGAAGGAATTGCAAACGATACCAGCCTGGCCCTTGGACAAGGCGGAGCAGTCTATGTAACCGACACAACCCAAACCGACGGAAGCTTTGGAGCAATCCAAGCGGTGGCCGATGCGGTCTTTTCAGCTTTAGTGGCTGGGAACTGGACAGGAACGACAACCAGTCTTCCCCTGCCAGCAGGCGTGACGATATTCGGCAACTTCACGTCCTTCACACTTACCAGCGGAAAAGTCATAGCCTACAGGAACGTCTAATATGCCGAAGCTGGGGCTCACAAACTCAATCGTTCGTAGTCATCCTCCTCGAAGGAGAACACTCTCTGGCGGTGGGTCATCCCCCATACCATCCTCTGGCCTGTCTCTCTGGCTCAAAGCCGACGCTGGAGTGACCGACTTTCAGATTCCTGCGGCTAATGCAACTGATTTTAATGCAGCTGATTTTGAAGGTGGAGCCAGCAATCAGTATCTTGAAAATACAAACATTGAAGGCACATTCATAAATACTATTGTAATTAGTGGTGCTGGAACAACAACCTCTAACGGAACTTACACAAGGGAAGTTGGTGGCACTAATCAGTTCTTTGGGCCAAATGGAAATTACATAAGTTGGAATGGTGATGATGCTTATGATTTCGGTTTGTACGATAATGCTGTTGGCCTAACTACTTATTATAATATTGATATTAGAAATGAAAATGGTTGGGAAACAAATGACGGGGATTCTCCAAAGCCGAGTGCAACTAATTTATCTTCGTCATTTTCCATTTCTACTTGGTTTAAGATAAAGTCTCATAGCGGTACCCCGCAATCTATTTGGGGAACTGCGGGGAATGATTTTATAAGTTTATATGTTCAAAACGGATCTGTGGCTCTTTATGACGACAATATTGGCACCATTCAAGGGCCAACTGTAGCTTTGGACACATGGTACCACGCTGTTGTAACGTATTCCCCTGACGCTGGAATTGTATTGTTGTTTATTGATGGCGAAAACTCTGGCAACATGGATCTGCCTACAGATTGGTCGTGGACTGGTTTTGGGTTGTCCGATTTTAGAATTGATGGCGGAAACCACGGCTTTTCAGCAGACGCCTCAATTAGCGAAACAGGCATCTGGACAAGAGTATTGACTGAACAGGAAATTATTGACCTATACAATGGAGGCGATGGATTGTCGTATGGTGCTGGGTCATTTCCTACTGAAGGAATTAAGTCGTATTGGACGTTGGAGGAAGCGTCTGGAGCCAGAGACGACAGCACAGGAAATGGTTATATTCTAGATAACACCCACCAGGGCTTAACTTGGGCAGACCAAAGCGGAAACGGAAACTATGCAATCCCTCGCGCTGGGACGCCACAACTTCAATCAAATGTCATAAACGGAAAGCCAACAATTCATTTTAATGGAGCAAGCAGTTTAATAACAAATAGCTTCTTTGCACATAACTGGGATACGCCAATAACAATAATTGCTGTATCAAAAGCATCTGCAAGCACGGTAAGGGGAGAGCAACCAACCGCAAGATACATATCAGGAGTAACAAATATTGGGGGATATGAAGCTGGCTTAAGTTATGGTGGATATGGTACGGAATACCCAAACTTTTCAAGTAGCTATGGAGTTTCTTACGCAGGGTCCTCCGATATTGAATCTAGCCCCATGGGAGAAAACGAAAAAAGAATTGCTTCAACAATAAACAACGGAACTGAAATATCTTTCTTTTTGGACGGAAATCTTGTGGGAGTAGCAGACCCAGAAGATTGGAGTAGTGGGAGTAATTCGACTGGTGCATTTGTTATAGGCTCAAATGCGGTCTTAGACGCGGTGGACAATTTTTTCTGTGTATGCGATATTGCCGAAATTGTTATTTACAACAGAGCATTAACGACTCTAGAACGCCAGCAAGTCGAGGCGTATCTGATGGATAAATATGCAATCTGCCAAGATTCTACATCAAGCGTTCTAATGACAGGCTGGGTGGCGGGTCCTCGGACTCTTACTCCAATAGGATACGCACCTTATGGGAATGAGACTTACCAGTATGGGGATGAGGTTGTGCGATATGAAACTGGAGTGTGGATATATGCAAATAACGGGCTCGGCGAAATTGCCAGAGCCTACAGCACGGCATCCCGCCCTTGGCTTGCGACTTGGCCCGCTGGATTCACAGCCCAGAAGATTTGTTCATGAAGAAAAATAAGCTCAAAAGCCTTTCAGAAAAACGTAAAGCCAACAAATTCGGGGAGTGGAAGACCGCCACCCTTGGGTCTGGGCATGGCACCGAAATCTACTGGTCATGGCCAAAGCAAAAGTCGAAGAAAAGGAATTAACCCTTGAGGCCGTCGAGGCCATAGCTCGCAAGGACTTTTTATCTTGGTGGGAGGGATTCACAAAGATCCTCAACAAAGATGCAAAGCTGGTTAATCCGGTTGCCAACTACTTGCAACGCCGAGTAGCAGAGATTGTTTCTTTCATGCGCGACAACCAAAAGCCAATTCGGCTTGTTGTTCTTAAGCCAAGGCAAATGGGCAGCTCCACCATAACGTCAGCCGTCATAACACACTTTGTCAGATCCATGCCAAACGTATCGGCATGCTTGATCGGAGATGAGCTGGACACATCTCAAAACCTTTTTAATATGGTCAATCGGTATATCGAGAACGATTCGCTGGATTGGGGCAGTACCTACAACCCAAGCCGAGGTGAATTCAGTCATGGCTCACGAGTTGTAAAGGAAACCGCAAACGATCCTGGTGCGGGAAGATCTATGACCCTGCAAGCTTTGCTTTGTTCTGAGGTAGCCCATTACCGCAGAGCTGGGGAGAGGTCTGGAGAGAAAATTCTATTGGCCATCCGTAACTGCGTTCCAGCAAAACCCGACACAATTGTGATCGAGGAGTCCACGCCAAACGGAGCTGGGGGAGCTTTTTACAATACATGGCAGAACGCCGTGGAGTTTGAAGATTTCAAGAAAGGGCAGACTGGCAATGGCTACGTTCGGGTGTTCGCAGCTTGGCACGACTTCGAGGAAAACAGCGAGCCACACGAGAATGACCTTGAGCTGACTTTTCGAGAGGAGGATCTCAAAAGCCGATTTAATCTAAGCAACGGACAGATCCTATGGAGGCGCAGGGTCTTAAAAGAAAAGTGCGCCGGCGACAGCAAGCAGTTTGACCAAGAGTATCCGAATGATCCGATTACATGCTTCTTAACTTCCGGCCGGCCGAGGTTTGACCAGGATGGAATGATTCACCTAGACCAGCTGGCAAGGAAAGAGCCTCTCTACGGAGTGCTGGATACACCGAGCAACTTCACCAAGCCAATCTTCCGAAAAACATCCCAGCAAGAAAGCTGGCTCTATGTGTGGGAGCAACCCCAGAGCATGGCCAGATACTTGATTGCCGTGGACGCTATGACTGGAAGCTCGCAAGTAAGCGGATCGGATCCCGACGCACATGCAGTATTTGTGCTTAAAGCTGGGTACCACGACACAACCGACAAGTGGGTTCGACACTCGGTTGTAGCAAGGATCCGGCCACCATGCAGGGTCGACATCGATGTATTGGCAGATCTCGTGGAAAGAATCGCGCTCTATTATGGAGGATGCCTAATCGTCCCGGAGGTCAACGGCCCCGGGCTTGCGCTGATTGAGTTGCTAAAGACTGCTGGCCTAAACATATATCAAAGGGAGATATTCAATCTACGGGAGTCAAAGCGATCAAAGGCTCTCGGCTGGCAAACCACCGACAAGACAAGAAGGATGGTTGTCGAGAACCTTGCGTCTCACATTCGTGACTACAACGAGAAAGAGTTTGGAATCGACGTCTACTGCAAACACGCAGTCTCCGAGTTTAGAAGTTTTGTAATTGCAGAAAATGGAAGGCCGGAAGCTGCGACTGGGAAGCATGACGACGATGTGCTGGCTATAGCGATTGGTTTGGCAACGATTGAGGGAGCAACGCCATACACCGAGCCAAAGGCGATTCGGACTCTTCCGCCAGACTTGCAGAGGCTCGTTGATTCGCAGTCAAAAAACCGTTTAGTCACCACCTTTAGTTAAGCGGCACACAGCCACAGAAGTAGTTGTCCAGCACCTGCGCAGGGCAAGATTAGTGGGATGGACAAATCTCAAAAATACGCAGGACCAAGTAGCTACATGGCGACCACCGCCGAGAACCAGAACAACGTCTTGGCGGGTGGAGCGGACAATTCCATTAACGATCCCGATTGGAATAAGAAAAAGTTCAAAAAGGAAGGGATTAAAGACTTCGTTCCAAAAACCAAGATGGCTCGCGCTAAGTACGCCGACAAAGCTCCAAAGATTAACCCCAGAAAAGAATACCAAGACTAAATGGCTATTACGCCCATCGCTCAGCCAGAGGCAATGCGACGGATCGGCGGAGGACGCGGATCTGGAGGCGGGGATGATTTTGCAGGCCTAGGCGGTTCTTTTGCCGGGCCCGGATCTGAGTTTACGGCTTCGTACCTACAGAACCGCATTTCGGGGATGAATCGCGCAACGGTGAGTCCTCGCGTTAATCAAAAGCGTGTAATGGCATCTCCGGAGTTTGCCTTGGCTAAGACGCTTGGCATCAGCACCCCATATAACAGCGGTGGAAGCCAAGTGGATGTGCAGGGAGCTAGGAAGACTCTAAACAATCCATATTCGACAAGAATGGATCGCGAGTACGCGCAGGCTGGGTTGGATAGATTCAATCAAAAGGCTGCAAGCGCTCCATTAAACCCAGTCCTTGGTGTTGCTGGCCTAGGGCGGGCGTCCGAACCTGACTACGCTGGGCCAGTCGGAAGTCAGGGCGCGTACGACGAAATGCAAAAAAGATTCGGGAAGCCCCAGCAAAAGATTGCGCCGGTTCCTACAACCCCGGGGGCTACTGGCGGAGGCGCACCGCAACCAACGCAAGGCGCTCCTTCTGGTGATCAAGCCGCTGCCCCAATTAGTCCACAAGCAGCCAAAGATGCAACTAAAGCTCCAATTGGGGCGGAATTGCCGGCAACTAGCGGAGAGCCAGAAAGCCGAAGGACTCCAACGCAGGAAACCACTAAGGGGCCAAGGCTAGATACCTACAGAGGCCCAGACGGTGGGGAATCGTTCCGACAGAAAGAGAAAGCTCCGGAGCTTGCGCCATTGGGCGGATACGATGAGAAAATCGTTTCTGGAGCTAGAGGCGGGAATCCTGACGCCAAGAGAGGTGAACAAGGATACATGGAGAAAGAGACTGTCGCTGTCGGCCCGATGACAAATAAGCCAGCAAGCTCGCAGGCGGAGTATGACCAAAGGACAAAGGCTTTCGCCGACGCAGGGGAAAAGCAGAAGCAGGATAACGCCGACACGGCAGAGCGGAAAAAAAAGGCCGGTGAACAGAAGAATTTAGAGCAGTTAAACAAGAAGTATGCTGGTCCGGGGCCGTTCCCCAAGAGGGCTGGAGCATGAACTGGGGAAT
>Ga0214923_10005965_pt1 | contig 13895 bp, 12 predicted proteins | sample LL1510_MetaG_FD_177993 | JGI IMG/M metagenome (GOLD analysis project Ga0214923, IMG submission 177993) | Freshwater microbial communities from Lake Lanier, Atlanta, Georgia, United States - LL-1510 | ecosystem: Environmental > Aquatic > Freshwater > Lake | place: USA: Georgia | collected... | reverse complement strand
GTTCGTGGGTAATGGGGTGCAGGGTTGGCTTTCCGGTCGTGGCGACATAGTGCGTGGCCATTTCCCACAAGGTAGCAATGATGGAGCGGGTTTCGCCAATACGGTCGAGCATGGTATCATAGTCGGCCAGTTTATCGGGCTGTGTTTCATGCTTGCGCAGCTCGCGGATGGTGAGGCGCAGCAGGCTAATTTCATTGAAGCGTTGTGGGATATCAAGCGCCAGTTTCTTGATGGCATCGGTGCCTTGCTCAGTGACGTCCGTGAGTTGCTGATGGGCTTCTAATGGGCGGATGGTGTGGATGTGGCTGCCCATTTTTCCTGCCACATAATCATTAAACCATCCCCAGATGGTATCATGCGGGTAGGTGGCATAGGCTTCGCCGTGAGGATGGTAGCGCACGCTGATATCATACGGCGATTGCCCCGGTCGCGGAGGGGAGAGCGAGGCATCATATTCATGGATTTTATTGGCGATATAATTGTCATTTTTCCGACAGAGATCATGCAGACGTTCTTGACTGGCCAGCAACCGATCAAACATTTCTGTAAAATTTTTTCGGTCGCGGTTGCGCACGTCTCCGCTGCGATGTAACCCGCGATATCCTACATCAAGGGGTGCCACATCGCCCGCTTTTACCAACACGACAGGGTGGGGAATTTCGGCGGCAGGCAATGGGATTTTAGGATCATTGGTCATGCCCCTATTCTAGCGGCATATAACCATCCTATCCATGGGCGTTATATGAAGTTTTGGCGTCAGAATGATGGCAGTGGGATGACAGTAGAATGATAGGGCCTAACGGTCGGTCTCCGGCACGTCATCGGCGTAACTGACGGGCAGTTCCAGCCCATCGACAATGAGATAATCCAGCTCAATGCCTTTGCGGTTCTGCACCTCGAGGGTAAACCCCTCTTCGGCAGCGACCTGCTGAAAGTTGGTCAGCTCATTCAGATCGATGATGGTATCATCGCCAATGAGTGCTTTGAAAAACAGCTCGCGCAACCGCTCCGATTTGATCTGGTGCAGCATATCGAGCGCGGCCTGCTGGCGCAGTTTTTTGGCGGCGACAATGTCGTAAGACACATACACGCTGCCAATGCCCTCGATTTCTATGGAATCATTCAACTCGCCCGGCGCGTCATTAAATTTCAGCTTCAGCCCTGCTTTCTTGGCGGCCTCGCTGATGCTGTGCATGTCGTGCGCATCAATCATCGAGATATTGCCCATCAGATCCTCACCCAGAGACCGCGACAGCACGGCGCGCAGTTGCGGATAATGGATGCGCATGAGTACCTCACGCGACTTCTCGAACTGGCAATATTTCAAATGGGTGAAGAAAGGCAGCCCATTCGAGCTGAATTCATCCTTTAACTCCAGGAGCACTTTTTGCTCCTGCAGCTGCACGCCCTCTATGGATTCATGCTCCTGCTCTGGAAACAGGGACACAAAATCATCCATCAGCGACTCATAACCCTCGACCGAGCGTTTGTAAGAAGCGAAGTTGGTTTCATCATGCGTGTGAGCGGCTTCGCGGCTTTTTTCGAAATTGCGCCATTGCGATACCATCAGCTGATGCACATTCACCAGCGCCTGCAGGATTTCGGCGATATGTGTGGGCAGCTTGCCAGCGAACACCAGCACATTGGCACGCTGGTACAGCGCCTTATGCTTGGCAGCGGTGGATTCATCCAGCAGCAGTTGAATGGACGGATGCATGTCATCTACCTAATGAAGAGTGAAAAACGGATGTCCCATTGTACCGAGTCTGGTAGCCGGAGGAAAACGAAAAGCGGGGAATATTCGGGTAAAACAGCAATTTTTGCCAAAAGATGCGCTGAAATGGTCATAGCTGAACACAGAATCGTCACACAATTGTAACATTTCATCATCCCATTGTATTGTATAATGAATGACAAATCCGGCATGAACCGGATCATAAAAAACGATATGTGATTATGTCGAGGAGACGCCCCATTCAACGGCCGGCTGGCGCGAACGTTGCCCTGTTTCGCGGTGCGTTGGATAATGCCTTGTTCATGAGGTTTCTGCAGACCGATTTCGATAAGATAGCCACAGAAAACAATCTGCCTGGATGGGCTGAGGCCAAACAGGCGGGCCCGGCTGGTGCTGCGGCGAGGGTGGGGGTTTATCAGCAGTGGGCGGTCAGCATGGGGCTGGATGTTGGCGGCAGGGGTGGCCCAGTAGATAAAGTGGTGGGGCCAAAAACTGAGGCATCCATGGTGCTGGCACGGCATCTGGGGTTTAACATACCCCCCGAACAGCGTGCTAACCTGAAGGCAGTACACGAAGCGTTGCGCGCCGATCCGCAGTTGCTAAGGCAGGCACTGGCTCTGGCAACAAAACCACCGGCAGAAGCACGCGCGGCATTGCGGACCATTCTGGAGACGGCCGCAGCCTCTAATCCGCAACTGAAAGCCGCAGTGGATGGGTTGATACCGCCAACGGGCGCGACAGCGGCAAGACCAAGAGATCCGGCAGAATATGTAAGAGCGCGCGAAGAAGCGGTTGCAAGACTAGAAGCTGCTAGGCGAGCGCATGATGCAGCGCCAACCGACTTGCCCGCATTAAAGGCTTATGCTGCAGCAGCAGCTGGGCGCTATGCAGTAGAGGGGGTCATCGCTCGGGATAAACCGGCCGGCGTGCCGGTAACCGCTGCGGCAGATTTGCAGCAGCTTGAGCTGCAAGCAAAAGCATTGGCTGCGCGCGTGGCAGCAGCAGAAAGAGCGGCACCACCCAGAAACTTTACCAGAGAACGTGAGGCGGCAACGGCAGAATTGGAAGCGGCAAGACGGGCTTCGACAGAGGCTCCAACGGATGTCGCTAAGTTGAAGGCTTTTTCGGAAGCGATGATTAAACGAGCCAATCTGGAAGCGGAGATATTCAACACCAAACCGCAGGGCATTACCCCTTTAGCTCGTCCTGACGTTATAAAGCTAGTTGAAGAAGCAAAAGCATTGGCAGCGCGTGCGCGTGCAGCAGAAGAAGCGGGTAGAGGTCCAGTGCGTGGCGCTGCGCCCGAAGCGGCAATGGCAGCGCGTGTGGCAGCACTGGACTCCACCAAAATCAGGCTCAGCAATACGCATGAGGCATCATTGAGCGATATGATTCGGGGAACGCTCACGCGTTATGCGAGCGATGCGGCGTCTTCTGGGTATAAGGCGGAGGTTGAAAAAGCCTTGAAAGGCGATCCGGCAGCATTGCTGGCGGTTGCCGGGCGGCTGTATGATCCGGCAGCAATGAAGGGAAAATCGGTTGTTCCTGCACATGCCGATGATGCGCGTGCAGCACTGCAAATCCGAGCATTGCTGGCAGATGATGCATCGGTGCCTGCGGCAATTCGTGTTGCCGCCGCCAGAGATGCTGCCCTCACCATAAGTCGCGGCGTGCGCGCCGGAGAAGGGCCGGACGGTGTGGTGATTGCTCCTAATCCAGCGCTGGCAGCGCGATATTTGGGCACTTTGCCTGAAGCATTGAGAAATCAGGTCATACAAGGCGCACCAGCGGAATTGCAGGCTGAATTAAAGGGATTGTTGACTCCCGCAGCAGCGCCTGCAGCGACACGTGGAGCTTTTCCTAAATTGTCACCGGATCTGGTCGCTGCATTGAAAAGTGGCGAAGATACTCCAGGCAAACAACGGTTGGTTGCTGCGGTTGAAGAAAATGCGTCGTTTACCCCGAGTGATCGTGGCTTGGTACCACCGCAACTAAGAGAGAATACGGTGTCGATTGCGTTGGCATTGTCCCAGCGAACAGATTTAACGTCAGAGCAACGTGCGAGCGCAATGGCCTTCATTCGTCAGGCGGAAACGTGGATAGCGCCCACAAGCGGCACTGCTTCACCCGCCGACCGCCGTCATTTGGGATTCTTGAGCGATGCCAGAGCGACACTAGCCTTAGGTGGAACCTTTGCGACTGAAGCAGCGCGGGATGCGGCGATTGCAGAAGCGCGCCAGCTTTACACCCAATCACGGCAATTGTTGGTCTCGGCGGCGCGGTCGGGTGATGCCGCTGCGGCATACACCATGGCGATTGAATTCTCTGGTAGGGAGCCAGCATATGATGGCGATCCGGCCCGAGGTATTCCGCCCATTCGTGTCACGCAGCCAGATCCGCTTAAAGCCTATGAGTTTGGTGAGCGTGCACTGCGTTCAGGGCAGTTATCAATGCCCAATCAGGTTGCTATGAGACGATTGCAGGAAGAGGCCAGACAGCGATTTGAAGAAGCACAGAAAAAAGCACAATTGGCCGCAGGAAAATCGGAAGCAGACGCCGCCGCAGAAGCTGCACGCTTATGGAAAGCAGAGATCGAAAAAGTCAACGCAACTTTGCCGCAGGTTAGAGGGGATGTTCCTACGCCAACCCTCTCAACGGCAGCGGTGGATCGCGTAACGCCGCCTGATGCGGCGATGAAAGCGGCTTTGGCATCGGTTCCCACCGAAGTGCTGGAGCGTCCCAAGATGGTGGCGCTGGATGTGCCAGACGATGCCAGAGCGCCTGGGCCATCCCCGGCCGATGCAACTGCCCGTGGCCGCGGTGCAGCGGTTGTGGCAGCGTGATCGCTCAGCGTGCATGACTTCGCGCCAAAACCGCGCTTTTCGTTAGGCAGGATCATCTTTTTTGCGTTACAGTGAACGTCGCAACATCATAAGCCTACAGGAGAATGCGCCATGTCACAGCATCAAGGATTTACGCTGGTTGAGATTGCTATTTCGCTGCTGGTGGTGGGGCTGCTCATTGGCGGCATCATGATGGGGCAGGATTTGCTGCGCACCTCGCATTTGCAGGCGGTGGTGGCGGCAGAAGGCCAATATACCAGCGCGGTCAAGCAATTCACCGAGAAATACTACGCGCTGCCGGGCGATATTCCCAATGCGGTGACCTTCTGGGGTCGGGCAGATGATGGCACCTATGCGGGCAATTGCGGTACTCCGGCGGCCGATACGGGTACGGGCACACAAACCTGTAACGGCAATGGAAACGGCCAGATTGATGCGGGCACGCATGAGATGTTCCGTGTGTGGCAGCATCTGGCCAATGCCGAGCTGATTGATGGGGCCTATACCGGCATTACGGCGGGCGCAATGGCCTCGCTGCATCGAGGCGGCACCAACAGCCCCAGAACCGACATGCAAGGCGCCACCTGGGGCATGCGTTATAGCGACAATACGGCGAGTGCGACCGAATTTCAGGTGTTGCTGCGCAATCATTTTGCTTTTGGCGTACCCAATACCACCAACGGATTCCCCGATGATGACGCGCTCACTCCGGCCGAGGCGGCAAGCATCGACACCAAACTCGATGATGGCGTGCCCGGCACCGGCAATATCATTGCGATTGGCGGCTATGCGGACTGCACCGATGCCAGCGCCAGCAATGATTTTGTCTCAGCGTATGTGACCACCACCGAAGCGCCCGAATGCGCGCTGGCCTTCAAAGGCGGTTTTTAACGGAACCGCCGCGTCGCGTTACGCAGTTTCTTTTATCTGAATCCTCTCCCTGAGGGAGAGGATGGCGACGCGGCGCAGGCCGCTAGCCGGTGAGGGGGTTGGGGCATGACTGCTGATGTGAGCTTTCCAACATCCCCTCTCCCAGAGGGAGAGGGGATGTTGCGCGCTACGCAACGTTCCCTTTCTCCATCGTCATTACCCGCTTCATGCGGGTAATCAGATCTGCCTCACATAGACCACCCGGATAAACCGGGTGACGACAAAATAAAAGGAAGAGAATCTCTCTATAAAACAAAACCTAACTCACGAAATTGTCGCAGAATTTTCACCAAATTGTCACACTATTCTTGGCACCATCTGCTAGAATGGTCTCATAAAAATCTATTTAAAAAATGAATGAGAGAAAGCGAGTAAGTTATGACCATTCAAGTTGGGACTATTCCGGCAAATGCAGCAGAACAAGCCGCATCGGTAGCAAACGATCTTAAAACGCAAGGCGGAATTCTGGCAGCTAAAGACATTGAAGTAAGGCTGGCTAAAGAGTTGGCTGAAGCAGAAGCCAGAAAGAAAAAAGGCTTTGTTCTGGTATAGCACTTCATGGCCTGCAGAAGACACAGACCTAGCAGTGACACAGGCTTAAGCCCTGACCAACAGGCTGCTACGCGTCAGGCTTTGGACCTCAAAGATATGAGCGCACTGGCCGGGTTGTTTTCCACCATGGAAACTGCCCGCCTGAACGAAGTGCGCCTTGCCAGCCAATTCGGTAAGATTCAGGGGCCGGGCGCTAGCCTGTATGGCTTTGTTGCCGTGTAGTACCCGCCTCGCGGGCGTTTTCCCATCCACTTAATCTCCTGTTAACCTTTCTGTGCCAAGATGGCGGTATCACTGATGGAGAGAATCATGTCAGGACTACACACAGAGCAGGCTACCCACACCGAATCCAAACCATGCCGTGCCGTGGCAGAAGCCCATCTGACCGCGCTGCTGGATGATCAGCAACCGGCATCGCTGCAACCCGCCACCCGTGGCGACTATCTGGCGATGATGTCGGCCGCGATTGATAATCTGGGCCTCAATCTGGAAGGCGGGCTGTAGGCCGCGACTTCGTCAAAAACTCCCGTTATTATTTAGCCTGAGAAGGATCAGGCGGATCGATGCCCTGTTGCTTCAGTCGCGTAGCTGTTGCGTTGTCAATGGTTGCAGGTGAAGCCTGAACGTCGGTTGCAGCCATACTCAGTTTGGCATCATAGCCGTAAGCTTCAAACACCGCCGGAATGAGCTGGCGGTAATGATCTCCTCCAGCGATGTTGCGCTCCCACCGCTCCATACGACCATGATCCACCGCAATCTGCGAAGCGCCCAGCGCTCTCATTTTTCCTTCCCACTCCGCCTGCGTGACTGGCCCATCGGGAAATAAGAATGTGTCGATGACATAGCGGTTTTGGATGCCTGTGTGATCCTGTGCATCAAAGGTGGGTACCCGATGACATAACCAATGGATTTTCGTTCCCATCCATTCAAATGGCGGGAGTTTGTCGGCTTGCAAAATGGTGGGTGTGAATCCCAGCCGTTCCAGCTCTTTGTGCAAAACAAAGGCTCGAATCTCGCAGTAATTCTCATTCTTTGCGATATTGTCTGGTAGCAACTGATGCATGCGGTCGATGGCCTGAGTTGCCCGATCAAGCGTTAGCACCGTCGCAGCGGGTTGTGGGTGAGGGGTATGTCCGGCGGTGCTGGTCATGCGCTTTTTGCATCAGCCCTTGGCTTGAGCGGATTCGGTGGAGCGTTCTCTGTCTTTTTGTTTCATGCGTTCCAGAATCGCCCATCCGGCGACCACCGCCGCGCCGACGCCGAGGGCCACCATGCCCATTTTACCGCCTTTTTCACCTTCTTTGGCGGCTTTGGAAGCCGTGTCGCTTACGGATGTTCCGCTGCTGCTGTAGGATGGGGAGTGGGTGGTCGTGCTAACTGTGGTCATGATTGACTGTGCGGTACTGGTAAAAGCCTGCTCAATGGATTGGCCTTCTATCAATTTTGGCAGGGCCTCAATGAAGCGAGCGGCATAATCCGTTAGCGGATTGGGGTATTTGCTAGCGATTTCTGCAATGCCGCGCCCACTGATTTCAAGAGACTCAATGCCACTATCGTTGGTTACAAACTGAATGGTGAGCTCTTGGTCTTTCAACGCGGTGCGTAATGTTTGTTCCAGTGTGCTGCGCGACGTTTTTGAGAGGTGGCTGGTGGGAAATGCTACGGCAGGTTCTCTCAGAGCCTCTCGCATGCTTCTGCTTCTCCAGTAAGGGGCAGCCATTGCGCCAACATTATGTCGCCAGCCGCCTTGATGCTGCAGCAATTCTGCGATGTCATTTCTCAGATTTGCCGTGGCGATGGTAGTGCGCTCGGTAACAACATCGGCAAGGGTAACCGATCCATCCAACATTCGGCAGTCATCCACATACCCATGGCCTAACAGGAAATTTTCTGCTTGCTTGGCTTTATCGAATGCCGCATCGGCCTCGGTGGAGGAAGGCACTCTGCTTAGTTTGTCAATAGCGGCTTTAATCTCGCCGGTGGTAACGGGTTTGTTGGGATCGAGCGTTAGCTCCTGCAGTGCCGCTTTAATTTTTGCCTGTATGTCTGACGTGGGATGAACCTGCTTGATTAGTCGTTCACCAAGAAAATGTGCGCCGTCCAGCTCACCGCTTTGTGTTGCAGCCCACGCAAAATAGGCTTCGCTACAGGAGGCTTTGTCTATCGGATATGCCAGTAATTGCTCCGCGTCGTGGATGGTTGCAAATTCCGGGTCGATTCTTGCCAATTCAGCGCATTCAATGGGTCGGGTGATGACATGTCTGGTTCTGGCTTGGTCATAAGCTTGCCATTTACGATCTTGGATGGCGGCGGGCGTAACTGGGGTTTTGGAATCAAATCCGAGCTTATTTAAGGCGCGTTGGACATCGGATGCAGTTATGGTTTGGTTGACGTTGCTGTAATACTCAAGCCCATCTGCCAGCAATGGTGAGCTATGCTCAGTGCTGGCCGCAAGGACTGACTCATTGTGCAATACCAGTGGTGATACATCAACGCCGGCCATGCCCCGCTTGATCGCACGTGCCGGCTGTGACAAGAAATAATAGGCAGAGGCATGTTGCAATTGCTGTTCACTTAATCCGCTATGCAGCGCCAACAGCGTATCGCGTGCGCGTTCTGCGGCGCGGTGTTGTACGGCGATGCGTCCTTTCCATTCTTCGAACAACGGGTCGTGGGCGAGATCGTGTTGTTTAGCTGCCCATGCTTCGGCGGTTTCAACTTTTTCATAGGAAGCGCGAATATTCTCTTCGGTCAGCGGTGGAGTTAAACCAAGTAATTTGCAGGCTTCGGCGGCTTGAGTTGCTTCTACGGCCAATGCCTCATTATCATTAAACAGTTGCAGATAGTGTGCCCGCAACTCCTTTTGGGTGACGGGACGTGCCATTCCCAGCGCTTCAAAGGCGTGGATAATCGCTTCACTGCCTACTTTCCTAGGCAGTGAAAACTCGGCACGCAATCTGCCAATCGTGCGGGGTGATCCGACGCCATTGGAGAAAGCAGAGACATAATCATCCATGATCTCTGTGTTGGAAAGCCACGCCAGATTTTCTGGGTGAGATGAGCCATCGCGATGCTTTCCTTGCAGCATCGCCCATGCGGCGTCACGTAGGCGTGACATATCAAACTGGGTTAGCGCTGCAGGTGTTAATGTCATGGGGTAACACAATCCTCCACCTTCAATGTAATGGTTTCAGGTGTTTATTTGTATGAAGATTGCGTGAAAACAGGCTGTTAGCCGCGCAGTGAGGGGGCGGTGTCGAGCTCGGCCTGTTGTTTTTCCTCGCGTTTAGACATCTCCCACAGCACCCAGCCACCGGCGGCGGCGGCGCCTACGCCAAGGGCAATCATACCGGCCTTGCCGCCTTCGGCCTCGCGGGTGGCGGTGGTGCCATAGCTGGGGGAATGGGAAGAAGGGGCAGAGCGATAGCTGGTGGTGGATGAGGCGCTGATAGTGTTGCTGGGGCGTGACGCGGATGCTGACGCGCTGCCAGATCCCGTATGGTGGCCTGCAGCGGTAGCTCTGCCGATGCCAAGGGATGGCATTTCCCAGCCTTTCCATGGCGCTTCGGGCAATTGCGCCCGCGCCTGTGTTAAGCCACGCGATGCGGCACCCATGGGGTCCCAGCCTTCCCAGAATTTCAGGCGTCCCCATGATTCGGCGGAGAACATGCCGCTGCGTGCTTCTGCGCCGGTAGCAAGCGGGTCAGGCGCTGCAGTATGGGATGGGCTGGTATATTTTGGTGGCGGCAGTGGCAGGTCGGGTGGCCGGTCGTCAATGGGGTGAGGGCGCGGCGGTAACCGCGCCGCACGGGCAAGCGCAGCAGCTTCCATCGCGGCTTTCAGCGTGGTGCCTTCATCGAGTAGTTTCATGATGTCGCTGCCGCTGGACAAACCGGCTTGTCTGAACATTTCGGCTGTGGCGTGTTGTTCCGTATGTTCAATCACCAACGCAAAATATTTGTCGTAGCGTTCGTTGATACTGTACGGTTTTACCGTAAAATTCGATTCCTTCAACAGACACTCCAATGCGGCGAGCATGTTTTGCTGTTCGGCTACGGAAAGGTGATTGGTGTTGAAATAGATGCAGGGGGCAGCACTGTTTAGCTCTCTGAAATTATCCATCCATCCACCTAGAATTTTGTGTGTGGAAAAGAATTCTCGGGTGCGCAGGATACGATCGGCAACAGATTTCTGATGCTGCTTCACAGCAAATTCATGCAGCGGAAGATTTTCTGATTCAAGCATCGAATAGGGATGTTCAGGGGCCTCTAGAAGTCGGTCTTTGGCGGCGACCAATGCTCTCAGGCGCTCGCTTTGTGCTTCGGTAGCCGTTAGGCCTTTTTGCCCCAGATGGTCGGGGTGAACGTCACTTTTTATCTCCCGCCTGAATGCAGTGGTAATCTCTTCTTCCGTGGCGACGCGGTCGATTGAGAGTCCTAAGGTCTCATAATCGTTGCGAATGACCTGCATCATGGGAAAACTGTGCTCGCCGACCCATATGGTGGGATAATCCGGAGGATAGCGCAGCTGCAACGCCCACAGATTGTCATGCACCGCCTGTTCATTAACGGTGGTAAAGCGTTGCGACGGTTTCTGCGGGCCATGGGCCATGGGCTTGCCGTTCCTCTCCTGTGAGTAGCCCTTTCATCTTAGCGTGGGGCAGTGGGGTTGTGCGTGACGTTTTGCAGAAGATTGGCCGGAAAAACAGAGGGAAACCGGGGCATTGTCATCAAACTGTCATATGACAAAATGGCGTCATATTGCTAGAATGAAAGCAATAACAAGAACGTGCTTGAATCAGAGAGAGATTACCCGTGGCGGAATTGCCCTTACTATCTTCACTGGATGATGGACCAGCCAAACAGGCGTTGGCAGAGGCCATGAAGTCGTTATCCGGTTCAGGGGTCAAATATACAGAAGCAGCTGCACGTTTTGAGAATGTGAATCCCGCAGGGCTTGGCAATTATGCCATGGCGCTGGGGGATGATTTCGCACCGAAGGGAACGGATTTTTCAGCCGGTAGCGACCGTGCGCTGGTTATGTATGGCGGCGGTAATAACGTTGTTTTTGGGGGCAGCTTACCTGACATTACGGCTACCCTTGATCATGCCACGCAGGCCAATAGCGGCCTGATGAGCCTTGCCGCCATGTCCGGCGGGGCGGATCGCGCATTAAGCTAGTTTTTGAGATAGTTCCCCGAATCCTTTCCCTCAGGGATAGGCGCCCCTTTATTTATCGTCTGTCATCACCCGACTGGTTCGGGTGATCGGATAACCCGCATGAAGCGGGTCATGACGGTCGACAGAGGCTGCGTGGGGGGATCAATCCCCTCTCCCTCTGGGAGAGGGATAGGGTGAGGGTAAAGATAGAAACGGCAACCACTATACCAGCACCTATGCCCCAACCCCCTCACCGACTAGCGGCTGGCGCCGTGTCGCCATCCTCTCCCTCAGGGAGAGGATTCAGAAAAACGTGGGGCGAGACGCCCCCCTAAAAGAAAACGCCCACCACCCTGACCCCCCCCTTTCAGGATGAAGATTATCCCATCCATTAATCGAAAATTAACCAATTCTTGGTAGTCTGGTAATACATCTGAGTGCAACTGACAGGACGTGATTAGGGATATGGCTGTAGATTTCGCTTCGCTGGTTAACCCAAAAGACTTTCCTAACTTGAAGGGTGGGGCAGACGTTTCGATGGCGAATATTGGCACAATGAATAGCACCGCCATGGGACAGGATGTGGCGAATATGAAAGCACCAGCAGAAACGCTGAGTACCGGTGTGGCTGGGCAAAGTTTCTAGCACAATTCTTCTGATTTTATGTGATTTCTTTGTGTGTTGTGACGCATTTCCGCCGTCCAATCTTAATCTAAAATTTACTCTCTTCTGATACTTCTGAACGCTGGGGTAGCCTTTGCTGCGAGCAATCAGCTATGCCAAAAAATGACAGAAGGAAGCGGATGAGCGAGTTCCCGAAAGATATTACCCTTAAGAAGGGCTTTCACTATGGTGAGCGCAAGCTGCGCATCACGCTGATGCCCTTTGAGAATAAGGGATTGCCGCCTGATCGTGAGTTTGAGCGTTTTGAAGGCGAGATCGCGATTGCTACCTTGTTTAAAGGAATGAACATGCCCAAGCCACGGCTACCATTCTCAACAGAAAAGGCATTTGCTAAAGAGCTGCACGCGTTCCTTGAGAAAGAAATCAAGCAGGCCAAGGGCATTTACGGCGATATGATGGTGCATTATGGCGGTGGGTTGACGGGGCTGGTGACCATCAATTGTACCCGCATGGTTTCAGCGGATTATCTGGAGCAGAATGCGCAGGTGGTGGTGGGTATTCTGGAAAAGAACCGCGATAAAATTCTCGATATGTATAACGCAGCGTGCCGCGATGATGAAAAGTTCAAACGGGCGCAGGATGTAGCAAAAAAAGCGATGGAAATGAATCCGCTGGTGAGGCAGGCGGCAGGCGGCAATATCGATGCGCTGGCACAGCATATTTATGAATGCGAAGAACTGGAAGACAAAGCAGCAGACCATTTTCAGGCGGCGGTGATGTTTATGACGGTTGGGCGCGGTAAAACGGTGCCGGAAGCGCCGGATACTTCTCCCAAGCCACGCATAAACGACAAGGGACAGATTGAGCTGGACATTGCCGATGTTCCGTCTGTGATTGCGCCAGGCCACGACCTGAAGGTGTTGCGTTCGGCAGACATGAATGCGGCAGGCGAGATTGTGGTGCCACCGGAAGATATGCGGGCGGCAGATCCTGCAGATGGCAAAGGACATGGCGTCTGGCTACAGCATGTGGATCCGAGTATTATCGACCGGCTAAAAATGTTCCGGCATCGCTTTGGCAGCGATGAATCGGGCGCGTTGCGTGGCAACGAGTCGGACGCACCAGAACCCTCGCCGGCATTGGAGCGAAAATCTGCACGGGAAACGCACCCCAATAACAACGCCGCCGCTCAGGCCATTGCCGCCGCGTCGATGGAATTTGCCATGGCCGAAATCAAGCGCGGAAGAGGCAGCGCATCACGGTAAGCATGGAGGGTAGGATGAACGATAGCACGACCTTTGAGCCAGTGGATTTTCCGGTGGTGGATGGTCGGTCGCGCACCACGGATATTCCGATTATGGATGCCAGAGGACAGACGCTCGTGCAATTGCGGGTGACGGCGGATGACCGCCCGCAGCACCGTGCGGTGATGATTGGCGTGGTTTCGCCCGAGGGCTTTGCCTACCATGTGAGCGAGATGCGCGGACACGGACATAATCCCCGTATGCTCACCTATCTTGATCGGGTAGCGGATTTTCTGTTGCGGCCTCAATGGGCGCGGTCGGTGGATGTGAATCCGCAGCACGTGGCGCGCGCGCCGATGGATGCGCTCTCCAGCAATGTGATGTTGGTGGATTGCCATGGCTATGACGAAGCGGCGATGTGGCGATTGAAGGCGGCTATTGTGCAGGCGCTGAAAACAGATGCGTCGCATTTCTGCGCCGAGTATGAACAGCTGTATGGCAAGCGCGAACATCCCGAAGATCGGGCGCGGCTGAAGGCAGAGGCGATTATGGCGCTTGATCCGGTGAGCGATATGAAACACCTGACGGTAGAGGCATTGGCCGGGCATTTTGCTTCGGCGCGGCATCTGGGGGGAACCGATAAAGACAAGCATGTTCAGGCGGCGCAGCGTTTTATTATGGATGGTGGGCGCTATGTGCAAGGCGAGCCGGAGATATCCAAGCCGCAGTTTGTGGGCGATACGGAAATCAAATATCCCAGAACCATCAAGGCGCGTGAAATCATTGCCGATGCCTCGCTCGATTTTTC
>Ga0214923_10005963_pt1 | contig 13896 bp, 7 predicted proteins | sample LL1510_MetaG_FD_177993 | JGI IMG/M metagenome (GOLD analysis project Ga0214923, IMG submission 177993) | Freshwater microbial communities from Lake Lanier, Atlanta, Georgia, United States - LL-1510 | ecosystem: Environmental > Aquatic > Freshwater > Lake | place: USA: Georgia | collected 2015-10-15 | reverse complement strand
ACCGATAGCCAGGGCCTCCGTCGCCTTGCAGGACACTCCCTTCGGGGCGATGACGGATGAGGCCGGGCGATTCACGATCAGCGGGGTGCCCCCGGGGATCTATGTCTTGACGGCCCGGTCGTCCGGGTATGTTCCAAGGGTTATGCCAGATGTTTCGGTTGCAAGTGGACTCTTTAACGACATTCGTATCGAGACAATTGCCGAGGTGGAGGAAATGGAGGAGCTGGTGGTTCCCGGGGATTTGGAAAAAACCTCGGAAACCGGGCTTTTGGCGGAACGGCAGGGGGCCACGGCCGTTTTGGACACCATCGGGGCGGATTTGATTTCCAAACTGGGAGCCTCCACCGCCGGTGATGCACTGAAGCGGATGGTCGGAACCTCGGTGGTCGACGGAAAGTATGTCGTCGTCCGCGGTCTGTCCGACCGATATGTCAACACGCTGATGAATGGAGGCAGGTTGCCCTCGTCTGATCCGGACAAGCGGGCGATCAACGTAGATCTTTTCCCCGGGCCGACTTTGGAGAGCATCAATACGACCAAGACCTTCACTCCGGATCAACCGGGAGATTTTACTGGGGGCAGCGTCGACATCCGAACCAAACAGTTTCCGGACAAACCTTCGTTCGGGGCTTCCGCGACCGTAGAGTACAACAGCCAGGCCACCTTCAATCCCGATTATCTCACTTACGCAGGAGGGGGAACGGGACCGTTCGGATTTCGGGCCAACCAAAGAGAAATTCCTCAGAGTGTGATCAATAACACCAATCTTGTGAACCTGGACCCCAAGACCCTGAACGCAGGAAATGCCAACCTCGACAAGGCGGAGAACGTCAACAATGCCATGCGGCAGATGAGTTCCGTGGTCGGGCTTACCAACAGCACCCCTGGGCCGAACTTTAGCTTCAACATGCAGGGAGGAGACTCGGTGGATTACGGGCCAGAGCAGAAAATCGGCACCTTTGGTGCCTTCAGTTACCGGCATAAAAATATTTATAATCCACAAACAACCCGGGGAAATTATTCCATTCAAGCAGGCGCGCTTAATCCCGACATTATTCTGAGCGACAACAAGGCTTCCGAAGATGTTCTTTGGGGTGGGCTGGTCAATTTTGCCGTTCAACCGGAAAAGGATCAGCGGGTGGCGATCAATGTGATCTTCAACCAGCAGGCCACCGACACGTCGGACTTTCAGTTTTCCGACAAAGCTTTGAACCCCTCGCTTCCGGCCGATAAGCAGTTCCAGTACACCACGATTCAGTACAGCGAAAGGCAGTTGGGTTATGTGCAGTTGAACGGGAACCACAAAATTGACGCATTCCGTGAAATTGAAATTGATTGGGTTGGCGGGTTTGGGCAGGCCCAGTTGAACGAGCCGGATCAGAGGCTTTTTCAAAATGCTTATGACCCGACCACGGGGGATTACGCGGAGCTACAGCCCGGCGATCCCTCGTTCACGGCTTCGAAAAGGCCTCTGCAAAGGTATCAACGGCAACTCACGGAAGGGGAGTACAACGCCATTGCCAATGTTTCAGTGCCTTATTTCGAGGAGAAGGACAACCCCAGTAAATTCAAGACGGGGTTTTACATCGACACGACCCAGCGGGACTACAATCAGGCCAGTTTTGTTTATGAGTATGGAAACGCTAACTACCCGCAGGACTATCAGGCCTATAACGAGGCAGAGGCAAATGGACAGAACTGGAATGATGTCTTTCTGAACGAAAACCGGTCCGGTCTCGTCAATCCCACGGGTCAGGGGAACGGCCAATTCATGTCTTGGACCGCCTCGAACAACTCGTCCGGACTGGGCACTTACTACAATGCTTACCAGCAGGTTCTGGCTTCCTACGTGATGACCGATTTCCGGCTTTTTCCCCAGCTGACCTTCACGGGGGGCACCCGTTTTGAAAACACGAACATTCAGGTGGAGGGGCCGACTTCCACGCTTTTCCCGACGACGGCCGATGCCACGGCCGATATTCAGGAGCTGGATCTTCTGCCGGCGGCCGGTGCCACATTCCAGATCATGCCGGAAATGAATTTACGGCTCGCTTGGTCCCAAACGATTGCCCGCCCCTCGTTCAAGGAGTTGGGGCCCGTGGTCACCCAGGACTTTTCAGATGCGACCATTTTTGTCGGGAATCCCCAACTCAAACTTTCCCACATCAACAACTACGACGTCCGAATCGAATATTTTCCCCGAGGAGGAGAGGTGGTTGCCGTCAGCGGATTTTACAAATCGATCAAGGCCCCGATTGAGCAGTCGATCGCCCAGCTGGGGGACACCCAGTTCTATCAGTACCAGAACAACCAAAACGGGACGCTTTGGGGGGCTGAATTCGAGGCCCGCAAACGGCTGGATCAATGCCACGAATATTTGAAAAACTTCTCTGTCAATTTTAATGCCACCTACGTTCAGTCCCAAGTCCCCTTAAGTGCCGAACAACAGAGAATCGCCCAGACCCGGGTGAGGAATTTCTCCACCAGCCGCCCCCTGCAGGGCCAGCCCCTCTATATCATCAATGCAGGGTTAAGTTACGACGACCAGCCCAATGGATTCTTTGCCGGACTTTTTTATAATGTGACGGGGCCTTACCTCTACGCCGTTGGCTACGATTTGCCTGATATTTATGAGCAGCCGGCCCCTTCGCTGGACTTTAATCTGACCCAGGAATTCGCCGATCACTGGTCCTTCACCTTCCGCGGAAAAAACCTCCTGAACCCGGTGTTCCGTCAGACCATCACCTATCAGGGGAGCGAAGTGGACTATTTGGCCTACACCAAGGGGTATGATGTATCTCTTGGGCTGAAATACGGATTCTAAATCCGTTCGGAACGGTCTTAAGGTACGTAGGGAATAACGAAGTCGGGATCGGGCTTTATCTTCCGGATTTCCAAGGCTTTGGTGGCCGGAGCAATCACGGCTTCTTCTGGGGGCAAGCCGTAGCGGGACTGGAGGGACACCCATTGGGCCGGTGTCCCGGCCAGAAAAGCAAAGGTTTCCATTCTTTGGTCCACCAGAATACGGACCTGATCCGAGTTGGCGGGAGCGGAACCAGCCACGAACCCGTTCGCGGAGACTGCGGAAAGTCCTTGGAGAGAAAAATCTTTCATATGCCCGGGTGACAAGAGATTCATTCCTGCGCGTAGGGGAAACCGAAAAGCGTGGGTGCGGGGTTCGCCTGTCACAGCAAAGGTCAAATTGTCCGCCCAGTTTCTCAAAAGAATCATGCCATAGCCAGGGGGGACGACGGTCTCCGATTGTTCGGGCCCCATGCGGTTGGTGGTCAATCGCCATCCCGGAAGATTCTTGGTGTCCCCAGTGCAGGAAAAAAAGGCACGATAGCCCGATTTGGCTGTGGGATCGTAGAGACGGATTTCGTCACTTGCAGCGGCGGACCAACCTTTCCCAAGGGCCGTGGTGGTGGCACTCCCGAACACGGTAGCGAGTGTCCAATGGGGATGAATCGAAAAGCTGGCACCGGCGAGAGCAGAAGGGAGATCAGCCCGGGTGTTGTAGGGGGAGGATTTCAGCACCACGAAACCTTTTTGTTCCAGCGTCCGGACGGGGTCCACCTCGTACCGTTCGCCTTCGAGGGAGGAGTCGGCCGGGGCAAAGGAAACTTCCAAAAAGCATGGGCTAGGGCCCCATTCGGGGACGGTGGTGAAATCGATGGGAGGATAAGAATTCACCTGTACGCGGAAATTCGAGGGGTCCGCCTGGTTGATCTTCCCGGAAAACAGGGCGGGACGGAGGAGAGGAACTCCCACATAACTGGGACCGGGAGGCAGGGAATACGGCAACTGTACGGGTTCGGCAAAAAGTCTGGGAGTCACCAAGAGAGAGAGCAGCCCGAGTTTTCCGAGAAAACGAAAGAAAGAAAAGAGTTTAGGATTTTTCATGGGAGGATTGTCATGGTGGCGTTCTGGGTGATGTAACCCTTGGGGTTGGCGATGTAAAATTTCACTGCATAGGTGCCGGCTTGGGTGGGTCTGCCAGTGATCAGACCCATCTGACGGTCGGCGGCCGTGGCGAAGGAGAGACCCAGAGGAAGCCCCGAGGCATTAAAAGAGACTGGATCGGCGGCCGACCGGGTGGCCCCGCTGGCGGTGATGTATTGCCGGTACGCTTGGCCAACCTGCCCTGCGGGAGGAGTTACAAAGCCGGATCCCGCAGCACTAGGAGAGCTTCCGACAACGGTGATCACGAGGTCGCGGCTAACACTTTGCAAGCCGCCACCACGACCGGTGTTGGAGATCGTTTTTCGGATGGTGTAGGTTCCCGGCTGGGTCGGGCGACCGGAGACCGTTCCGTTAGGTTTGACCGAGAGCCAGTTTGGCAAGTTGGAGAAAAACGCGCTTGTTGCTCCGGTCCCATCTTGATCAATCTCAAACGTTTTAGTGCCATAGGCGGCAATCGAAACGTAGTCCGTACCCGCCACCGTCACATACTTGGAGGCATCGGTGCCATTGGCTGGAGTCGGAGGATTCGCTTCAATCTGAAACCTGACCGTAAGGATGGGACTATCTCCTCCCCCGAATCCGTTGGCTCTGCCGCTATTGTTGGCTTGGAACTGTGCAGTAAAATCCCCTGGTTGATCTGGCGTGATTCGGAATACCCCAGAGATGGTGTTCAATCCAACCAGCCATGACGGGGGGACAGCACTGGAACCCAGGATGGAGTATAAATTAGGAGCTGTGGCACTTGGATTCGCGGTTGTCGTAAGGGTGTAGGTGATGGGGGTGCCGACATATCCCGTGACCGTGGTGGCGCTGTTCAGCGTGGGGGTTTGGCTGTTCACGGTGATAACGATGCTTCCCGTCGCGGTGACTCCATTCGCCGTTCCGTTTATTGTTACCGTTGTAGCGCCGGTTGTGGTTGGGGTACCGGAAATGATGCCGGTTGTTGGAGAAAGGGATAATCCTACCGGCAGGGCGCTTCCGACCGTGTAGGCCGTAGGGACAAATCCTCCTGATGCGGTAGGCGCAGTGGTTGCACCTGCAGAGTTCAAGGTGAAAGACGGGTTTGTATAGCTAATGATGGGGTTGGCCACGTTGAAAGAGATAAATTTCGAACGGGTTCCCGTGCTGTTTGAGGCTTTGACAACCACATTGAAAGTCCCGGTTTGGGTGGGAGTTCCTGAAATCACCCCTGTGCCGCTGGCACAGGAAAGGCCTGGGGGGAGATTTATCGCCGCATAAGAGGTGGGGGAGTTGTTAGCCGTGATGGTGTATCCATCGTAGGCCGTCCCGGCAAAAGCCCTTTGATCACTTAGGCTGCTGGTGATCTGTGGCATGCCTAGAGCTTCGTCGATTAGGGTTAAAACCAGCGTGGCGGTTCGGGCTCCGAGGGGACCCGTGGCGGTGAGAGTAATATTGTAAGTTCCGGTCACGGCTGTGGGGGTGCCGCTGATTTCTCCCGTTGTGGTGTTGATCGAAACCCCGGTGGGAAGGCCGGTGGCGCTAAACGAAGTGGCCCCATTGTTTGCAGTGATGAAGTAGATGAAGGCGTTGTTCTTTGTGGCGCTGGCCGTTAGAGAACTAGTAATGCCATACCCGCTTCCAATCGTGGTCAGCCGATAGTTGCCATCGGATCCGATGCTTCCCAAACAGGGCCGCATATTCGGACCATCGAAATTATTGCCGTCGAATTCGAGATCGGCGGAGGACAAGGATCCGGCTCCGATAGCGGGAAAGACAACGGGAGAGACCCCGTCATTGTAAACGAAAATGCCGACTTGGGTTGCGGTGGTGATCGAGGTGGTGTTGAAAACCAAAATATAGATTGGATTACCGTCAAAAACCGCGGTGGAGGTTTTCGTCAGGCTGGCGGTGGCTGCGCCATTGAAAACCGTGTTCACTGTGGTGGATCCCCAAAGGGTGGCCTTGCCCGTGGCAAAAAGGTTGTTGAGACTGATCTGGACCTCCGCCTGGGTTCCGTTCAGTAAACTTGCAATCTGATCATCGGTAAGGGGTGTGGTCGTGCTCGTCGCGTCATTCAAAACACCGACGCGGATGATGGAACTGGTGGCCAGCGAGTTTCCACTTTCATCCGCAATCCCAGCTGTACCGGTGATCGTGACTTTTTCGATCGCCTGGAGGGAGGAGGTCATGCCTAGCAGGCCTATCACCATTCCGATGGCTTTGATGCAATCCCCCAAGAGCGAGGAAAACAAAGAGCCTTTCTTCTTCCCTATCCTTGGGGACAGGAAGAAGAAGGGGAAACAGAAAATGGAAGCGGGCATGCGCATATAGTTAGGTAAGTCTCATTTTCCGAAAGGTCAAAGGACGGCTTGTGACAATATGATGTCATTTCGAATCCTAGGAACGGACTCATCTAGGGTGGAGAAAAGGCGTCATCAGAAATTCGTGAAGATAGGAACTTTTTGACGTTTTTCAGCAAGGGACTGAGACAACAACAAACCAATCCTGTGTGACGGAAATATGGCAAAGTTAGACGAAAAAATCACAAGTCATTGCAAATCAGTAATCCGCACTTTGGTCTACAGTTCGTTTTGTCACACAAACGTTACAATAAACCTATGGCAGGAAAAATCTGACTGAGTAGTTTTTCCTCATGTCGAAACAGATTTTGGCTTCAACAAAAACAAACCAAGGAGAAAAGACCACTATGAAAATTCGTAACCTCATCCTCGTTCTGTCCGCCCTCGCGTTGCCTTTGCAGGCTGCCGATGTCGGCACTTCCTACCTCAACCTTCCCGTGGCCGTGACCAAGGGGGAAACCAAACTTGTTGGCGTATTTCTTGCCCGGCCAGTTCTCCTCAAGGGCGAGCTTTCTGCCGATGTTAGCTCCGGAGCCACCAGCTTTACGGCTTTTGGAGTCAATCTGTTCTCTGGATATACCCCGGTAAGCGAAGTCGGTGCAGCCGAGCTCGCTCCTGCCTCGGACGACCACTACGTTGTTGAAATAACCAGCGGCCCGGCCACCGGGCTGATCAAACAGGTCTCTGCTTTCTCTGGAAGCACAGCCACCGTGATTGGGACCCTTCCTGCGCTCACGACAGGCACCCAGTTTGTTCTCCGTAAGGATCACACCCTGGATTCCCTGTTCCCTGGCGGAGCCGGACTTTCCTCAGGCAGTAGCGTTGCGACGGCCGACGTTATTTCCGTGTTGTCCTCAACAGGGATTTTGAATCGCTTTTTCTACCAGACTGGATACGGATGGCGCTTGGAGACCAACCGTGGTGCTGCTGGCTTGAACCGGGCGAATGTGCGGGTTTCCCTTGGTTCCGGATTTGCCTTTAAGTCCTACTCCAACAAGAACCTTAACCTTTCCGGTGAGTACCGTGGTACCCGCAGCCGTATCAGTCTCGAAGGGACGTCTGGTACGATTGTTGCTAATCCTTATCCCGTCGGCGTGACATTGTCAGATTCAGGTTTGGCGCAATATCTCACCAAGGCTGCAAACGCCGCTGGTGCAGATAGCCTCCGATTCCTGGAGGGCGGAAAATATGTCTCCTATCACAACAACGGAACCAACTTCGTTAAGTCTTCAGGTGGGACCGTGTCGGACAGCAAGCTGCTCGGGGTTGGTGATGCTTTTCTTATCGTGAACAAAGTGCCCGAGGATCTTGCATTTGCTCCTCAGGTCATCACGAAATAAGTAAAGGGAGAGATAGAATCCGCGAAGGAACAGAGATATGAAAAACCAGAAAAAAAGCCTGATCAAGTTGATTACTATGGCCATGGCAGTCATGGCAACGGTCGTAAGCTCAAGAGCGGCTGTTGTCTCTGTTCAGTTTGACTGGAATTCTGGATTCTCTGCAACGAGTTCTACTGGTGTGGCGCTTTCGCCGGTCTCGGGTACAACCCTTGAACTGGGTTGGTTTGCGTCGGTTCCCAGCAACTGGGGGCTTGTCAACCGGGCGAACATCGCGGGATCCTTTATCACTCTGGCACAACTCAATTACACTGGTAATGGTGGGTATACTTTCGAAGGGGAATATGCTGCCCTTGCGGATGACCCTCTTGCCGTCAACAGGGCCTACCTAGTGATCAAGAGCGGGTCGGATCAGTTGGGTATTTTTGGCTGGGCTCTGAAGAACGGGAATGTTTTCAACCTTCCCCGGGATCCAGATATTGCGGTTGCTGACCCAAACGCTGTTGACACTTCATACGGCGATGCCAGCTCGTACATCTACAACATGACTTCCTTTGTTGGATCGGTCTCATCGGGGGGTCTGCAGTTGGCTTCTGCCTCCGGTACAGTAACTTCACCTCAAAGCATCACTTTTGGATCGATCCCTTCGAAGAGTGTCGGGGATTCGTTTGCCTTGGCTGCCACCGCGACCAGCGGACTGCCTGTGAGCTATAGCTCCTCCAATCCCTCTGTGGCCACGGTCGCAGGGAATGTTGTGACGATTGTTGGGGCTGGCTCCGTCGAAATTATCGCATCTCAGTCGGGAAACTCCAGTTACGCACCTGCAACCGATGCTCGGCAGTCGGTGACGACGTATTCCTCGACTACACTACGCGTGGCATCCTTGGGAACCCCGGTTCTGAATGCTGGGCAGACTTCGGTGACCCACACCTTTCTTGGGAATCCCAATGCCACTTACACGATTGAGTACAAGAATGACTTGAGTGCCGCTACATGGACTACCATCACGGCCCAAACAGGCGTCAACGGGACGTTTACCGCTACTTTTACCTCTTCTGGTGATTATGTGAACGCTTGGAAAAACCGGATGTTTTTCCGCGCTAAGAATTCATAAACCAAACCCAAAGGAAAAAAAACAGATATGAAAAACAACACAGTCAAAATGCTAGCCCTCCTGGCTGGTTTCATCCTCAGCATTGGTTCGGCCCACGCGGCCAATATGAGCTACACCTTTTACGCCGATCTCACCGTTAATCTGCCGACGGCGATCGATCCCTCGAACCAGAGCGGTCGGGTTTGGCTTGGGAACTTTGGTAGCAATGCCAATGGCACCCTTCTGACCTTGGCTGATGTGCAGGCCGGCGGATCCAGCCTTCTCAGCAGCTTCCGTCCTTTGGCCAGCTTCGGATTGAGCAGTGGCGCTCTCGTCGGTGATACTGGCAACGGTCTCCGTGGGTCATTGAACGTCGGAAACGGGGTCACATCCGGCTACACAGTGGCGGCAGGCCAGTTTGCCGGACAGGATGCCTACATTTTGGCGTTGTCCGAAGGAAGCACCGTTTGGGCCGACGCGTTGGCCAACTGGGCGACTGCCGGATCGAACAGTGCGATTATTCTCCGTTCCGCCAACAACTTCGCGGCCAACAGCGGCGATCCAACCTGTGACTTTGCCTTGGATGCTGGCAATGGATCGTTGATCTTCGGGACGCAGACAGCCAATTCGATCACTGCAGCCACTGTGCCGGAACCTTCCGTCACGGCTCTGCTAGTGCTGGGTGCTCTCGGCCTGGGGGCTCTCCGCCTCCGCCGCCAGACCGTCTAAATTTCAAAGGAAAAAACCTAAAAACACACAAGGAAAAATAAAATGAAAAACAACCTCATCAAAATTGCACTCGGAATGATCTTGGCGGTTGGCTCTGCCCATGCAGCCGATACCCGCACCTTTGCCAACGGTTATTACTTCCAGAACGTCAATGAGATCGACGGCAACGTCACGAAAAACAGTGGAAACCTTGCCGGTCGTATCACCGTCATCACAACTGATCAGCGTTGGACATCGGATACCGTTTACATCCTGAACAACCTGACCTTCGTGGAAGCTCCCGCGACCCTGACCATCGAACCCGGAACGATCATCCGTGGTGAGCCTGTGACATCGGGAGGCTCCAGCACTCTCGATCCGGCCGATCCCGGTTCCCTGATCATCTGCCGTGGTGCAAAAATTGTTGCCCAAGGAACGGCTGAATCCTCCATCTACTTCACATCATGGGGTGATCCGTTTGTTCCAGGTGGCGTAAACACCATTCCCAACACCGTCAATGGTGTGGCTAAGGATGCTGCTGCGAAATTAGTGGAGGCAGCAAAATATAATACTGCCGCCTACGGTTCCTCCTATCGGGCCCACGATATCGACGCCCAGTGGGGTGGATTGACCATCCTTGGACGCGCTCCCGTTGGATTCGGTGGTCCGACTGGTGCGGGGGGCAATCTTCAGGTGGCCATCGTCACAACCGGCGCTAACTACACTGAAAACCCTACTTTTACGTTCAGCGATGCCGGGGCCTATAGCTTGGAAGCTCTTTTCAACCCCGTTGGAGTTGCATCTACTTATAGCAGCAGTGGCGGAAAATTTACTGGTTCGAAGCCCTCTTTTGCAGCAACTGCTGCGGACGGATCCAGAACTGCCACGAAAACTGTCCTTGGAACTCCCGTTGTAGGTTACAACAATGGTGTCAACGGAACGTTTGAAGGTACCGGTACGAGTGGTGTAGATGCCACGGCTACTGGTGGCGATGATTACTGGGAAATCCTCTCAGTCCCTGTCACGACAGCTGGACTTCAGTACAATGTGCCGACCAAAAAGGATACGGATCCTTTCTTAACTGTGAACGGCTTCAGCGGGGCTCAAATTGCCTTTAAGTACACTCATACGAGCGGGTATCTGACGGTTTCCACAACTGCACCTGGTGCAGCTGTTGGCGGTACTACCTGCACTGTGTTGCCTTCATTCAAAATGCGCCTTGCCCCGACCTACCTTTACGGTGTGATCGTTAAGGCTCCGGGTGCCAAAGGTGTGCTAACAGCTGCGCCGACCCTGACGATTACCGGTGGAAACGCTACATCACAGGCAACGGCGGCTTGCTCGGTTGCCTCTGCTGTTGCCGATCCCTCCGCGATTCCTCTCAAAGGTGGCATTGGGGCCAACTTTATCGAGGGATTCCAGGCTATTGACGGTGCTGCCTATGGATTGAGCACCAATCCCACTGTTGACGCGGATGGGGCCTCCTGGACCACCTTCAGCGGTGGAATCTATGGTGGTTCGAACCCGAACGACAACAGCGGAAGCATCCGCTTCTGTCGCTTCTCCTTCGGTGGCTATGTTCTCTCGCCCAACAACGAGATCAATGGAGTCACCTATGGTGGTGCAGGAAGCGGTACTGTTTCCGAATTTATTGAGATCTTCAACAATGCCGACGACGACTTTGAAATGTTCGGTGGTTGCAACAATCTGAAGTACGTTGCCGGCATCTTCGGCGGTGACGACGGTTTTGATACGGACATGGGATACCGCGGCAAAGGCCAGTACATGTGCCAAGTCCAGAACAATACCCGATCGGCATCTGCCAACACAGGCCGGGCGACAGCGAACATCGGGGATAATCTGGGTGAAAACGATGGCAACGAGGATCCAAATACGATCGCGAATGCCACCTATCCTGGAACGGAATTCACCTACTTCAATCTGACTGCGATTGGTGTAGGGTATAATGTGAACGGTACGTTTCCTTCGGATCGTTCCGGCCCCAATTTCAAGGATAACTCGGGTGGAAAGATTCTGAACGCTGTTTATGTTGAAGCCCCCTCGGGCGCAATTCAGGACCAGGCAACAACAGCTGACACTGCGGCTGCAGGTCGCAGAACCGCGGTTGCTCCTTTTGCCCCGATGGTTGCCAACGAGCCGCAGGGTGTCATTGCCTATAATACTTGGTCGAAGTGTGCTGGAGGAAAGGTTAGTAGCCCTGTCACTGCCAATTACACTAAGACAGATGCGACGATGTTCCCAACAACGAGCGGTCGCACCTCCTCAGGTGGAAGCACGATCAATAACAGCACTGCAGTGGGCAAAATGCTAGTTGCTGAGCTCTCCAATCTGTTCGTAGGGACTGACGTTGTGGTCAGCACTGGGACGAATGGTCGTCTTAACGGGGTTAATCCGACTCTTGTTGCGGGTGTTGCGGAACGTTCCAACGGAACCGATCCTCGCAACTCGATCGCTGTGGCAGCGGGAGCATTGACTGGTATTCAGCCCTTGGTCACCGTTGATCGTGGAACATTCTTTGCCCAGAACAACTTCCGGGGTGCGTTCCGGGACTTTAACTGGCTCAAAGGTTGGTCCTTGGCTGACCAACTCGGCGTGTTTGCCGATAACAATGTGGTGGTTCCTGATGTGACCCTGACCCGGGACGGTTCCGGAAACGTGGTCGCCAACTTCACCGGTGCCTCTGGCATCCAGTACAGCATCGAAGTTTCGAGCGATAACAAAACCTACCTGCCTTTCTCAACTGAGACTGGTGCAGGGACAACCATCTCGAAGCCTCTGGCTCGTTCCGGCCTGACCTTCGTGCGGGTGACACCTCTCTAATTATTGCACCCAATTCGTTTGAAGAGGCGGGCCGGTCATTGGACCGGCCCGCTTCATTTCGGAGACAAGACAAAATGAAAAACTTTCTGACCCTGTTCGTGGCAATCATCTTCGTGGCTACTGGCTGCCGTAAGCCACTCCCTGAGGGGAAGATCCCGACAACCCTTGTCTTGGCTTGGGACAAAAACCAAGTCGTCTCCGGGGATGAAGAAGCGCGCAACCTCTTTGGTATTCGTTTAGTGCGTCAGGCCGGGAATATTCATGATTATCAGGCCGCCATGAAGGAGGCTCAGGCCATCGGTGGAGTCCAGCGGGGATTGGCATTGGCCATGCTCGCCTGGGATGCGGCGAACAGCGGGTACACGCCTCAAGCCAAGCAGTTCATTCGTTTAGCCGATGCGGATACCTGGATTCTTTCTGATTCAGATAAAGGGGCAAGAAACGCCTATTTGGCTGGTGCAGAAATGCGTTTGGGTCAGGCAACTCAGGCCAGCAAGCGGATGAATTCCATCCTGGATGCCAATCAAAAGGAGTTTGCCGCCGATCTCATACTGGCCGCACAGTTATCTCGTAATCCCCATGAGAAGATTCCTGAGAGCAAAAAAATCCGTCAGGACGCCGTCAGTCCCACCGTTTTGGCACTTCTTTATCATTTCAAGAATCCTGCCGCCACACGAACGGATAAAGTTAATGCTTATCGATTGATCGAGGGTCTGATTCCCGCTGCCGATCCCGGTACTGCGACGGAGTGTTGGTCCCGTTTGGCTGTGGCGGCTTATGAGAGTGGCTTGGTGGGTGAGGGGGCGGTTGCGGCGAGGAAATCGATGGAACTGGCGCAATCGCTCGATCCCCGTACGGAAGGATATGCAGTTGGACTTCGAAATGCGGCTTTGGCCCTGCTGGTTACAGGAGATAAGCCAGAAGCGTTGCGTTGCCTCGAGTTGGCTTCGGCCAAGCCGGAGCTCATTACATTCTTCTTCCAACCCGAAGCGATGATGGCGATTGCGGAGGGATACGAGAAGGCAGGGGAAAAGGTGAAGGCGAACACCTACTGGTTGAGGGCCATCAAAACGGCGAAGGGGCACCATCATCCACGGGCACGTCAGATGAATGTGGTATTGCTGCTGAGTAACATGGCCCAGGCTGGCGTAACACCAAGTCCCGAGGTGATGGAAGTCATTGAGGCGATTGGGCGTGGAGAGGGTGGGGATGCGCCGCTGCCGCCTGGATATGTAAAAGTCGGTGATTCCAAGACCAACGCAGTCACCCCACCGGCCAAACAAGATAAGAAGGAGACAAAGGACAAAAGGGACAAGAAAAAGAAGGAATCCAAGGTCCCTGCGGCCTAAGAACCTCTTATTTTGGGCTGTACTGTACTTTGAGCAGATAAAGCCCCTCAGCCGGGGCAGTGGGAGGGGCGCCGGCACGGGAGTGGGCCTTCAGGATTTTTTTGAGATCGGCCGGGGAAATTCGGCCTTGCCCGACTTTCACCATGGCACCGACCAGATTTCGAACCATTCGATAGAGGAAGCCGTCCCCCTCAAAGGTCAGCTCCAAAACACCGCTCTTTTTTTTGACGATCTGAATGGAGCGAATATTGCGAATGGTGGATTTTCGTTCGTACCCCGGGTTG
>Ga0214923_10005962_pt1 | contig 13896 bp, 21 predicted proteins | sample LL1510_MetaG_FD_177993 | JGI IMG/M metagenome (GOLD analysis project Ga0214923, IMG submission 177993) | Freshwater microbial communities from Lake Lanier, Atlanta, Georgia, United States - LL-1510 | ecosystem: Environmental > Aquatic > Freshwater > Lake | place: USA: Georgia | collected... | reverse complement strand
CTTAGAAGATTTGTATTTAAAAGATACAGGATGAGGAATAGTTCCAGATGAAAGTTTAAGTTCAACCAACTTCTTCTTAGCTTGAGAAAAACCTCTTTGATTAGCCTGAGCAAAAGATTGTCTACTTTTACCTAAGCCAATTCCTACTTTACCTTCTTTATCGCCAACAAGGACAAAAGAAGTGAAAGTTGTGGTGTTACCTCCAGTTACTTTCTTAACTACTCTTTTAGTTTCAAGAACTTTTTCAACAAAGGCTTTTTGATCTAGCATCATAATTAAAACTTAAGGCCCCCTTCCCGAGCTCCGTCTGCAAAACTTTTAATTCTTCCGTGATATTTATAACCATTTCTATCAAACACTACTTCTTTTATTCCTTTTTCAGATAATGCTTTAGCAATTAATTTTCCAGCCTCAAAAGAAGAAGAAACTTTCGCAAGATTCTTAATATCTTTTGAAGAAACTGATGCTACAGTGTTTCCTAGAGTATCATTTATAGCCTGACCGTAAATATAACTGTTTGATCTAAAAACGGTTAATCTAGGTTTAGTTATAGTCCCTGAAATAGTTTCTCTAATTTTTAATTTTCTTCTTTTTATTTTATCGTTTAAAGTAAGTTTCATATATTATTTTCCTTTAGCAGCAGATTTACCTGCTTTTCTTCTAACAACTTCTCCGATGTATTTAATACCCTTTCCTTTATACGGCTCAGGCTTTCTTAATTTTCTAATGTTAGAGGCAACTTGTCCTACTAGACCTTTATCAATTCCCTTAACAGTAAACTTAGTATTTCCTTCAACTTCAAATTTAATTCCTTCAGGAGCAGTTATATTAACATCGTGAGAAAAACCGAGTTTAAAAACAAGGTTTGAACCTTGTTGAGCAACTCTGTACCCTACTCCTTCAAGTTCCATTCTTTTCTCAAATCCTTTAGTAACCCCATCAACCATATTTTGAACCAATGCTCTAGATAAACCAAACAGAGCGCTAGACTCTTTTGTTTGTTTCACAACTTCAAAGGTTAGAACATCATTCTCTAGTTTGAATGAAATTTCTGGTCTAAGTTTGTGAGACAAAGTTCCAAGAGGTCCTGTAACTTTTAAAAGAGAATTGTCTGAAGAAACAGTAACGCCTGAAGGAATATTAATAGGTTTTTTTCCAATTCGTGACATCTTAAAATACCTCGCAAACTAGCTCTCCGCCTAATTTCTTCTTTTTTGCTTCAGAAACAGACATCAAACCTCTTGAAGTAGATACAATAATAGTTCCAAATTTTCCCATCTTATTAACTATAGTATCGGCAGATCTATAAATTCTTCTACCAGGTTTAGATAACCTGACTAAACTATTAATAGAAGGTCTGCCAGTTTCAGTATAGTTAAGAGAAACATTGATTCCTTTGATAACACTGTCTTTGTTTTTGAAAACTTTTATATCTTTGATGTAACCCTCAGATTTTAAAATCTTAAGGATATTTTCATTCATTTTTGAATAAGGAACTTCAACAGAATCTTTAGAGACCATAGAAGCATTTTTAATTTTTGATAATAAGTTTGCAATTGTATCCATAAAATTTACCAGCTAGCCTTCATAACACCAGGAAGCTGTCCTTTGTGTGCCAATTCTCTAAAACAAATACGACAAATCCCAAATCTCCTCATATAAGCTCTAGGATTACCACATACCTGGCATCTATTGTAATTTCTTACTTTAAATTTCTGAGGTTTCTTAAATCTTTCTAATTTTCCCTGCTTTGCCATAATAATTGGTTATTTTAACATAAAAAGAATCCTAATAAAGGTCTTATTTTTAAAAGGTCCTATTTTGTAAATGGTACTCCTAACTTCTCTAATAGTTTATAACTTTGTACTGGATTGCTATTTTTGAAAACAAAATTAATCTGCAATGGTCTAATACCTTTTGTTTTATTAGCATCAACTTCTGGGAAAATAATATGCTCTCTAATTCCAACAGAGTAATTTCCTAACTTATCAAAAGACTTCTTACTTAGACCTTTAAAATCCCTAACTCTTGGTAACGAAACTGAGATAAACTTTTCTAGAAAATCCCACATTCTATTTCCTCGTAAAGTTACAGTTATTCCTACAGTGTCATTTTTTCTTACCTTAAACCCAGCTATCGAAACTCTTGATTTCTTATAAACAGGCTTTTGTCCGGTAATAGAAGTAATTTCAGAATAATATGAATCTAAAAAATCTTTATTATCTCTAATTTTACCAACACCAGCATTAACCACAATCTTTTCAAGATCTGGTATTTGCATAACGTTTTCTAAATCCAACTCTTTCATTAGATCTTGTCTTATATTTTTAATGTAAGTTGTTCTTAATTTATTGTTTTTCATTTTATTTTTCTAAAGTTACTTTCCTAAAATTGAGTTGTTCTTTTTAACAACTCTAAATTTTTTACCGTTATCAGTAGTAAATCCAAGTCTTGAGACAAGGTTCTCAGCTTCATTAAAGTAGATAACATTTGAAACGTCAATTGGTTTTTCAAAAGTTACAATTCCACCTTCTTTATTAACAACTCCAGGTTTAACATGTCTTTTAACGATATTTACACCTTGAACTACTACTTTTCTTTCAAGAGGTAAAACTCTGACTACCTCGCCAATCTTTCCTTTGTCCTTACCTGAGATAACTTTTACTTTATCTTTTAATCTAATTTTCATAGTATTACCAAACCTCCTTAGCTAAAGAAACAATTTTTAGAAACCCAGCTTCTCTCAATTCTCTTGCAACAGGACCAAAAACTCTTGTACCAACCATTGATTTATCTTTACCTACAACGACAGCCGCATTATCATCAAATCTAATATGAGATCCATCTTTTCTTCTATATTCTTTTCTAGTTCTAACTATTACTGCCTTTACAACAGAGTGATCTTTAAGAGTACCTGTTGAGGAAGCACCGCTTACAGCAACAGTAACAATATCACCGACAGAAGCAAATCTTCTTCTTGAACTTCCAGGGATACCAATTAGTTTCAAACTTTTAGCTCCTGAATTATCAGCAACTTTTAAAACTGAACCAACTTGTACCATACTATTTAGTCTCCTTTTCAACAGAAACTAATTCAAACTTAACGTTCTTGCTATATGGTTTTGATTCAACGAACTTTATAGTCATTCCAGTATCAACACCCTTTTCAGAATGAACCATATATTTCTTAATTGATTTAATCTTTTTCCCATACATAGGGTGAGATTTAACAGTTTCAACTGTAACAACTAAAGTCTTATTCATTTTGTTTGAGGTTACAACCCCACTATACATTTTTTTACTCATTATCTTTATCCTCGGTTGAAGCAAGTAATAACTTCTCGTTTAACACTGTTTGTAATCTTGCAATATCTCTCTTCATAAGCCTTTTCTTTGTTGCATTTTTTTCAGAGCCTCTCAAAACTGCCAAAGAGTAGTTTTTAACTTCACCCTTAGCTTCTTTTATCATTTCAACGATTTCTTCAATTTTCTTGTTTCTTATATCTTGTGTTTTCATATTATAACTCATCTTTCACAAATTTTGTTCTAAGTGGTAATTTTGCTTCTGCTCTTTTAAAAGCATCCCTAGCAGTTGCTTCATCAACTCCACCAATTTCAAATAATATTCGGCCAGGTTTTATCACAGCAGAGTAATGATCAACCGGTGATTTACCTGATCCCATTCTTGTTTCTGCTGGTTTTTTGTGAATTGGTTTATCTGGAAATATTCTTATCCAAACTTTACCCCCTCTTTTAGTTTTATTTGCAATAGCTTTTCTAGCTGACTCAATTTGACCGGAGGTAATAAGACCTCTTTCAACTGATTTAAGAGCAAACTCACCAAAAGAAATAGAGGAACCTCTTACAGCTAATCCTTTATTATTTCCCCTTTGATGCTTTCTAAATTTTACTTTTTTAGGCATTAACATGTTTTAAATCTCCAAATCACCTTTATAAATCCATACTTTAATTCCAATAGCTCCATATAATAAGTGTGCATGTACTTGAGCATAGTCAATATCTGCTCTAAGTCTTTGGTTAGGGATAGAGCCAGCCTCGTACTTTTCAACTCTAGCAATAGATGAACCTCCAGAAAGAAGCCCTGATACTCTAACTTTAATGCCTTTAGCTCCCTTTTCCATTGCAGAATTAACAGCCATTTGCGCAGCTCTACCTGGTTTAACTCTTTTTTTAAGCTGTCTTACAATATTATTAGCAACAATGTTTGCTTGTATCTCAGGAACTTTAACTTCCTCGGCTGTAATTTTCAATACAGATTTAGTAAGTTTTTTAAGTTCTTTTTCAGCACTTTCAACACCAGAACCCCCTTTTCCAATTACTACACCAGGATTCGATACTCTGATAGTAACACTTAGTATATTTCCAGTTCTTTCAAGCAAAATATCTTTTAATCCCGCAGGTTCGAACTTCTTAGAAAGATAGCTTCTAATCTTTTCATCTTCAACAACATACTTAGAGTATTCTTTTTTATCAAAGAACCATTTTGAGGTCCAATCTTTACTTATACCAATTCTAAAACCAATTGGATTAATCTTTTGACCCATTATTTAGTCCTTTCTGATAAACCAATAACAATATGTGATCTTCTTTTCAAAATAGGAGAGTACCTACCTTTTGAAGCAGGTCTTCCTCTTTTTAGCATAGCAGCATCGTTTGCGTATACTTCAGTAATTTTAAGATTTTCTTTAACCATTTTATAGTTATTAGTAGCATTAGCAACAGCAGATTTAAGCACTTTACTTAGAATTCTGGCTCCTTTTGATGGGTGGAATTCAAGAATCCTTTCAGCTAAAGAAACATCTTTATTTCGAATCAAATCCATAACAATTCTAACTCTCTTTGCGGATGTTTGAGAGTTTGAAAGCTTTGCATGAACTTGTGATAAATTACTATTTTTCATATTTTGATTCTATACTTTCATTTAACAGACACCTATAACTTCTTAGATGAGTGTTTAACAAACTTTCTAGTAGGAGAAAATTCTCCCAACTTGTGCCCTACCATTGCTTCGGTTATAAACACAGGATTAAATACTTTACCATTATGAACTTCGATTGTAAATCCAATCATCTCAGGAGTAATGGTAGATCTTCTTGACCAAGTTTTAAGATTAAGTTTACCATTCTTATTCTTTAAATCTATAACTTTTTTCATAAATTTTTCGTCAATATAAGGACCTTTTTTAAGTGATCTTGCCATTATTTTTTCCTCCTATCTTTTACAATAAACTTATTTGTATGTCTTCTTGTTCTGGTTTTAACACCTCTTGTCTTCCAACCCCATGGTGATTTTGGAGGCATTCCAATACCATTGTCTCTATAAGAACCTGCATGAGGGTGGTCTGATGGGTTAGCCATTGCAACTCCTCTAACAGAAGGTCTTCTACCTTTATGTCTTGCAATTCCTGCTTTACCCAATCTCATATTTCTTAATTCTTGGTTACTTAAAACACCAACTGTTGCAAAACACTCAAGGGAGACTTTTTTAAATTCTCCAGATGGAAGTTTGATTTGCGCAAAATTTCCTTCTTTAGCTTGGAGAATTGCGTAGTTTCCAGCACCTCGAGCCATAGAACCTCCTTGACCTGGATTTAATTCAATATTATGAATCATTGTTCCAACAGGAATGTTTTTTAAGTATGTTGAGTTACCTGGTGTAAAATCAGTGATATCTCCAGAAAGTAAAGTCATACCAACAACTAAACCTTCAGGAGCTAAAATATATCTTTTTTCTCCGTCCGCATAGTTAAGAAGAGCAATTAAAGGTCCTCTATTTGGGTCATATTCAATAGTAGCAACTTTAGCAGGGATATTAAACTTATCCCTCTTAAAATCAATTATTCTATAAAACTTTCTAGCACCTCTTGATTGGTGTCTGGTTGAAATTCTACCGTTAGATCTACCTCTAGGACCTACTAAAGTCCTAACAAGTGATTTTTCAGGTTTATCAGTAGTTGTATTGAATACAATACTTCTCTTATTTCTTGTTCCATTGGTTCTTGGTTTATAAAATTTAAGCATTATTTATCTTCTTTCATTAAATCAATTTTTTGACCATCTTTAATCTGGACATAAGCTTTTTTAAATCTACCAGTTCTGATACTTGATCTTTTCTTAGTAGTTTTTGAATACACAGTTTTTGGTTTGCTTGGCATTATAAGAGTTCTAACAGAAACTACATCAACTCCAAACAAGTTCTTAATATGTGCAGATATTGCGTGCTTGGATAAAGAATCAGCAACACTAAAAACATAAGTGTTTCTATCTTTCAAAGAATTAGTTTTTTCTGTTATTAAAAGCTTGCCTACAAAATTACTTATTTTCATATTTTTCCTGCAAAGATACAAAAGTATCTTCTAAAAGAACTAAATTTTTATTAGATATAATATCGAAAGCATTAAGATTATCAATGGACTTTACACTTAGTTTCTCTATATTTGATATAGACTTTAAAACTTCAGGTTGGTATTTAGGAGTAATTACTAAAGTCTTTGTATTAGTAATATTTAATTTATTCATAAAAGTAACTATATCTTTAGTCTTTTTTAAAGCCTCCATACTATCAATCCCAAAGATACTTTTAGAAAGGTATCTAGAAGATAGAATGTTAAGTAATGCTCCGACTCTCATCTTTCTTGGAAGTTCAAGTCTAAAATCTTTAGGTTTAGGTCCGAATGTTATACCTCCTTTAACAGCTAAAGGTGTTCTAAGCGAACCTCTTCTAGCATTACCTGTTCCTTTTTGTTTAAAAGGTTTCTTACCGCTACCGGAAACCTCACCCCTTGTCTTTGTTGAGGCATTACCTACCCTTTGATTTGTTAAGAAAACTCTTAAGTATTGTGAAATAAGCTCGTTATTTAGTTCTCTACCGAAAATATTTTCGCTAACTGTAATGTCTTTGATTTTTTCTCCACTTAAATTGTAAATATCAATAGAAAGTGACATATTAATTTCCTAAACTTTCAAAATATAATTCTACTTTTGTATTTCTACTTCCAGGAACAGGTCCGTGTATTGAAATAGTTTTTAAATCTTTATTTATTTCAAGAACCTTTAAGTTCTTTAAAGTAACTTTTTTGTTACCATGTCTTCCAGCCATTTTCTTTCCTAAGAAAACACGACCTGGTGTTTGAGCACCAATTGAACCGGCAGCTCTTGGTCTGTCAGACTGTCCTCTGGTAGCTTGTTGACCAGAGAAGTTCCATTTTTTCATAACTCCTGTAAACCCCTTACCTTTTGAGTAAGAAACTAGTTTAGCACTTTGATCAAGAATTTCGTCGTTAACTTCAGCTTCAGTTTTAAGGATAGTAACAGGTATAACCTTACCATCGCTTAAAAAAACTTGTGACATATTCATTTTTAAAGCTTCAATTTTCAACATTTTTTATTTCCTATCAGGCAATGACGCAATTTTACCAAATACTTAACCTTTTTTAAAGATACTAATTTCTTTGAATTACATTTTTATTGAAATTCCAACACCAGCAGGCAAAGAAAGATGAGATAAATTCTCAATTGTTGAAGCGGTTGGATTCAACACATCTATAACTCTTTTATGAGTTCTGAGTTCAAACTGTTCTCGAGATCTTTTATCGATAAAAGGGCCTCTGATAACAGTAAATCTTTCAGTTTTAGTAGGCAAAGGTACAGGACCTACAACTTGAGCACCAGTTCTTAGTGCAGTATCGATTATCTTTCCACAAGAAATATCGATTATTCTGCTATCGTAAGATTTTAATTTAATTCTGATTTTTGACTCTTTTTTCATATATTTCCTTTGATAGACAATGGAAGGAAGATTAAACTTCCTTCCAGTCTAAAATTACTTAAGCGACAACTTTGGTTACTACACCAGCACCAACAGTTTGTCCTCCTTCTCTAATCGCAAATCTAAGACCCTCTTCAAGAGCAACTGGAGTGATAAGTTTTACAATAAACTTAACATTATCTCCAGGCATTACCATTTCAACACCTGATGGTAATGTAATTTCTCCGGTAACGTCAGTAGTTCTAAGATAGAACTGTGGTTTGTAACCTGAGAAAAATTGTTTGTGTCTTCCACCTTCATCTTTTGACAAGATATAAACCTCTGCTTCAAAATTTGTAGCTGGTTTAATAGTTCCAGGTTTACACATTACCTGACCTCTTTCAATATCTTCTCTTTTAGTTCCTCTTAATAATAATCCAACATTATCCCCAGCCATACCTTCTTTAAGTTGTTTTTTAAACATTTCAACTCCGGTAATAACTGTTTTTTGTGAGTCTCTAATACCAACAATTTCAATCTCTTCTCCAACAGTAATTTTTCCTCTTTCAATTCTTCCAGTAACAACTGTACCTCTTCCTGCAATTGAGAACACGTCTTCAACTGGCATCAAGAATGATTTATCTAAATCTCTTACAGGATCTGGGATAAATTCGTCAACAGCTTTCATTAATTCAATTATCTTCTCTTCGTAGGCTGAATCTCCTTCAAGAGCCTTCAATGCTGAACCTCTAATAATAGGGGTTTTATCTCCTGGGAATCCGTATTTAGTTAATAAATCTCTAATTTCCATTTCAGCAAGATCTTGTAATTCAACATCAGGAACCATATCGCATTTATTCATAAATACAACAATTTGAGGAACGTTAACCTGTCTTGCAAGAAGAATATGTTCTCTTGTTTGAGGCATTGGACCGTCTGTTGCAGATACAACTAAAATAGCTCCGTCCATTTGCGCAGCTCCAGTGATCATGTTTTTAATATAATCTTTGTGTCCTGGACAATCTACGTGAGCGTAGTGTCTTTTTTCTGTTTCATACTCTACGTGAGTAATTGAAATAGTAATTCCTCGAGCCTTTTCCTCTGGGGAATTATCAATTTGGTCATATGCTCTTGCTTCAGCTTGACCTCTTTTTGCTAAGACTGATGTTATAGCAGCAGTCAAAGTTGTCTTACCATGGTCAACGTGACCAATAGTACCGATGTTTACGTGTGGTTTTGTTCTTACAAACTCAGCCATTTTCTAAACCTTTCTGTCGAGGCTACGCCTCAAATTTTTACTAAAATATATTTAACTTTCGTATTATACCAAAGAAAAATGTAATTGAAGATATTTTCAATTAGTTTCTCTTTTGTTTTTTCTCTGCAATGCCGGCAACTAATCCAGCAGGAACTTCCTCGTAGTGAGAGAATTCCATATTAGGAATTGCTCTTCCTTGAGTTATACCCCTTGCGTGGGTTACATAACCAAACATCTCAGCTAAAGGAACTTTTGCTTTAATGACTCTGTTCAAACCTCTTTGCTCACTACCTTCAATTCTACCCCTTCTTGAGGATAAATCTCCGATAATATCTCCCATAAACTCATCAGGCACAGAAACTTCAACAGCCATAATTGGTTCAAGTAGCACAGGATTTGCTTTCTTTTGAGCAGCTCTCATAGCTTCAATAGTTGCAATTTTAAATGCAATCTCAGAAGAGTCCACATCGTGAAATGAACCATCATAAAGAGTGCACTCAATATCGACTATTGGATAGCCTGCTAAAGCACCAGACTCACATGCCTCTCTAAATCCTTTTTCTACTGCTGGAATAAAAGATTTAGGGATTGCTCCTCCAACTATGCTATCAACAAATTGTAGGCCATTTCCTTGATCTAATGGTTTTAGTCTAATGTAAACATGTCCGTACTGACCCCTACCTCCAGTTTGTCTTACATATTTATTTTCTTGCTCCACAGGAGTTTTAATAGTCTCTCTATAAGCAACTTGTGGTTTTCCAGTATTAACATCAACTTTAAATTCTCGTAATAGTCTATCTTGAATAATCTCAAGGTGTAACTCACCCATACCATAAATGATTGTTTCAGATGTTTCTGAATCTGTTTCAACCTTGAATGTAGGGTCTTCTTCTTGATATTTCTTTAAAGCTTCACCTAATCTATCCCTATCGTTCTTTGTTTTTGGCTCAATAACAAGTCCGATAACAGGAACTGCAAATTTGATAGATTCTAAAATAATAGGATTTTCTTCGGTACAAATTGTATGTCCAGTTCTTGTTTCAGTAAGACCAACAGCAACTGCAATTTCACCAGCTTTTACTTCTTTTACATCTTCTCTATGATTTGCGTGTGCAAGTAAAATTCTGGATAATCTTTCTTTTTTTCCAGTATTAGGATTAAAAATGTAAGAACCAGCTGTTATTTTTCCTGAATACACTCTGAAGTAAGTTAATCTTCCAACAAAAGGATCTGTTTGGATTTTGAAAGCTAAAGCTGCAAATTCACCATTCTCATCAACAGGTAATTCAACCTCTTCGCCATCTTGATCGCCTTTTTTGGCTTTAATTAAAGGTTTATCTTTTGGAGATGGTAAGTAAGCAACAACACCATCCAATAATTTTTGGACTCCAACATTTTTTAAAGAGGCTCCACAAAAGATTGGGTATATTTGTGTTTTAATGACTAAACTTCTAAGAGTATTTTTTAACTCATTTACAGAAATTTCTTCTCCGTTTAGATATTTGTCCATCAAAGCGTCATCCTTTTCACAAATCTTTTCAACAAGTTTGTTTCTATATTCTTCGACTTTAGAAAGCATATCCTCAGGGATTGCTACTTCGGATATATCCATTCCGTTTTTACCAGAAAACTTAAATGCTTTTCTGTCAAATAAGTCAATAACTCCTTCAAGCGAATCCTCAAATCCTAAAGGTAATTGAACTGCAACTGCCTCGGTTGATAATCTTTCATGAATAGTTCTCATGGTCATATAAAAATCCCCACCAACTTTATCAAGTTTATTAACAAAAGCGAGTAACGGAACCCCGTATTTTTCAGCTTGTTTCCAAACAGTCTCAGATTGAGGCTCAACACCTTGGCCTCCGTCAAATAACACAACTCCTCCGTCTAAAACTCTAAGGGATCTTTCAACCTCAGCTGTAAAGTCAACGTGGCCTGGGGTGTCGATAATATTAATTCTGTGATTATCCCAAAAACAAGTAGTTGCGGCAGAAGTGATTGTAATTCCTCTTTCTCTTTCTTGCTCCATCCAGTCCATTTGAGCGGCTCCTTCATGAACTTCTCCAATTTTATATGACTTACCTGTATAAAACAGGATTCTTTCAGTTGTAGTTGTCTTACCAGCATCTACGTGGGCAATAATCCCAATATTTCTAATTTTCTCTAATGGATAATTTTTATTTTCACTCATATTTTTTTCGACTAAGAGTCGCAATTTTTATAGATTAATACCTATACAACGATAAATATATCTTAAATTATATACTTTATATTATTTGAAATGGGAGAATGCTTTGTTAGCGTCTGCCATTTTATGAACATCATCTCTTTTTCTGATTGCATCACCGGTGTTATTTGAAGCATTAACAATTTCATCCTTCAAAAACTCTACCATTTCTTTTCCTTGTTTTTTTCTTGCAATTTCAATAATCCATTTAAGAGCCAAACCTTCGCCTCTTTCATGTCTTACTGGATAAGGAACTTGGTAAGTTGCACCAGAAACTCTTCTAGATCTAACTTCATTTTTTGGCATTACATTTTTAATAGCTTGTTCAAAAACTCTTAATGCTTCTTTTCTATCTACATTAATTTGTTCTAATGCACCATACACAATTTTTTCGGCAGTTGATTTTTTTCCATGTAACATTACAAAGTTAACAAACCGAGAAATTAGCTTTGATTTGTAAATTGTATCTGGTGTTAGTTGTCTTTTTTTAACATTTCGGGATCTCATAAATTATTTTTTTGCAACCTCCTTTTTGGTTCCATAAATAGATCTTGAGGTTTTTCTGTTCTTAACTCCTTGTAAGTCAAAAGTTCCTCTTACAATTGTGTATTTAATTCCTGGTAAGTCTTTTACTTTTCCGCCTTTAACCATAACAACAGAGTGCTCTTGAAGAGTGTGTCCTTCTCCTGGAATGTAAGCGGTTAGCTCGCTTCCGTTTGATAACCTTACTCTTGCTACTTTTCTAAGAGCTGAGTTTGGTTTTTTTGGAGTTTGAGTTTTTACTTGAAGGCATACTCCTCTTTTAAAAGGAGAATCTAACTTCTTGTAGACTTTTTTCTTAGCGTTAAAAATAACTCCAAGTGCAGGTGTCTTTGATTTTGATTTTTTACTTTTTCTTTTTGTCTTCAATAGTTGGTTAAATGTTGGCATATTTATACTTTCTTTACGTAATCACCAACAGGGATTAATCTACCAATAATTACGTTTTCTTTCAAACCAATTAGTGAGTCAACTTTACCACTTGCAGCGGCGTCGGTCAAGACTAAAGATGTTTGCTCGAATGAAGCAGCTGATAAGAAACTATCAGATCCAATAGCAGCTCTTTTAATTCCAAGCAAGATTACGTTTCCGATAGCAGGTCTTCCTCCCGAAGCAATAACTTTTTCATTTTCATCATCAAACTGAGCTCTTGTTACTGTTTCACCAACCATTAATGTGGTATCGCCAGAATCTTCAATTCTTACGTGATTGAACATTTGTTTAACGATAACCTCGACAAATTTATCGTTTAAGGAAACTCCTTGTTGTGAATAAGTTCTAATAACATCATCAACAATATATTTTTTGGTTCCAACAACTCCAACTAATCTTTGTAATTCGGTTAAATCTTTGTGTCCTTCAGTAAGTTTTTGACCTTTAACTACATCTTGATCTTCTGAAACTACAATTGACATAGTAGGATCGATAACATATTCAACAGCTTCTTCGTCGGTTTTTGATTTTGGCATGATAATAATTTTTCTATCATCCCCAATCTCTTTAATTTTAATTTTTCCATCAATTTCAGCAAGTAATGATTGGGCTTTTGGAACTCTTGCCTCGAAAACTTCTTCAACTCTTTCAAGTCCTAAAGTAATGTCAGCTGCTCCAGCAACTCCTCCTGCCCAGAATGTTCTCATTGTTAACTGAGTTCCAGGTTCTCCGATTGATTGAGCTGAAACAATTCCAACTGGGGTTCCGATTTTTACATCTTGTCTTGTCATCAAATCGTGACCAAAACATTTTTGACAAATACCTCTTTTGGTATCGCAAAATAACGGAGATCTTACATATATTTCTTTTGCGTCGCTATCAGAAATTTCCTTTGCTAAATCTTTAGTGATTAAATCACCTGCATTAGCAATAACTTTGTTTCCAGATTTAACTTCTTTAGCAAGATATCTACCTTCGGTTCTTTGAGTAAAATCTAAAGAGTATTCTTTAGCAATATTTTCCATCAAGTAACCTTCGGTTGAACCGCAGTCTTCTTCTCTAATGATTACATCCTGAGCTACATCAACTAATCTTCTGGTTAAGTATCCAGATTCAGCAGTCTTAAGAGCTCGGTCTGCAAGACCTTTTCTAGCAGATTTTGAACTTAAGAAATATTCAAATCCTGATAATCCATTTTTGTAATTTCCAAGAATTGGGAAATCAACATTTTTACCAGAGATATCTGTGATTAATCCTCTAAGACCAGCTATCTGAGTAATAGATAGTTTTGTAGCTTTCGAAGACCCAGATTCGATTATCTCTTTAACTGGATTTGTAGGTCCTAAACTTTCCCATAATTCTTTTTGGATTCTAGATGTAACATCAGTCCAAATTTCGTCTGATCTTTTCTTCACATTTTGTTGAGTTGCTAAACCTCTTTTTAAAGCTCTATTTAACTCATCAATTTTAGCCCTTGCTTCAGCATATATTTCTTCTAAACTTTCAGGTGTTTTGATGTCACTTGCAGAAGCTGACTGACCTGAGTGAGTTCCATATTTTAACCCGATATTCTTTAAAGAATCTATATATTTGGCTAAAGTGTTGTTATCCAATTTAGAGTATGCTTCAACAATAGATGCGTTTATAACACCTTTTGTGAAAGTAATATTTC
>Ga0214923_10005960_pt1 | contig 13898 bp, 15 predicted proteins | sample LL1510_MetaG_FD_177993 | JGI IMG/M metagenome (GOLD analysis project Ga0214923, IMG submission 177993) | Freshwater microbial communities from Lake Lanier, Atlanta, Georgia, United States - LL-1510 | ecosystem: Environmental > Aquatic > Freshwater > Lake | place: USA: Georgia | collected... | reverse complement strand
GATATGTAATTTTGCGCAAGTAAATGGACACTCATTCTTTTTACAAGGAGCCTCTCCACAATTTCCGGAGTCGCTTCTGTAATAGCATCCTTTTAAGCATTTCTTTGGCGGATGGGGGTCTGGATGTGGTCGCGGATGGGGATGCGGATGAGGGCGCGGATGGGGATGCGGATGAGGGCGCGGATGGGGATGCGGATGAGGGTCTGGATGTGGTCGCGGATGCGGATGCGGATGGGGATGCGGATGTGGGCGCGGATGTGGTCGCGGATGCGGATTCTTATTTTTTTTACTAAATTCAACAATTAGATATATACCGACGCCAATTATTCCACAACCAAGAATTGATAATAATACAATTACAACAATCGTATTTGTTTCCATAATATCTAAATAGAAAAGAATTTCACTTACAACCACAACCAGTGCAATCTATTTTTGGATCCCCGTCCATATATTTATCGTATTGACACCATCCTTCCTCACCTATTTTTAACTCCGCACAAGTATATGGACATTTATCTTTTTTACAAGGCGGTCTTCCACAATTACCAGAATCTTCTTTATATTTACAACCATTCAAGCATTTTTTATTCTTCTTACTTTTTTTAGTAGATATAACAATAAAATATATACCGACACCAATTATTCCACAACCAAGAAGTGATAATAACACAATTATAACAATCATATTTGTTTCCATAATATCTAAATAGAAAAAAGTGATTTCTTAAACGGCTTAAAAATAATAGTATACTATATATTACAGCTATTTCAAAAAAAGTATAGTTTTTTCAAATAAAAATATAGCTTTTTTTAAATATATCTGTAAAAACAATTAAGCATCAACCGCTACTTAAAACCGTATAAAACCGTATAATCAGATTAAAAAATTGGATGTTGTAGATGGGTCTTGGAATCATCCTCATTCTCTCTGGATATTACGATTTTGTTTTTTTTGGTCTTTAATGACGTAAGCGGATACGCCATGCCTTAATAGATTTCTCTATCAAGACACGATTTTTTATATCTAAATCATTTATGAATATCTATTTTATTTCAGTGGTACAGATATAAATCACGTAGTGATTTATATCTCTAGTGTTTATATATGACAAAGTCATATATAAACTCTACTTCAATTCCCTATTAGATTAGATATTACAGATTTGATACATAGTTATGATTTTTATTTTTGTTATTTAATGAGGATATTCTTGATTAATCATAAAACATTTCATCCTATCATATAATATTTAGTTTTCTTTAAACTGAAATAATTATAAATTTATGATTATACTTAAAAAATAGCATTATACGGTTTTATACGGTTTTAATCAACTGTTAACTAACCCTCCCTCTGATTATTTATAACTAATAACTCAATGTTAGAATTACAAGCAAATAATCAAAGCAGTTGAAGGATGTATAAGATACATGAATCATGTTAAACTCATGTATATCTAATAAAATCCAAAATCATATATATTTTCTGTTCAGTTTATATATAACTATGTCATATATAAACTCAAGAGATTAAAAACTCTTTGAGTTTTTAATCTGTTCAGATCAGACCCGAATTTTTATTATTAGATAATTAGACATTACAACCTATCTAATCAATATATATAATATTGATTCTTTTAAGCTGTTTAAATTCAGAATAGTCGTCGAGTATTCGTCGAATTATAAACATAAAATAAAAACTATATTTTTATTTGAAAAAACTATATTTTTTGTGAAAACAGGTGTAAATAATTTTTATAAAATATTTTTGATTAAATTTAAAAAATTGAAAATTTATAGTTTAAAACTATTTATATAATTAAATACACTGTAAATGAAACCGATAAAACTTGGTAATGGAAAAGCCCTTCAAATTACGGAAATTCAAACAATCCGTGAAATAGGCGCCCTATTAAAAAAATATGGGGTCGATATTGAGTATAAAAGATACCATTTTTTGGATAAAAATAGAGCACAAGAATTAAAAACTACAAAACATACATTTGTTTTAAACACGTTTGGAACAAAATATTTACTATTTCTTACGAAAGTCAATTCTAAAAACTATGCGATATACATCAATAGAAAAAATGAATCATTCTATTATGTTAAGACACGGTTTTCAGAAGAATTGTATTCCGATACAATTTTGGAAGGAGAAACTATCAAAATTGGGAATGATTGGTCCTTTTTATTGAGTGATATCTATTTATATAGAGCAAATAGCCTACAAATGAATACATTTGATGAGCGTTATCGATGTATGACGAAACTGTTATATGAAGAATATATTTCCGATGAATACATCGAGCCCTTCCGCCTTTTGAAAAAAGATGTATTTGATTACACTGATATTAAAAGCGTTCGTGAGAAATATATTCCGACGCTTCCATTTCAAGTGAATGGGTATTTATTTAAATCTACCACAGTCTCAACATACGATATCCTTTACATTTTCCCTGAATGTCGAAATAAGAAAGAGGATGAAATGGGGAGGGAACCAAGCGACTCCATTATCGCAACAAATACTTCACCTAAAAAGGTGAAAGAAGTCTCTATAATAAAGGATGAAATGGCATTTATTACCAAAAAAACTGAATATCCAGATGTATATGAGTTATACGAGTCTCCAACAGCGAAAATGTATGATTATGCTGGAATCCCAACCATCGGAGTCAGTAAAATGGTTCGGGAATGGTTTGGAGAGAAGACGGAACTCGTTATTTTGTTCAGAAAGAATAAAATAAACGATCGATGGGGACCAGTTTCCGTGATAAATTAGATATTTATTGAATATGTGTGAATAATTTGTTATAATCGGCTATCCCATCATAGACTCCTTTTAGCGTTTTTTGAACGTTTTTACTCTTTTTCAATTCCATAACTATTTGTTTTATAAATAATAGGTCATTATTTCGTGTTCCTTTTATTTCTTCAAGTGCATAATACTTCTTTATAGGGATCGTATTATTTCTATTATGAATACAATTGTGATAATTGTCATCAATAAGAACTGTATTATGTAGTGATATATTATTATTTGGAAAGCGAATAATCATTTCTCCAATGTTCTTAATTGGAATAAGTGATGTCATTCCATTCATCGTTATTTCCTGTTTTATACTATATTCGACAGATAGCAATAACAAAAATCTTTTTTTAGAAATATATTTAGATAATATTGTTGTTAATACATAATAGAGCCAACTAAATGTTCCATTCGTCCAAATGCTAATATATTTCACGTTTTTATCAAGAAATTCAATGAATTCTTTTAAATTTGGTCGCATCCATATACACATTGATTCTTTTATAAAATCAGGCTTCCTTAACTTATCAATATTCTTATTATATTCATATAATGACATATTGTCAACTAATGTTTGGTCTATATCTAAAATAATGTGAAGGTCCATAAATTAAAAAATATTTTATTATATAAATGAATATAATAATTAATAAGTATATTGATAGTATCCAGAATGCTACATCAATGACAAATTTAGAGATGAAATTAAAACCGATACTTACACGTAATTTTCGATACAATATTTATGGAATCTATGGAAATATCGCAGGAAGAAAAACGTCATTTTCTAGGAATATATATCCACGTATGAAGCTATATCAAGATGAGCATCCAAAAATAATAGAAAAAGATAAAGATAAAGAAAAAAATAAATATTTCATTATAATCTTCAAATATAATGATAAAAAAGTGAAACAGTATGTCTATTTAGAAGGATATCTTATTAAAGAAGTAATAGAGGAAATAATAAAATCAAGGCATAGAGATAAGCAGGTAAATAAAGGAGGAATGGGATATACAGTTGACCCAACACCAATTGCAGGACAACCTACAATTCGCCCATATCAAGACTGCTGTCGTCCAATTTATAAGGGTCAATTAACAACAGGAGGTTCGCGAAAATGTTTTTATTATTTAGATATAAAAAAGGACCATCTAAATGTTCTACCTCAATATAGAGCAAATATTCAAAATTAAAAATATTTACTATAATTATGAAAAGAGGAGGTTCTAAAATGGGATATACTGAGCAATTTAATTTACTTTCTCCATGCTATAAAGATGGAGAACAACCTGCTGGATTCCACATGGGAGGTGTTAAGGCAAAATCTAAACCTACCAAGAAAGGGAAGGCTACCAAAAAAAGAACAAAGGCAAAGTCTTTAAAACAGAGAGGTGGTTCATCATGTTATGCATCCCCATCTGTTTCTGAAATGGGAATCATTGATAAACCAGCATCAAATCAGCCAACTCTATCTGAACTTGCTTGGGATAATAGAATGAAGGGAGGAGATCCAAATCCGAATGGAGTTCAACTGACGAATGGATTTCAACAGGCGAATGGATTTCAACAGGCGAATGGAGTTAAACAGGCGAATGGAGTCGCTAATGGAATGGTTGGAAATAATTCAAAAAAAAACACACAATTAAATAATATATCAACATATTTAAATAAAGTAAAAGATATTGTTTTTGATAAAGGCACCCAAACTGGTTTTGGAATTATTGTTGAAAAAACAACAGAAGACCCTTTAAATCCTAAAAATGATAAATATAAAATTAAAGTAATTAAAACAATAAATAATACTCCATCAATGAATGTATTAGCTGACCAAACATATTCAACAATCTCACAAACTGTTCGAGATACATCAATTGACGTATTTCCTTTAAAAAAAACAGTTAATAATAAAAATACTGCAAAAACTAAAAATAATTCATTCGGAGCAGTAAATTATGGAATTCCAAATAATAATTCGAAAATAATAAATGGAAATGTACAAGCAAAAGCAAAAGCAACCGAAAATGAAATCACACAAATAAAAACAAATGGAAATGGAATCCCAAAAAGAAATGGAAATGGACTCGCAAAAGGAAATGGACTCGCAAAAGGAAATGGAATCGCAAAAGGAAATGGAATCGCAAATGGATCCTCTATATTTAACTAATAAATCCGCTAATATATAATAAATCCCTTATTTTCAATCCAAGATCATTCTTTTCAATAGAAATTCCATAATTCGTAGAATTTCTGTAATATCGGAGTGTTATATATTCATTCTCAATCGTTTTAATATATGCATATCCATCACAGTCTTTTTGAGTATTATATATATAATAAACTCGATTGTTATTTACAATACAATCCTTAATTTGATAATTATTATAAATTCGACTACCACCAGACAAAACATTTCTAACAGAATAATCACCATCATCATAATTATATGAATCTCGAAGAATAACAACTTCCAATGGAATATTATTCATAAGAAACGTTGTATATAATTCATAATAATCCTTCGGTTCAAGCATGTTCTGAATAATAATAGATTCGCAAATATTATTTTTCATAATCTGTTTAACAATCTCATAATTTGCTCGATAACTGCGATATGTATTCAATAAAATATCATTATATTTACTTTTTTCTTCATCAATATGATAAATAGCTCCATTATTTTCTCCAATTTTATCCTTGTAATAATTCTCAAAATTATTCGGACTTATTGTAAAAACAATCTTCGTCGGGTGTTCTTCATTTCCAACTATAATCTTCTTATAAACAAAAACATTTGAATATCTTTTATAAAAATAAAGAGCCATAATTGTGAGTAAAGAAGTAAAAATAGTTCCAATAACTAAATATTCAAAGTTTTCATTGTAAAAAATTGGGTCAGTTTTATCATAAAATGGCGCAAATTCGTCCATTGTAATAATAAAATTATTATTACAATCTCTTTAAGCTATTTTATTTGAATTTAAATTTTTGGACTTTGAAAAAATTAAGAATTGATGGAAAACCCATCCGCGGATGTAATGATTTTGAGTTGTAATATTTTATAAAATCATCATATGTTATCCATTCGATAAATCTCTTTATTTTATCCTTTTTCTCATATGTCCCAATTGTATTAAAATCAAGCTCATATTGACTGTCATCAAAATAAACAATCTTCAATATATATTTTACCAATGGTATAAATATTTCGATTTGAATATTTTCATCAATCATTTTGCTCAATTCATCAATTGATAATGCTTCTCTCGTAGATTTATTTTGGATTCCCCCGTTTGACTCCTCGTGTAATTCACGTGCAATTGTAATATCAATTGTTGAATCATCATTATCAGTTTTTCCTCCAAAGTCGCTGTATCTCAGTTTTCCATCCATTTCAAATACTTTTTGAATAAGAACCTCTTTATTATCTTTTCCACGAATAAATAAAACACCTCCGGCTTTTATTTCCATTTTTTTATCATTTTTATAATAAAATACTTTTCTTTCTATTTTTTGTTTTTTTGTTCGTTTTTCAGTCATTAATTATTATATAGAATAAAAATATGATAATAACTAACCGCAATTTTATTTTAAAAGAGAACTACTTAGAAACAATTCAGACCACAAAGCCATTAGAGATGACCCCCATTAATATACCAGCCATTAAATCAACAAATAAAATAAAATACGAATATTTTATTAAAGAATATTATATTTGAGACATATCATACTGATATTTTTCTTTTTGAGGTGTTCCCATTCCTGACCGCAAATCATCAGTAATTTTCGGATGCGTTTCTGAAACCGATTTATACTGATCAAAAAATGCGAATGCTCCCCCCATATTTTGATATCCAACAAGCCCATTAAAACTTCCCCCATTCATTGGGAGTTCTTCCTTATATGACCAATAATCACTTTCCATAATATTTGCATTTTTATTTTTATTGGGGCCTTCTAACCATGGAAAATTATCTGCTTCTGTTTTGCGAAACATTTCACCCTGATGGCTCCCAGATGTCCCCTCTTCTGGACCAGTTTTCGATTTAGATGCTGGTAAATCATAATCATAATATTTTCGCAAATCCATTACATTCGTTGTAAAATTTGGAGTATTAAAGTCTTGTGTGTAAAAATTCGCAGGATTAACTTGTTTGTATAATTTTTCTAAATTACCGGATACGCGATTCTTTTCTGCAACTGTAAACGACTCCATTTTTTTTTGAAAGTTTGGGTCAGTTTGATCTTTTACAAAAAAGAACCACATTATCACTAAAAGCGCAATAATTAAAAAAAGAACAATAAATATTTTAATCATTAATTTAATATTATAAAATAATTATTGTAAAATACTTAAAAATAAAAACCTATTATAATTTATGACTGATGTAATAGAAGAACAAGCTTCAAAAACAGAAATTGAACTTATGATGCAACATAATGAAAAAGAAGCGATTAATATAATTGTAATTGTTCCAGTTGAATCATCTGAAACTACCGGAGTCCATTATATTCCACAACTATCTGAAAATTTAGAAAAAGAATCTAATAAATGTTTGGATACTCTCATCGAGCGATTTTTAGATGATGGCGTTATTGATAATAATGAATTAATCGAAATTATTCGCGTAGTTATTGAATTGGTTGAAGAAAAAACTGGATTGTCAGGAATCCAAAAGAAGAGTTTAGCACTTTCTATTCTCCGCAAATTTCTTGAATCTAAAATGACGAATTATAACCAAATCGAGACCCAAATCAGTAAATCAATTGATTTCACAATTAAAGTATCAAAAGAAGGTTTTGGAGAAATAAAGATTATGTCAACTACTATTTCGGATATTAAAACTGGATTCAATTTTATCTATTCATCAACAATGTCCAAAATAGAAGAAAAATATCCATTAGCCGATGATATAATTAATAACCTGTTCGAGATTATTATCCATATTATGCGTCTAATTGAAGGACAGACAGCATTGAATAATAATGAAAAGTTAATCCTTATTAAAAAAATAATCCTGAAAGTTATATCAAGTTTAGTTGAGTCAACTAAATTATCAAAGGAGAATGGGGAATTCTTAAATGCGCAGGTCGATTCGACTATCGCAATTGCACAAGTCAGTCTTCGAGCAAAGAATGGGGAAATTCATATAAATCCCCAAGAAGTTGTATCCATTTTTGAATGTATATTTGCGTGGTTTAGGAGATGTAGACCAAATCGAGGAACTGCTCAATAGATTGCGGTGTGTTTGATTTCTTTTGTTCGAAATAAATGGAATAATGCTCTGTTTTAGTATTAATATCTGTCATTTTTGAAAAGACAAGGTTTAATGATTCATTTAATGAATAAAAAATTTCTTGGTAAAGTTCTTCTACTGAATATTTTAGAAAACCTGCAAAATCATCGCCGTGTATCTGTTGTTGGATTATTTTCTGCAATACTACTTTCTCTTGTTTCACTGTAGTTATCTTCTTGATACAATAATTAAAACAGCTTCCATCATCAAAGACTTTCATGTATTTTTCATAGATTCCGTATATTTTATACAAATTTTTGTTTGGATGATATGTTTTTGGAATGTTGAAGAGTATTTGCTCAAATTTATATAGTGGAATTGTCAAGTTAGTGGAGTCGGTTGATAAATAGTATCGGATTTTTTCTTCTGTTTTCTGAATATTCATTATTATTTAAAGATGTGATGATATCTTTAAGTTGTTGTAAAAATTGAATTAAAAGCAATTTAATATATATATTATACAAAACCAAAATGGAAGAACTGAAACCAGATTATCGAAATAAAATAGTTGAAATATATGGACGTATTTCTTTTGAAGATTCAAGCTTAGCAACCCGTATTGAGAGTATTATTTTTGAATGGGTCAAGGGAGAACTTGCGCGAAGGGGTGAAGTATATGACTATGAGCATATTCAATTTAAACTGCTCTATTTGCGAAAGACGGACCAACTCTTTCTCAACATAAATCCAGAATCCAATATTAAAAATATGGTTCTTTTGGAGAAAATAAATAGTGGTGAGCAAGATATTGCAAAATTACCGTATCTAACTCCCCAAGAATTATATCCAGAATTATGGGAGAAATTGAAGGAGAAACAGAAGGCGACTGATGAATTTCTTTATTTGAAGAAGCCGGAGGCTGCGACAGATGAATATAAATGTAGTCGCTGTAAGCAAAGGCGCTGCATTTATACTGAATTACAGACGAGATCAATTGATGAACCAATGACGAAATATATCACTTGTTTGGAATGTAATCACAAGTGGCAAATCGCTGGATAAAAATTGAATTAAAAAGAATATGATATGGATTAGTAGTAAAATGACTACAATTACAACCGCAGAATTTATACGTAGTAATACGGATGAAGATACATTATTAACAATCAAACCACGCATTTATAGAAGAAACATGGTTTCATCATATGGATATTCAATACGTGGAAATGATGATACTTGTATCAAAAGGAAAAATATTGAGGTTAATGATAGAGAGCCCATTTTTATTACATTTAGTGTAATAAAAGGAGCAACATATTTTATTAAATTGGATATCATCTATGTGGATGAATCTAAACAAAAATACCGACTTTTTTATAGCGTTGAGGACGATTTCAATCAGGATAGCGACAAAGAAGAAGAAGAGTTTTTCGAGATTGAAAAAGATGATGAAGAAGATGATGAAGGGGAGGAAATTGAAAATTTAGAAGTCGATTAAATTTTAATATCCATATACAATATATTATAAAAATGGGTGCAGGTTTTAGTAAATTAAAGGAAAAATTAGGAATTGGAAAAAGTTCAAGAAATTTTGGTCGAAGAGCATTGAATCAACCATTATTGAGACCTAGAAGAAGTACGATAAATAATAATAATAATAATAATCGACGTAGAACTGTTCCTGAAATACAAAGAGTGATTAATCCTGCATTATCAGGAGAATCAGGTCCAGCACAAGCAGTTCAAGCAGTTCAAGCAGTTCAAGCAGTTCAAGCAGTTCAAGCACAACAAGATCCAAATATAAGACATAAAATGAACTTATACTGTTTTAAAAAATCAAGAAATATTATACAAATTCATCAACGACATGCAACTACATGCGCAAATGTATTAAATAAGGGATTCGACGCATCCACATCAGATATAAACAATTTGGCACCTAATACATCACTTACTGCGATTGGAATACAACAGTGTATGCAATTATCGGATTTCCTTTTATTTTGCAAATCAAAAAATGTAAATTATATAACGAGTCAAGATTATACTACGATTGATGATTTAAAAAATGTATTAGATAATCAGAGTTCAGAGCAATCACGCCAGAATTCACAACTATCCAAATTATCTCAAAAAAAAGAATTACGCCCGATGTTAATTTTCTGTTGCTCAGAATTATTGCGCACACAACAGACATTATTTATAACATATTTTGATATAATTAAAGATTATCTAAAAAATCGTCGAAAAATTATTGTATTATTTTGGTTAAATGAACAGCATGTTTCTAAAATGATGAACGCCGATAATTTCGTTCTAACTCTTGCTCATACCAAATTACAATGGAAATATTTCATTAAAAGAATAAAAAATTTAGAATTTGATGATAATTTTATGAAAAATATTGGAAGAGAAGTTGGACACGATAACTTAGTTGAATTTTCTAAAAAACTGAATTTGGAAGAACAATTACAGACATCAACTGCTTTCTCAAAGACTACAATTAATTATGAAGAATGGGAAGATATTTTTTATGTATCACCGCATATATATCAAATTCAAGACCCAAGAGTAAGACTTCTACCGGATTTTTCATTTGATAATCGTAAATTTTCGAGTAGTCATAGAATAAAGTTTGGTAAAGGCTTTGGAAAAAAAATGTATGATCCAAAAGAAATGTATAAAGAACTACCAGAAATACTATCAAAGTATATTTCAAATTCGACAATTATAACACATGATTCTGATTATGGAGTAGATTTTTATGAAGAACGTATTAGTCCGGATGTTAAAATGAATCTTATATTTGTTTCACATCATAATTCTGGTGAAAATACAATGAAATACTTAACAAATGATGATAGCGAAACTGTATTTCGTAAACAACAATTAATGAATTGTGAATTGGTTATTTTACCAAAAGGAGGAATTCTTGGAAAAAAAGAATATATGACTGAATTTAGAGGAGTTAATAATGATGAATATACAAATGCTGTTAAAAACCAACTTAAAAAAGAAGAAGAAAAACAAGAAGGAGATTTAAAAATACAAATTAAAAATTATTTTAATAATGAACTTAATTTTCCTTATATTGTCGCTATTCAATTATTTGAAAATGCACATATAAAATTATTAAATGAATTATATACTCAACAAAATAGTGTTTCTAGTAATGGTAATAAAGATAAAAAAACAATAATTAGTTCAATTGAAAACATAATTATATATTTAAAATATTTACAAAGCAAAAGCAAAAACAAAATAACTACACCTCAACTAACATCCGAATTTAAATTTATATTAAAAAATCGTATTTTTCCTGTTGGTTTTTATGATGTAATATCGAAATCATCGATTCAAAGAAAAAATAAATCAGGTCAACTCAAACAAATTTATCCATTATTTATTTTATATAATTCACTATTAGGTATATTTTTTACACCATTAGATATTATAAAACAAGAAGTTGCTATAATTCCAGAAATTGTATTTAGTTCTTCAGTAAATTCAGGAACAGGAGTTTTACCTGCTTCTTCCGCAACAAGTTCAGGAACAGGAGTTTTACCTGCTTCTTCCGCAACAAGTTCAGGAACAGGAGTTTTACCTGCTTCTTCCGCAACAAGTTCAGGAACAGGATGGTTCCTTGATATTTTTAAAAAAAAAGTTGCTCAACATCAACCAGACGGAGAAAGAACTGGGATTGAAGCATCATCACAAACTTTTAGTTTATCATTCCCATTAGAAAAATATTTAAATATGACATTAGATGAATATATCAATTTTCTTGATAAATCAAAGAAAATACTAGAATACATAATAAACTATTACTACAATCAGCCACGCAGTTCTAATCAACCGCAAGCGCAATCGCAAGCTGGGGTTGCTTCTGCGGCGGTTCCAGTTGTGGTTCTTGAAAAAAATCAATATTTTTATGATTATAACATATTACTTGATTTGGTTAGTAAAAGTATAGAAAAAATAACGGAATATAACCAAAAAAAAAAAGTAGAATTTAATAAATCAGTAAGTAAAGCAGATGCCAATATAAACAAACTTCAAACGAATAATGATATGAAAACAATTAAAAAAAGTGACATATCTAGACAATTTAAACTAACATTATTTCAATATTTAAGAGAAAAATATGATACAAAAACATTAGTTCATAGTTTTGGAAATTGTTTATTCGATTTTTGCGCAATAACTGACCCCAATCGAGATAAGCTTAGACAAATTGTAAAAGAAAAACTAAAATTAGAAGTTGGAGAAAAAAATTATAAAGATATATTTCAATTAGAGGTTAAAAGACAATTACAGAAATTTATTGATGATTATGAAAAAATTAATCAAGTATTATTAAGTAATGATATGAGACAACAAATTATACCAATATCAAAAGGTCTATTTTCTTCAAAGAAGAAATCAAAAGCCCAAATATTAAAGGATATAAGAAATATTGATAAAACAAATACAAATAAAGAAAAAAATATAGACGAAAACTTTAAATTCTTAAACATAATTAATTATTTTATACGAGTTGGGAATATATATAAGGAATATAATATTATTGACAGTTCAGCATATTCAAAAATAGATTCACTATCAAATGAGTATAAATCTAAATATAATATTGTAGTTAATAGAGAAAATATCTCTAAACAAGAACAAGAAAAAAGTATATCTAATGAATATGCACTAAAAATTATGGAAATTCTTCGTCCATTCCAGAAAAAATTCTTGGATACGTATATAAATAAAGATATAAGACATAAAAATCCTCAGCAAAATATAAAAATAAAAGATAAAACTAAAAAAACAGTAAATATAATGAATACACCCCTCAAAAAATCAAAATATATAGTAATTGAAAATGAAGAACGTAAACTACCATTAAATTATATTAAATATCAAAATATTCCTCCAATTGTTCAAAGTCGATAAACCACATATTCCAGTTTAAAAACATTATTCATAATAAATTATTATGAATCTCCAATTTATAGCCGAGAATGTCTTTGTTATCTCACTAACAACCCGCGCCGACCGCCGTGAGAAAGTCTCGAAAGAGCTTAAATCCCAGAAGATTCCATTCCAATTCTACGACGCGATCGCTGATGAGAATCCAATCTACGGATGTACCGCGAGTCATATCAACGTCATCAAAATCGCCCGTGATAAGAGGCTCCCATACGTCCTCATTTTGGAAGATGACGCCAAGTTCGTTCAACCATTCAAGCTCCCCTCTCTTCCACGCGATTGGTCAATGCTTTTTCTGGGGGCCTGTGTGAATAAGGTATATGACGAGTATTATTACCGTTGGAAGCGTTGTTCGAATTGGTACGCCCACGCATATATCGTCCGCGATACCATGTATGACCGCATCATCGAGGAGGCTTCCCAGAATATGGACAAGCGCCTCATTGATGAATATTACTGCGAGTATCTTCATCCAACGATTCAGTCATATTGTATCTACCCGACGATGATTACACAGGCCGATGATTATAGTGATATCTTGAAGACGACGCTCGACCGCCATCAGAAGGTCATCAATTTTGATCGCCTCATTGAGATGAAGAACCCGAATCCCCCACAATTTCCAGAAATCTACTGTATCAACTTGAAGACGCGCCCCGATCGGCGCGAGTATATGAGTGAGTTGTTCCGCAAGAACAACCTGCGCGTGAATTTCTATGAGGCAACCCCTCACCCCAATGGAGGCGCCGTCGGTTGTAGGACATCGCATCTGGACATTTTGAAGGAGGCGCGAGACCGTGGCCTACCGCGGGTTTTGATTTTGGAGGATGACATCGAGTTCATCGGGGATTTGAGGGAAGTTGTATTACCA
>Ga0214923_10005959_pt1 | contig 13900 bp, 12 predicted proteins | sample LL1510_MetaG_FD_177993 | JGI IMG/M metagenome (GOLD analysis project Ga0214923, IMG submission 177993) | Freshwater microbial communities from Lake Lanier, Atlanta, Georgia, United States - LL-1510 | ecosystem: Environmental > Aquatic > Freshwater > Lake | place: USA: Georgia | collected... | reverse complement strand
GACCTATTCAATTCACGCGATAATAAACAGCTACCTTTTACTAGAGGAGGGTAAGGCCCCTTTCGTACCACTTGACGACTTTAGGGACTCCTATGTGTTTATAGGAGCGAACGCCCCCGGATTACTCGATTTACGCGCTGTTCCGGTGGGAGGCGCTTTTTCAGGAGTGGAGGTCAACGCTACAATTCTCGACAACGTGCTTGGCACTAGCTTTATGCGCCAGTTACCTCACTTCATCTCCTGCGTGCTGGCAGCGATCCTGATGGCGGGAGTGTGTTTCATTACCATGTTTATTCCACGATACCAGCTTGTTGCTTTGCTAGCCATCTTTGCCGCGTGGGTTGTCGCTGCGTTTTATGCGGCGATTCTGGGGTGGTGGATACCGCTTGTGGCGCCCGTTTGTGGAGCCGCCCTGGCTGTCCTCATGGGGTTTTTCACACAGTACCAGCTGGAGGGTAAGCAACATCGCTTTATTCGGGGGGCATTTCAACACTTTGTGACCGCGGAAGTCGTTAATAAGATCATTGCGGATCCATCGCTTCTTTCTCTGGGAGGAGAGCGAAAGGAACTTACCATGTTTTTCAGCGATATTCGTGGATTTACTACTCTCTCAGAGAATATGGACCCACCGACACTCGTGAGGTTCATCAATACCTTTCTTACCGAGATGACCGATGTGATCCTCTCCCTTGAGGGCACCATCGATAAATATGAGGGAGACGCAATCATAGCGTTTTGGAACGCTCCCCTGACTATTACTGATCATCAGGATCGAGCTGTCCGCGCTGCTCTGCTGTGCCAACGACGCTTGCATGAATTACGGGACTTTTTTAAATCTGATTTCGGCGTTGATATTCAGATGCGGGTAGGGATTAATACAGGTGTGGTCACCGTTGGCAATTTCGGCTCAACTAAACGATTTAATTACACCATGATAGGGGACGCTGCGAATCTTGCTTCACGCCTCGAGGGGGTAAATAAAGTGTTTGGCACCACTATCCTTGTTTCGGAGGAAACAAAGATGGCGGTCTCGAGTCCTGTAGCATGGCGGAGAGTAGGAGACGCACAGGTTAAGGGTAAGCTAAAAGCTACAAGGCTCTTCGAGCCCCTAGACCCCGAGACTCAGGATGATATGATTGCGCGACTCGATGACTATCAAAGAGGTCTCGAGTTTTTCGAGAAAGGATCCTTTAGAGAGGCGGAAATATATTTTGCGCGCCTAGATGGCGATCCCGTGAGCGCAGCGTATGTTGCCCGAATTCGTCGAGAAGATAGTGGGCAGCCCGGATGGACTCCGGTCTGGGTATTACACGAGAAATAAATTTGTGGAGAGATGATGTCAGTAGAGATTGTGAGCCCCGGTAAGAGCCTCGATGAGAAGCTGGCTGCGGCGGCCGAAGCTATATTTGAGGCCCTCAAGGGCTTTCCAAAGGATGAGCGATTGACGATAGGACTATGTGGAGGTCGTAGTGTTGTCGGTTTACTGAGCGCTATACAACTAGAGTCAAAGCTCCAGCCCCGCGAGCTCTTCGATCGCATTGAGTTCTTTATGGTGGATGAGAGGATAGTTCCTCTCGATGATCCTAATAGCAATTTTGGTGGATTGAGGAATCTTCTCTTTGACAGGTTAATTGGGGAGGGACTGCTGCGAGCCGATCAGTTGCACCCGTTTGAAGCCACGCCAGAGACAGCATCGACTCAGTGCAAAAAATACACACAAGAACTACAAACCTACGGGGGGCAGTTTTCTGTAGTCGTGCTCGGTATGGGAGAGGATGGGCATATCGCTGGGCTTTTTCCGGAGCATCGAGTTCTTGATGAACAATCAGAGAAGTTTGTGTCTTTTTTCGATTCACCAAAATCGCCTGCCGCTCGAATGACTGCGACACCAGCGCTAGTGCTGAATTCGCGCCTGGGAGTTCTCTTGGCATTGGGAGATAGTAAGCGTGACGCCTGGAATAATTTTCGCTCTAAGGGTGTTTCCGTGGAGCGATGCCCTGCTCGAATAGTCTTGCGGCTTCCACGAACACTTGTAATCACTGATCTTGATTAAGGCGTGTACCTTATAAATTTACGGACCATGGGAGTCTTGTGAGCGGATTAAAGCGACCAGTTCTTCTTGTTATCATCCTTCGTGCGGCGCTTCTGAGTGTGAGCGTAGGAGTTGTCCAGGCTCCCGATCCTCTGCCATCGTGGAATGAGGGTAAGACCAAGCGTTCCATATCTGACCAGCCTGGACGATTATTTTTAGGGACTAGAGTGGAAGTGATCAGCTTATTCACCGTGAAACTGAGATAGGTGCCGAAGAAATCGATTCATTCCGGAGATATAAGTAGTGCTTTAGTCACAAGAAAGATTTCCCTTGCATATCTGGTTAGTCTAATCTGGTACCCGGGGCTCATTTAATCCCGGCTTTCTCGGAGTTAATTCGTGTTCGTCTCTAAATCAAATTCCAACGCCCTCCCTGTTCCTGTCGAGCACCTCTGTTACGACGAACTTGTAAGACCGCTGATCGAGATGGGACAAGAGCTGGGGGAGACGAGGGTGATCGGCCGTGTTCTTACGGCATTGCGGTCTTATGAACTCATAGGGCTTACCTTAAGAGACCAAACACAGCCATCACCGCACCACATCTTCTTAGCGGCAGGAGTTCATGGAGAAGAGCCGGCCGGAGCGCTGGCGGTCTTACGATTCTGCCAGCTCTTGGTTCGGGATTACCTCAAGGATTTCACGTTTCACATCGCTCCGTGCGTTAACCCAGACGGCTTCGATCACGGACGAAGAACGGGTAGTGGAGGGAGAGATCTCAACCGAAACTTCGGGCCGCACAGCAGTGAGCCTGAGTGTCGAGCCGTGATGGAATGGATCTCGTCGGTTCAGCCCCGTTCGCGCGAGGCCTATCAGGTTGCAATTGACCTTCATGAGATCGACCCAAATTGGAGCGCCGAAGGATTTAGTGCAGAAGATAATCCACATCAATTTTACCTCTATGAGACCTGTGAGGAGCGTCCCCGTCGCATCGGTAAAAGAGTGTTGGAGGCAGGGGCTAAGTTCGGGAGCCCGTGCTTGTGGGACAAGATATACGAAGACAAAAACTCAGATGGCGTGATTAGTTACCCCGAGGCGAACGGGAACTCGGTCTATGCCCAGCCGGTAACCTTAGAAGGATGGATGGCACAGGAGTATACAAGACAAAGCTTTACCTTCGAAACTCCGTGCGGATGGCGTCTCGAGCAGCGCGTAAATGTACACCTCGCCATGCTCAACGAGGTTTTAAGGGCTACGAGGGAGAGAATATCTGCCTAATTTGCTCCCTCTATCCCTAATTTTCACGAAGCTTCCTATACTCGCCATGAAAAATGTTTAGGAACGGGACATCGTCAGGGCTGAGCCCGCGAAAAGTTGAAAATCATCAGGGCTTTTGCCTATTTGCACCATTTTTGTCCGCCCTGGCTGCTCTCGTTAGCTTAAAGCTGCTGGTATTTGGCTATTGAACGCAAGTTGAATCCAAATGCAAACAAACTCATCCAAATAAGTAGGGGTTCTGGAGTCTCTGCGAGTAGTTTTGTACGACCAGCGACGGACAATTGTAGCACGAGGCACCAGTGGTCTTTATCGCTCAGTAAGAAGTAGAGGTGTGAGCGGTATGCCGCCAAAGTTCTCCAAGGAGAGCGTTTGAAGATACACTCTGCAGCCAATCTCATAGATATTTTATCTGAGTGGCCTGATACTCCCGACAATCAAGCGCGACACGGGCGCGGCTCCTCCGGGCATCGTAAAAAAAGCGACAGGAAACGACCCGATTCGAAACCTGATGAGAGTGACGACGATTGTGACCAATACGACGATTGCGAGCAATCGGCGCCTCGTGAAATAAATTTCTGCTCACGGTCTGAGGCGATATGCGCCGAGCTCTTAAAGCGATACGTACCTCACTTTGATTTGCGCCACGGATTGACGTTTCAAGTCCCAATTGGTCGTGATACGCAAGGCAACTTACTTGCTGTCGATTTTCTGGTCGATGGAGTGCTCTTTGAGTATCATCCGGTACGCCTATTTAAAAATAGGCGACGTTACGGGGATTTCAATAACAAGCAGGAATATCGGGCTTATACTGATGCATTTCATTCGATACGGAGCGATCAACGAGAGTTTTTTCTTGATGCCGTGAGAGCGCGGCTCACAAAGAATTACTATGCCAAACGTAGAGCGCTCCTGGATCAACACCCAGCCTATCGACGCATGGAGCTTGTAGTGGCGACATCACCTGAGGAATTTTATCATCTAATACTCAAAAGATTTGGCAAGAATGCCCCGCGTTCGCTCGAGCGATTCCTGGCGATATTTGAGGAGCTTCGAGTGGCGCTACCAGCATAGCCCAAACGTCGCAGGAAGGAGCCTTATTCCGGACAGCAAAAGCCTAGGCCTCACGCTTTCCCTGGTTATTCAACGAGCAAGCGCTGGTCGATATCGATTGTTGAGCGAGACTTTAATAGCGCTAAGGTAATTGCTCGAGTGTCCTGTGCATTTTGTTGACCGGCCTCGTTTCGATACTTATCAAGGGTAGCGTCTTTAACTGTCGGTGATATGACCGGAATTTCTACTTTCTTTACAACAGCCACAGTTATAGACGTTGGAGATCGATATGCCTTGCTCAACGAGCGAGGAGCCTGCTTGGATAAAAAAATGTCTGTGAGCATCTCTTGAGTTAGACCCGAGAAAACCGTAGTCGAGGGGTTAGCACGCGATATAGTAAACGGCCCTGAGAGTTTAAATCCGCGCACTGATGCCTCTGTATCGAGTTTAGAGGGATCGCCTTGAGCGATTTGCAATAGATCTTGCCCAGCTTTCTCGCTCAGCTTTCGAGCCTCTTCTTTCTTAAAAGCGGCAAGCACTTTATCGCGAGCTTGTTCAAAGGTCTGAGTGGTTGGCTCTTTAAACTCCCTAATCTGAAGAGCCACTGTGGTATCTCCAATATCAACGACGGTCGCCACGAGTCTCTGTTCGGCTGGCAGAGTCATAGCCCTCCGAGTGAGTTCACTGAGTAAGGGATCCGGCGTGTCTCCCTGTTGCGCGAGTACCGATGACTTGGGCGCAGGTAAATGCAAACGCTTTGCAATCTCGGCTACCGAGGTGACCTCTTTTTTAGCAAGTTCCACCACCTCGCGCGCCTTTGCCGCCGCGTACGAGGGTGCCTCTTGGGAGCGAATAGTCTTCTCTATCTCTGCCCGAACCTGCTCTAGTGGCTTTATCCCGGGCTCCCTTCTGTCCTCTACCTTAACAATTTCAAATCCGAAGTCCTCCTCGACAAGATCCGCGATGGAGCCAACGGGAGCTTTAAAAACCGCCTGTTCAAAGGCTTTTGATCCTAAACCACGGGAGACCCAGCCCCGGTCTCCACCGGCGAGCTTGCTGGGGAGATCCTCAGAGTATTTTCGAACCAGATCCTCGAATGAAGCGCCTGAACGCGCCTCCTCAAGCACGGCTTGAGCCTTGCTCTTGACTGCCGCCATGGCACTTGGATCGTTTTCTTTTGGGTACAGCAGCTTAATAGCCCGGACCTTGAGCTGCTCGGGAGTTTTAAAGCGGATTTGATTCTCAGAGTAAAAGAACTCCACATCCTGGGCCGAAACAGGTACATCATTTAAAAAATCACTAGGTTGAAACGTTAGGTACTCATATGTAACCCGCGCCGGGACCTCGTAGTTGACAGCAGTGGACTGGTATAGCTTTCTAAGCTCATCATCCGAAGGCTCTGGAACCTTTGCGAGGTACGAGTCCACTTCGCTTGAAGCAGCGATGATCTCGTAGGAGGTCTCCTGTTTTATGAACTGATTACCCACTTCGCTCTCATGTACAAATGAGATATCGCGGAGAACGTTGGCGAGCGCTTGGCGAGATATCTCCTCTTGCACCTTCTTGCTAAACTGGCGATAGGTCATGCCAATTCCCTGAAGAAATGCTCTAACTGCATCTTCAGAGATCTCTTTTCCCTCGAATACCTTTGTTACGAGGTACTTCTTAACCGCGTCCTCATCTCCTGCGAACCCCCACTGGCTAGCCTCCTGACTTAGCAATGTTGAATCAACGAGTAGGTCGAGGGCTTGTTTGTTAAGATCCAAATTTAGGGATTTCGCCAACTCCTCAAAGTTGTCACCAAACATACGTCGATACTGTTGCGCTAGGTTTTCTTTCGTGCGCGCCACCTCTGCCAGAGAGAGTCTGGTGTCATTTACCTGTACAGCATAATCCTGCTGGGCGTTTTGTCCACCGTGGAGGATATCGATCCCTACGCCGCTGAACATGAAGCAGAATGCGATGAATAGAAACACATAGGTAATTATCTTGCTGTGGCGATGAACGAGTCTAATCATGATGCTCTCTTGTCGTTTCTAAAAAGATGAAAACTATATACTAACTCTCTATTCAGAGTGGCTCCTCCGGAATCGGACCTATCCAGATTCGCCACTGAACTTCCTCAAGAATAGCGTGCAAGACCTCCATGCAGTCATCTTTCTGCTCGGGGGGCGTCAATACGCACACAATCGGGGTATCCCCTTTAAGGGTACGCACGGTCGCGACCCCATCATACAACTCAAAATATGCCTGGAGAAGGACAACCTGGCTACGGGGAACCTCGAGATACCAGGCCAGAGATCGTGGTTCAATAAGCTGCGCCGCCGCCGCGAGATCACTCCGTGTCATGCGCTACTTCTTTCGATTCGCCGCTTCCTGGCGAATAAGCTCATTGACCTTCTTGGGATTGGCCTGTCCGCCGGTGGCCCGCATGACCTGCCCGACGAAAAAGCCGTGGAGGCGATCGTTGCCGCCGAGGTAGTCAGCGAGCTGCTCGGAATTGCTATCAAACTCCTTGCGGACCGCTTCCAAGATCTCAGCGTCGTTACTGACCTGTTTGAGACCCTTTTCCTGCACGATAACGTGTGGATCCTTGCGGGAGGTGAACATCTCCTCAAAAACAGTCTTGGCCATTTTGCCCGAGATGATCTCGTTATCTATCAGTTTAATAAGCTCACCCAGATTCAGGGCTGATATAGGAGACTCCTCGATGGTGACTCCCTCCTTGTTTAAGGCCCCAAAGAGCTCGGAGGTCACCCAATTACAGGCTGCCTTGGCGTTAGAGCACGTTGCTACCACCTGATGATAAAATTCAACTGATGCTCGCTCCGTTGTGAGGACCGATGCGTCATAGGGTGACAACCCAAACTCCGACACGAGCTCGTGAGCCCATTCGGCTGGGAGCTTTGGCAGCTTGCGTCGAACCTCTCGAATCCAGCTCTCCTCAACCACCACTGGCGGTAAATCCGGATCGGGAAAATAGCGATAGTCGGCGCTCTCTTCTTTTGAACGCATGGGACGAGTCGTACCGTTAACACTATCGAAGAGTAGGGTTTGTTGTATGACCTGCTGCCCTGCCTTCAAAATTGAGGCCTGTCGAGCAACCTCATATTCAAGTGCGCGCTCGACAAACTTAAATGAGTTGAGGTTCTTGATCTCAGTCCGGGTTCCGAATGTCAGTTGTCCTACTGGACGCAGAGATATATTCGCGTCGCACCGTAGGCTGCCTTCCTCCATATTCCCATCGCTTATCTCAAGGTAGCGTACGAGCTGTCGCACCGCACGAAGATACGCGGCCGCTTCGGCAGGGGAGCGAATTTCCGGTTCAGACACTACCTCTAACAATGGGACGCCAGCGCGGTTAAGATCGACCAGCGATGAGTTTGTTCGAGAGTCATGGATGTTCTTGCCGGCATCCTCTTCCATGTGAATACGTTTTAGTCCGATAGTTCGTTTGACTTCGCCAACCAAGAAATCAACGTGACCGCGTTCACAGATAGGCTCATCAAACTGAGAGATCTGGTAGCCTTTCGGTAGGTCCGGATAAAAGTAGTGTTTGCGAGCGAACCGATTAAAGCTTCTTATCTCGCAGTTCGTCGCTAGTCCTAACATGATCGCGAATTCAACCGCGCGTTTATTAGTCACTGGAAGTGCGCCCGGTAATCCAAGGGTAACTGGATCAATAAACTCGTTCGGTTCCCCTCCGTACGCCGCTGACGCCGCGCTGAATATCTTGGAGGCCGTTGATAGTTGTACGTGCACCTCAAGGCCAATTACAGTTTCAAAATCCATCGAGAGTCTACCTCCAACCTTAGTTCAATGCTGGCTTCCTTGTGTGCCAATCCGTCTCGGATTCGTACGCGGATGCAACTCGGAAGAGCGTCTCCTCATCCCATGGGCGACCTATTAACTGAATACCGATCGGCAAGCCGTTGTCACCAAAACCACACGGAATGCTCATACCTGGTAATCCGGCGAGATTTACCGGGATAGTGAAGATATCATTCAGATACATCTGTAATGGATCGCTAATCTTCTCGCCAATTTTGAAAGGGGCTGCAGGTGTTGTTGGTGCGATGATCAGGTCACACTGGTCTTTAAAAGCAGTTTGAAAGTCTTGCGCGATTAAGGAGCGTACTTTCTGAGCTTTAAGATAAAATGCGTCGTAATATCCAGAGGAGAGAACGTACGACCCTACCAAAATTCTTCGCTGGACCTCCTTTCCAAAACCCTCGCTGCGAGATTTGGCGTAAAGGGTTTTAAGATCGAGTTGCCCCGAGGCGCGGTGACCGTACCGAATGCCATCGAAGCGCGCCAGATTAGAGGAGGCTTCGGCGGGCGCTAGAATGTAGTAGACGGATACCGCAAGCTCGGTATGAGGTAGTGATACTTCAACGGGAATAGCCCCTAATCTCTCCAAGACCTGAATGGCTTTCTTCAACGCAGCGCTGATATCTCCAGCAAGACCGGTCACGAAGTATTCCTTGGGAATTCCGACCCTGAGGCCCTTGATTGGTAGGCCCAAGCTCTTTTCGAAATCGGGAACCGCCTGGTCAACCGAGGTCGCATCGTTGGGATCCCGTCCACAGATAGCTTGCGTTACGAGCGCGCAATCGCGCACGTTGGCGGCGAATGCACCGACCTGATCAAGTGACGACGCGTATGCGATGACACCATAACGACTTACTCGACCGTACGTTGGCTTTAGACCTACAATACCGCAGAAGGATGCCGGTTGCCGGATCGAGCCTCCCGTATCAGTTCCAAGAGTGCTTGGGCATATCCCCGCAGCTACCGCGGCTGCTGAACCGCCGCTAGAGCCGCCGGGAACATATTCGGGGTTCCATGGGTTCTTCACTGGACCATATGCTGAATTCTCGTTTGAAGAGCCCATCGCAAATTCATCCATGTTGAGCTTGCCGATCGATACTGTCCCGGCCGTCAATAACTTTCGCACTACGGTGGCATCATAAGGTGGGATAAAGTTATGTAGAATCTTGCTACCCGCGGTGGTTTTAACCCCCTTAGTGCAGATTACATCTTTAATTCCTATTGGCACGCCGAGCAGAGGCCCTTGTTTGCCGGCTTTGATGAGTATGTCGATCTCATGAGCCTGTCGAAGAGCGCTATCTGCCGATAACTCGATAAAGCAGTTGAGCGATTTTAATTTCTCAGCCTTCTTGAGCGCTGCTGTAGTGACCTCAGCACACGAAAATTGACGTGATTGAAGTCCCTCTCTGATAGCGGATATGGAGAGTGCGGCGAGATCTGTCATAACTACTACTCCACAATAAGAGGAACTCGGATGAATCGACCGGAGTGATCGGGCACGTTGCGCAGAAGCGCCCCAGACTGGAGCATCTCCTGCTGGGGAACTTCTGGGTCTCCGAGTGGTAGGGGTTCGGGATTAGTGCCGGCACAAATCACACGATCTTCTCGTAAAACGTTGTTTGCGCCGTGAACATGGCTCATAGGTGCAACAGCTGATGTGTCGACCTTGTCCAGTTGCTGGACATACTGGAGGATTGAGTTTACGTGGCCCGTAATGACCGGGACGAAGGAGGGCTCGATTTCGAGCCTTGCAAGGGTGGCCAGCTTGAGGACCTCTTCTTCCGAAATCATAATTACTTCAATGTGTTTAAGCGTTTAACATCTAGGCAGAAAAGTGGTTTCTCAAGCCAGACTAAAGCATCTTTAGAGAGGGGAATCAATGTCGTTCCCGGTGCTGGCTTAGGCAGTTTTAATGACTCCGCAAAAGACAAAGGACACCGTGGCTAACAAGAGCAACTCTTTCGACTACGACATGATTGTGATTGGTTGTGGGCCGGCGGGTCAACGCGCAGCGATTCAGGCAGCTAAGCTGCGAAAGAAAGTTGCAATTATTGATCGTCGCGAGGTGGTGGGAGGCGTGTGTGTCAACACGGGGACGATCCCCAGTAAATCTTTCAAAGAAGCCGTGTTGTTCCTATCTGGCTTTCGGCAGCGCAATATCTACGGGGCTAGCTATCGAGTCAAAACTGACATCAAAATGTCGGACCTGACTTTTCGCTGCAATCGGATCATGCAGCTTGAGATCGAGGTTATTAAAAATCAACTGAACCGTAATCACGTTGACACGTTATACGGGCATGCCGCCTTCATCGATCCTCACACTCTTGAGATCACCTCGAAATCAGGAACGGTCAAGAAGACAGCGGCTCAGTTTGTGATTGCCGTGGGAGCAAAGCCCTATCGGCCACCAAACGTTCACTTCAACGGGCGGACTATCTTCGATAGTGATGATGTTCTCAACCTTCAGAACCTCCCGCGAGAGATGACAGTCGTAGGTGGTGGAGTGATCGGAACTGAATACGGATCTATGTTTGCTGCTTTAGGTGTCAACGTCACGATGGTGGACGCTCGCAAGCGTTTGCTTGGTTTTGTTGATGAGGAGTTAAACGACACATTCCACTATCAGATGCGAAGCATGGGTGTACGCCTTCGACTTGGAGAGGAGGTGGAGAGTTGCAAGCCACGCGAGGATAATGCCGTAGTGACGGTTCTCAAGAGCGGCAAGGTTATCGTGTCTGATTGTGTTTTATACTCTGCAGGACGCGTTAGTGCCACGAGCGATCTCGGCTTGAACACCATCGGAATTCCAACGGATGAACGGGGGAAGATATCGGTCAATGAGCACTTTCAGACCACCCAGCCTCACATCTATGCGGCAGGTGATGTGATTGGGTTCCCAGCTTTAGCTTCGACCTCAGCGCGGCAAGGAAGGCTAGCGACCTGCCACGCTTTTGGTGTCAAAGACACGATTATGGATGTGCCACTTCCCTTTGGCATTTATGCGATCCCTGAAATATCGTATGTCGGTATGAATGAGGATGAGCTCACCAAGCAGGGCGTCCCCTACGAGACCGGAGTAGCGCGGTATCGAGAGATTGCGCGTGGACAACTTCTTGGGGATGAAAATGGTATGCTCAAAGTTCTCTTTCATCGTGAGACGGAGCAGGTGCTTGGGGTCCATATTATCGGGGAGTATGCCACGGAGCTTATTCACATCGGACAGGCTGTCATGGCGCTCAAGGGGGGATTGGGCTACCTAAGAGATGCGGTATTTAACTACCCAACACTAGCGGAGTGCTACAAAGTCGCTGCCCTAGACGGTTACAACAAATTGAGGGCATAAGGTCCCTGAGCGCCGCCCCTATTTTTTGCTCGCCACATAAGGGGTTTAGCTGAGTTGTTATTTTTTTGCACCATGGTCGCTACGGTGTGGTACACCTCTTGGGTCAGGGGGGCGGGATGGCGTGGTCTAACGACTCAATCCACAATGACCTTATTTTGTGTGGTCGCTTGGTGCGCTCTCTAGCGCACAGTGTTCGAGGTGATCTCGCGGTTATTCAGAATGACCTAACTTATCTCTCAGGAATTATACCTCCCGAAGAGATCGAGCGCTCAAAAAAACGATGCACTCAGGCTTCGGCAACCTTGAAGAAACTCTCCCTTCTTGCTGATCACGATTCGACTCGTGCCTGTGCTAGTGGTGAACTCCTGGAGCTTTTTGGAATTCAAAGCCGTGAGCGCCATTTCATGAGTGGGACTGTGAGGGTTGATCTCGCATCTATTCGCGGCTGGCTTGAAATAATAGGGGAACTGATTGGACCGTGGAAAGCGAGCGCGCCGTTGCATGATAACAAGACTACCTGTCTTTTAATTGAGTTAACGAGTCCATCGCTCCACGATGGTTCGGTGGAATATACGACATGGCATGCGTTCGCCGCGGCGGAGCGCGGAGAGAGATACGTGCTTGAGGGGTGCTTGGCAGACCTCGTCATGCGTTCATATGGATGGAGTGTGTATCTGCGAAACAATCGATCTCACGTGCTCAGCGCTATTCGCGTTCCTGTATCTGAGGGAGTTCAGCTATGCGAGAGATAGACGTCTTGTTTGTTGACGATGATGAAGAGTATCTCTCAAGTTTAGTGAGAGCGTTGTCGCCTCTACTGAAACCCAGTTCGGTGCGTGCAGTGATTTCCGCCTCACAGGCGCTTCATGTATCTCGCGAGTGTTGTCCGCTTGTGACAGTCATGGATCTCTGTATTGACGAAAGACAAGGAGTAGAGAGTGGTTATGAACTCCTTGCGTCTCTCCGTAGGATCAACTCATCGCAGCGTATTTTAGTTTTAACTGGGCATGGCTCTGTAGCCTGTGGCATCCAGGCCATGGGGCTGGGGGCCTCCAATTTTATTGATAAAACCTCTACTCCAGAGCACCTGGCGGCGCTTATCAGGGATGCTATTACACAGGCGCGTCTCCGAAGGGAGTGCGAGTCTCTGAGGCGCGATCGCGATCGAGGCTCGGACCTATTTCTTACGGGGACGAGTGCAGCGAGCACTCGATTGATGGAGGAAATAGATTTTGCCGCGACCACGTCGCAGCCGGTCTTGCTGATTGGGGAAACTGGAACCGGCAAGAGCTTATGCGCGCGACTAATTCACAATCGGAGTGCTCGTGCTGCCCGAAATTTCGTACACTATCATCCAAATTTTGGAGGTGGGGACTTGGTACAGAGTGAGCTCTTTGGTCATGTGCGAGGCGCTTTTACTGGTGCATCGGAATCGCGCGATGGCTTAGCTGCGCAGGCTGGGGGAGGATCGCTTTTTGTTGATGAATTAGACGAAGTACCGATTGAAACGCAGGTAAAATTGTTGGATCTCTTGCAGGAATATCGGATTCGACCCGTGGGCTCGGATAGCTTTATATCGGTCAGTTGTCGTTTTATTGCGGCAACGAATCGATCGCTCGAGGACGCTATCACTAGCGGCAAGATCCGTCGCGACTTGTATCACCGTATCTCCCACTGTTTGATTAGAGTTCCGCCGCTTCGAGAACGTCGAGACGATATAGCAGTGATGGCGAAACATTTTCTAGCACGCGTGGCTCAGCGAGAGTCAATTCATGTGTTTGAATTCTCTGATCAGGCTCTCGTGATATGCGAGGAGCATGCGTGGCCCGGTAATGTCAGGGAGTTGCAAGCGGTAGTGGAGACAGCGGCGTTTCGGGCCGCCCATAGGGGCCGCTCGATTATACAACGAGAGGATCTCTCATTGAGCGGAGAGGCCGGTCTGCCTGACGGTGCTGAGCATCAAGGAGCTTTTCATGAGCGATTGGAGGCGTTCAAACGCCGACTTGTTGAGGATGCGCTGGATTCGTGTGGTGGAAATCAGGTCAGAGCCGCTAAGCTCTTAGGAGTTGATAGGGGAACCATTCGGCGCTTAAGCACTTAGCAGGGTGGTGAAAAATGATTTCCTGTTGCGCATTTCGATAGTTTGCCTGCAACGTCGTTCGAGACGCCGAAAAAATCCTCAACGTATCGCAGAGGATACGTCTGCGGTTTTTTCGTCATCTCCGCCTCGTTTCGTCAAAACTCTCAAAATGCTCACGACGGAACCCTTTTTCATCACCCTGTTAGGTGAAAATGTGCAGGAGAGTGCGATGTTCGGGATAGCAAGATTCGAGAAGAATTGGGGTGAGAGTACTGAGCGTACCAGTCATA
>Ga0214923_10005958_pt1 | contig 13901 bp, 12 predicted proteins | sample LL1510_MetaG_FD_177993 | JGI IMG/M metagenome (GOLD analysis project Ga0214923, IMG submission 177993) | Freshwater microbial communities from Lake Lanier, Atlanta, Georgia, United States - LL-1510 | ecosystem: Environmental > Aquatic > Freshwater > Lake | place: USA: Georgia | collected... | reverse complement strand
ATATCTGAGCTCCAATGAGAATAATTTTTATGAAAGAGCAAATCTTTATCAAAAAATAGCTCAATCATATGATCATGCTGCCTCTGAATTTAATAGAGTGACTCAATTAGCCCAGCCTGATGCTCACACAGGACCACTCTTGCTCTATACGCGTCCAGGCCAAGAGAAAGTAAAGATAGAGCATAATCTTTCTCAATTTTCTTTCGAACAAGAGGGCTCCATGCAAGACTATTACACACTCATTACTTCACCCAATATTGTTGGAGGCTCTAATATTAGCACCATTAAACTTCAGCGAGAAGCCATTGAACGTGCTCAGAAATCGCTTAAAAGAGCTACCGAATATCTTGAGAGCATGCATCCCTTTGTATATTAATTTTATTTTTTCTAATGCATATCTTGAGATAGCTCACTCAAATCAATTTGAAAAAATAGACCTTCTTGTGCTTTATACTCGTCCCATTGTGATAAGCATGCTGAGCTTCGCAGTAGAGCACTCTTTCTCCCTGCTAGCCCCAAAAATTCCAGCATAAAAAAATCCTAAAATTCATTTATGCAAGGTAGCTTTCCTTTTATTACATGCATTCTCTATTAACAGTTTCAAACAAATCTGTCAGCCATCGCAGCTATTTTCTAGATGCACATCACTCTTTTCTTATCGAGTCACTGAGTGCCATTGTCATCTTGTTTCTCTTAGAAGGTCACACCTCTTGGCTGATTCAAATTATTGTTTCTTGGGACTGTTTTGCTCTTTTGGGGATTATTCTCACCTGGCTGACAATCTTACTTCATGATCCTTATGAAGTAAGACGTTCTTTATTTCTCAATCAACGAACAAGAAAATTTCTTTTTGGCATTGTTCTTTTTGCTGCTATTGCGAGTTTCTCGGCAACATTACTCTTGCTCACACAGACGAGGGGAGCCTCTCCCACACAGGAGAGATATAATATTTTCTTAGCCATTACCACAGTAACACTGTCTTGGTTTTTAGTGCATACTCGCTTTGCAGCTCAATACGCTTATCTCTTCTACGCTGAGGCCTGTAAGAAAGAGCGTTCAGAAATTATTCAGGGATTAATTTTCCCAGGCAAAAAAATGCCCAACTACCTTGATTTTGCCTATTTTTCTTTTGTTATTGGAATGACTTTCCAGGTATCAGACGTGCAAGTTGTTGATCGTGGATTACGACATCTAGTCCTCCTCCACGGGCTGATTTCCTTCATATTCAACACATCCATTTTAGCGCTCATTGTTAATATTGTCGCAGGCCTGGCATAGTTTCCTCACCGCCTTGTTATTATGATGATCCAATTGGATAAATTTTTTTTCTCACTAGGGCTCGCTCAAAAGAGCTCTATTAATACATTTTTGGTGGTATTGATTTTCTCAAAGAGCTAAGCATTCGAGCAGCATAGCGTGCTGAACCTAACAGTGCTGCATCATCGTTAAGAATCACACTCAATGGCATAGATTCTAGAAGAAGGCGCATGCGGCCTTTATTGAGGAAAGATTCTAAGAATAAAGGGCGACGCAAATGCTCTAAAATTCTAGGAGGTATACCGCCTCCTAAAAAAACCCCACCAGTGGCCATTGTTTTAAGTGCTAAGTTCCCAGCTTCAGCTCCTAAAATACGAATAAAAATATCCATTGTATCACGACAGAGCCCACAAGATCCATTGCGTGAGTGCTCATCAATAATGACATTAACATCTCCTGCAAGCATCTTTTCGGCAATGATTGGCTTCTCCTTACCTCGACCTGTATCTCTTAAAAAACGGTAAATATTATTCAGTCCTATTCCTGCAATGACACGTTCGCAGCTAACACGTCCATATTCTTTATGTAAGAACTCTAATAAGGCTGCTTGAACATCATCAGTAGGAGCAAAATCAGCATGTCCACCTTCACTGGCCCAAGGATGATGTCGATGACCATCCCAAAAAAGACCCGCTTCACCTAAACCTGTACCAGGCGCAATCACACATTGATTCCCAGCACGAGAGCCAGCACCGGCTTGTAACAAAAGAAAATCACTATGGCGTAATTCTCCCACTCCAAATGCCATTGCTTCCAAATCATTTAGAATCTGTACACGGGGAATACCAAGAACATGAGGAAGCGTACTTACGTCTATAAGCCAGTTTAAATTTGTTGCATGCACGACGCCGGCAATATTGGGTCCTGGAACACCAAAACAGGCTGTCATAATATTTCCAGGAACCTCTTCTTTTTCTAGGAAGCTGCGAACAGCCTCCGCAAAAGAATTAAACCGCGTGCTAGCAAGGCGCTCAGAACGAAGCTTTTTTAGTGTTCCATTAGGACCATTGACAACACGAAAAAGTGCAATACGGAAATTCGTTCCTCCTAGATCTCCTGCAAGAATAAATTTATGATTTTTAGGCATAAGTATTAAAATTTAAAAGAATTAACAAAAATGAAGAATGTGAACTGAAAATATATTAAGATCTGAACGTAATGTTTCTAGTAATGCTTGTTGAGGAGCAGAATCAAGATTCATCAAGACCAGGGCTGTTCCCAGAGCTTCATGGCGACTCAACGACATATTGGCAATATTGATATTATCATCCCCAAAAAGTGACCCTAGATGCCCAATCATGCCAGGTTGATCTTTGTTTTCTAGCAAAAGGACAATGCCGGTAGGATGTCCCTCCACAAAACGATCGTTAACCTTTACGATACGTGGTTTTGAACCATATAACGTTCCCCCCACACTTGCATGCTCTACTCCAGAATCCACCTGAACTTCCAGCAGATCTGTAAACTCTCCAGCTCCACTTTGGCGCAACTCAATAACTTCAAGACCTGAATTTTTCAGGAAGCTAGAAACATTGACCGAGTTGACTTCAGGACCATGAATATGGCGTAAAAACCCTGTAAGCAATGCCCTGGAAACCGCCGTTAAATCCTGATCTGTAATGCGTCCACTATAACGAATAGTAATCTTTTCTGCACGCTTGGGTCCGATTTGAGCTGCAAATTGCCCCAAGCAATTTGCCAATATCATCCACGGTTGAATCAGTGCTAATGTCTGTGCATCAATATTAGGCATGTTTACTGAATTTCTGATTTCTCCCTTTAAAAGAGCAAGACGAACAGAGTCGGCAATCTCAATGCCCACCATTTCTTGGGCTTCTGCAGTCGATGCTCCAAGATGTGGCGTTAAAATGAGGGGATCGAGATGACGTAATGAAGAATTTTGAGGCAAAGGCTCCTCTTCAAAAACATCTAAGGCTGCTCCTGCAATCTGACCACTAGAGATGCCTTGGGCTAAAACAGCTTCATGAATGAGCCCTCCACGTGCGCAATTAATGATACGCACTCCTTTTTTCAAAAGGGGAAGTTCTTTTTCCCCTATCATATACTCTGTTTCCTGTGTGAGTGGCATATGGACTGTAATAAAATCGGCTTGTGGCAAAAGGTCATGTAAATTTTCCACAACCTCTATTTGTAAAGAACGTGCCTTACTCGAAGAAAGATACGGATCATAAACAAGCACGTGCATCCCAAAGGCAATGGCACGGCGTGCTACTTCAGTCCCTATACGCCCCATCCCAAGAACAGCTAGCGTCTTTCCATAGAGCTCAACGCCTTCGAACTTCTTCCGATCCCATTTTCCTGCTTTCATGCTCGCATGAGCTTGAGGAATAGTACGTGCGGTGCTTAAAAGAAGACTGAATGCATGTTCTGCTGTTGAAATCGTATTCCCACCAGGAGCATTCATGACAATAACACCATGCTCAGTAGCAGCTTCAACATCGACATTGTCGATACCAACACCGGCACGCCCAATCACCTTTAAAGTACCAGCAGCTTGAATGACTGCCTTCGTCACTTTCGTTTGACTCCGAACAATGAGTGCTTCACATCCTTTAATAGCTTCAATGAGCTCTGCTTCTTTGAGGCCAAGTTTTACGATAACTTCAAACAAGCCTTGAGAAGCTAATGCTTCAATGCCTTTAGGAGAGATAGGATCAGCGACAAATATTTTCGGAAGAGATTTCATAAACCAAGGAGAGATATTACGTAAATTTTTAAACTACAAAAGAAAATCAAATATCCATAAGACTTACTAGACGATCTAGCTCATCCAAGGTGATGAACGTGGTATTAAATGAAATGACTCGTTAACAAGCTGGATCTTTCATTCACCTAGATGAATATGTGATAAAGAAATATCAGGCGTAGATTTGTATCTGAGAGTTCCCGGAAAGGGAATCTGTAAAAAAATAAAAAATAGGTTGAAAGAAATTTATTCCATTAAAATTTTATTTTGATAGAATTCGCAACTTTTCTCAATATTGCGGCTGCTTCGCTTGTTTTGTTTGGTGTTCGATAGCTTACAAAAGGGACACCAGCATCCCCTGAGGCACGTACATCACTGTCAAGCGGGATCTCACCCAGAAAGGGAATACCTAGCTGCGCAGCCTCTCTCACTCCACCACCAGTTCCAAAAACTGCATGACGCACTCCATCACTTGGAGAAGTAAAATAGCTCATATTTTCAATAACACCTATTAATGGTACATTCGTTTTACGAAACATGGAGGCTGCTTTTCTCACATCAATGAGTGCTACCTCTTGAGGAGTTGTGACCAAGATAACACCAGACACAGGAACTGTTTGAACAATAGTAAGCTGAATATCACCGGTTCCCGGCGGCAAATCGAGAATCAAATAATCTAATTTCCCCCAGGCAACTTGCCGTAAAAACTGCTGAGTGTAGCGGCTCACCATCGGCCCACGGAGAACAGCAGGTGCATCACCCTCAAGCAACAATCCCATCGACATGATTGCAATGTCATGAGCCTTGACAGGAATAATTTGATCCTTGTCATCTGCTTCCGGGCGTTTATTAACACCGCATAGAAAAGCCACACTCGGGCCATATAAATCGCAATCACATAAACCAACAGCCGCGCCTAATTGAGAAAGTGCAACAGCTAGATTGACTGCGACAGTCGATTTGCCGACTCCTCCCTTGCCGCTTGCCACAGCAATCACGTGAGCAACACCGGGAATAGGAATGGGACCAGAGCTCGAAGCACTCACGGGCGACTGGATATCAATGAGAACAGTCACGTTTTCTACTCCAGGAATGGCTCCAAGCGAAGCCTCAATCTCTTGTTTTAAAATTTTAGGGATGTGTGTCTCTGTTGTGGAGAGTTGAAGTTGCACGTTGACATTTCCACCTTCAATGGCAACTTCCTTCACAAGTCCGAAAGAGAGAATACTACGGCGAAATCCAGGATAGAGAACTTTATCAAGTGCGCTGCGGAGTTGATCTTCAGAAAAAGGAGCAACACTCATGATTCTAAAATTTCTTGGACGCAGGTCTCTGAAAGTTTGACAAACTTTGCAATTTCAGTGATTGACAAACCGAGTTGATGCATATTGTTGACGACTTCAGCTTTTCCTCGGACCATTCCTTGGGCGATTCCTCGGGCTATTCCTTCATTCAAACCATCACCAAAATAGGTTTGTGCTGTGCTTTTAGAAATTCTCATATCGCCAATGTGTCGGTCGTAGGCGAAGCGTTCGTCATCAGAAAGATTCAGCACTGCGAGTGTATTGGCTGCTTCGTGGATCCCCTTTGCTTTGAACTCCGGTTTAACCTCTGATTCTTTCAGCGTATACACCCACTCATCTAGGGTATCTTTTATTTTTAAGTCAAAGCCACTGACTTTAAGAACGTAATACTCAGGCAAGATATGGCCTATACGATCGACATGGCTAGGATAGTTTTTTCTCTCTGATTCTTTTAACTGAAGAATGTCTTTTTTGTGAATGCCTTCAAATTGAGTGGTTCCATGATAGATGTAATCTTCTCCTTGGCCCAAGTCGAAGTAGACGATATTCACCGATATGATCCGTGGGATCATTCCATAGGCATCACCCTCGTGAAGATGCTCAACCACAACTTTAGAAACGCCATAGAGCATCCGTGAAATAAAATCCCACTCGCGTTCGCATTGGACTTCAATAATGACGCACTCGCCATTACTAAGTTGTGCCAACACATCGACACGATTTGACTTGTCCTTCAAGTGCTCCTTATTGGATTCACTCTCAAGAAGTGATTTTATTTTTACATCCGTCTTGAGTAACTCTGAAAGAAATCCCTCAAGAATCCCAAAATTCGCCTTGCGGCGCAGGAGGATCTTGATGGCCCAATCAAATTGAACAAGCTTCTTTGGTTGCATAAGGCCGATGATTCTAGTGGAGAAAGTTAAGAGATGTCAAACAAGGACCTTAACCCGAATATTTCACATCGATCTACTGCAGAAGCTGGGAAGCTAGTGTAGATATTAGATCTCATAGATTTTCAATACCCTATGCGTAACATGCATGTTTTTAGGTTTTCCTAAAAACAAGTTCATCTTTGAGAAAATCACCTTCAAGAGCATCTCCCTCTTTAATATGACCCTCTAAGATCGACATACTTAAAGGATCTAAGATTTTTTGTTGAATCACACGCTTCAATGGACGAGCTCCATAAGCCGGATCGTATCCTTCTTTGGCAAGATAGGCTTTTGCTTGTTTCGAAAGCTGCAGCGAGAGTTTTTGTTTCTCTAATCGATGCATTAATCGTGATAACTGAATATCAATAATTTTCGTGATATCACGATCGCTCAAACGATCAAAAATCACAATTTCATCAATACGATTTAAAAATTCCGGACGGAAATGTCCTCGGAGTGCCTCCATAACACGACTATTACGCTCTTGCACCTTCAAATCCTCCATGATGAACTGACTCCCAATATTACTCGTCATGATGATAACGCAATTTTTGAAATCGATTGTACGTCCTTGTCCATCAGTAATACGACCGTCATCAAGGACTTGAAGGAGGACATTAAAGACATCTCCATGTGCCTTTTCAACCTCATCAAAAAGAATCACAGAATAAGGTTTGCGGCGCACAGCCTCGGTTAACTGACCTCCTTCATCATATCCAACGTAACCAGGAGGAGCTCCAATCAAGCGTGCAACAGTATGTTTCTCCATATACTCACTCATATCGAGGCGAATCATGGCATGCTCATCATCGAAGAGAAATTCTGCCAAGGCTTTTGATAACTCTGTTTTACCAACTCCGGTGGGTCCTAAAAAAATAAATGATCCAATAGGACGATCCTCCTCTTGAAGGCCTGCACGCGCACGTCGCACAGCGCTGGAAACAGCTTTGATCGCCTGCTCCTGTCCCACAACACGGTTCATGAGGCGTTCCTCCATTTTCACTAATTTTTGTCGCTCTCCTTCTTGCAGATTAGAAACGGGAATTCCCGTCCAAATTGAAACGACCTTGGCAATATCCTCTTCGGTCACCTCTTCTTGAAGGAGTGCATGTTGGGTAGTTGCCTTATGAGCCATGCGCTCATTGTGAGCTTCAAGTTTGGAAGAAAGTTCAGGGATTCGGCCATATTGGATTTCACTGGCTCGCGCAAAGTCTCCACGACGCTGGGCTTGAGCAAGCTCGTTTTTCAAGACCTCTAATTCTTCATTGAGCTTTTGTGACTTGCCAATCTCTTCTTTTTCTTGGAGCCATCGTGTTTTAAGCGTGGTTGTTTTTTCTTTCACTTGGGAGAGTTCTTTCTCGAGCTTATCAAGGCGTTCTTTGCTCGCAGCATCTTTTTCTTTACGTAGTGCCTGACGTTCCATCTCAAGCATCATAATGGATCGCTCCCCTTGATCTATCTCTGTTGGCATCGATTCAAGCTCAATCTTTAAACGTGAGGCGGCTTCATCCATGAGATCAACGGCTTTATCGGGTAAAAAGCGATCAGAAATGTAGCGATGCGAAAGAAGCGCTGCAGCCACTAAGGCGGCATCTTGAATGCGAACACCGTGATGGATCTCATAGCGCTCCTTTAATCCACGCAGGATGGCAATCGTGTCCTCCAGAGTTGGTTCTTGAACCATGACGGGTTGAAAACGTCGCTCGAGGGCAGCATCTTTTTCAATATATTTACGATACTCATTGAGAGTTGTAGCACCTATGGTGCGGAGTTCTCCACGAGCAAGCTGTGGCTTGAGCAGATTGGAAGCATCCATGGATCCCTCACTAGCACCAGCTCCAACAATGGTATGGAGCTCATCGATAAAAAGAATAATTTCACCTTCTGAATGAGTGACTTCTTTTAAAAACGCTTTCAAGCGATCTTCAAACTCCCCTCGAAATTTCGCTCCCGCAACCATGGAGCCAATATCCATGGCTATCAGGCGCTTGTTTTTCAGTGACTCAGGAACATCACCACTGATAATGCGACGGGCAAGCCCTTCCACAATGGCCGTTTTCCCTACTCCTGGCTCCCCAATTAAGACGGGGTTGTTTTTTGTGCGCCGCGAGAGCACTTGCATGGTACGCCGAATTTCCTCATCACGTCCAATCACGGGATCAATTTTTCCTTTGCGGGCTAATGCGGTGAGATCACGTCCATATTTTTCAAGCGTTTGATATTTACCTTCAGGATTTTGGTCGCTCACACGCTGAGTCCCTCTTACCTCAACTAACGTCTTCATGAGCTTATCACGATTAATTCCCTGCTCTTTTAAAAATTGAGCAACCCACAACTTCTCATCACAGAGTGCTAAGAGATAATGCTCAGCACTTAAAAATTCATCCTTGAGTTTCTCCTGTTCTTCTTCTGCGTGATCGATTGTTTTCCGAAGTTCATTGCCAATAAAGGGCGCTGCCCCCCCATGTACGCGGCCTTGGGAAAGAAGATGTGATTCAATTTTCGCTGTGAGCGATGGCACCTGAGTTCCCATTTTTTCTAGCAATGGCCCAACAAGCCCCTCCTCTTGCCTTAATAATGAGAGTAAAAAATGATCGTTACTTACCTCCTGTTGTCCGGATTTTGAGGCAATATCGAGCGCTCCTTGAAGTGCCTCTTGCATTTTGATGGTGAATTTATCAGGTCTCATAAATTAGAAATTAGTTTTTGGTTATTATGTTCTATTGACATGCCCGTAGTGAGAAAAAAACACGATGAAGCATTCGGACTAGCCCGCATACTTCATACTGATCCTGACGAGGAGGCCGTGAAGACTGACGGGGTAAGGCGAGCGATGAAGTCTAACGATGGCTGTATGAGTACATATTGACTCGCTCGCTCTTACGGGCTGCCACTAACCTAACGATTACGGCAGTCTCCCCAGGCTCTCCCGAGCACTGGTGTTGCCCAAGGAAGACTTCGAGCTTGAGCGCAGCATCCATAAGCCTTCCAGGTCTCCGTAGTAGATGAGTATGAAATATGGGGGCTAATTCCATTTTAATCCTAATCTCAAGTAGGTAGGCGTATCAAGATCCTCTCCCTCAAAAATAGTCGGTTCGCTTTTATCGAAGCGCCCTCGTTGCAGGGCTTTGAGATTCAAAGCTCCTTGAGTTTGTTTGAGTTTTGGAGACAGTAAGGACTTTGTAGCAATAGCATCTGAAATTTCAGCAGATTTCTTAAAAAGATCTTCTTGAAAAAGCTCCCTCTTATCTTCCCTCTCTTTTTTAGGTGCTATTGATCCTTCCTCTTCTTGGCTGTATGGCTTCACTTCCGTAGTGCTAGTCTTTAGGCTGCTGGCAAGAGCCTCATAATTACTTACAACACTCTCCAATACGGCGTGTTCGTCTTGAGAAGCGTGCGGGTACTCTAGAAGATCTATAGAGGGGAGAGTTTCATGACTACTAAGCTTTAGTTGCGGCTTAATAACTTCTTCCTTGGGTACTCTAGATTCAGCTGCTGGCAAGGGCTTCATTACCTCTAGTGCAGCAGGAGTTCCGCCAATGATAGCAAGAAGAAAAATTTGCAGAGACTCTCCAGAAGGCTTCTCGGGATAAACACTTAATTGGATGTCGCGGTCAGACCCTCCCAAACGCTCTACTTCCTGCATGGCAGCTTGTACTTCCGCAAAAGAAATATCCTTAGGGCCTCGCAAAAGTAAAAAAATATGATTCGCTTTAGGCAAACAGCGCCCACGATCTAGGAGAGGATTTTTTAAAGCTCGCTCAAGTGCTTCATGCAATCGATTCCCCCCTATGGCCTCACCGTAACCAAAAGAGTGCTTAGAACCACGGTATTGCAATGCTTTTAAAAAATCAGCACGCGTAATACGAACAGGCCCTTTGTTAAATAAAATAGCTAAGAGTGCCGGTAAAATCGCTTCTATAGCCTCATCAGAGGCAGTAAATGTTTCCCCTAAGGCAGAAATCGAAGCACGCTTTGCACAAAGACGATCATTATCTAGGAAAATCAATCCATCACATTCTTTTTCTAATGCTGCCATCGATTGAGCGGCTATTAATTGCGTTCGTTTGCCCTCAAAGGAAAAAGGAAGACTCACACAGGCAAGAGTTGTTTTGTGAGCAGCTTTACTCATCCTGGCGACATGAGGAAGGAGTGTTGAGGCGCATCCGCCACCAAGACCTCCCACAAGAATCACCACCGATGCTTGATCCATCTCCTTGACAAGTTGAGGAAGAGCTTTTGCTAAGGCTTCAGAAGAAAATGAGGAAGAATAATCGAGCTCCGAGGGCAAAAGGAGTTTTGTGGTTACAACGGAGGCAGCGAGTGCTTCAGCATCATTATTAAGAGCAATGAGTCCAGAGAACGCAGGATCCTTGAGTAATAAACGATCTAAAAAATTCACCCCAGCATTACCCAGACCAATAATACGGTAGGAATTGAGAGTAGAGGAAGGCATGATGATCACTCTATATTATTGACGTCCAAAAAAGCCCCCAAGAACATCTCTGATTTTAGAAAAAAAGTTCTCCTGAGGGATTGCAGTATAAACAGCGTTAGCATATTTAGTAAGACCAATGGCCGTAGAAAATTCAGGATTCTCAAAAGTAGATGTTGGGCCTGAGATATTGCTTAAAAGCGGCACGGAAACCGGCAGTTGAAATACTTCTTCGGTGAGTGTTTTGATTCCACGTAATTTAGAACAGCCTCCTGTTAACATAATACCTGCTCCCAGGAGATCTAAATGACAACCGCGTTCTACCTCGCGACGCAGAAGCTGCATGAGCTCGTTCACACGAGCATGGATAATTAAGTTAAGCGCCTTACGATCGATTTCACAGCCTGAAAATAGAGTATCATTTTTAAGATGAATTTTTTGCTCGTTCATAGATGTCGTCAGCAATGCAGAACCCTCTTCAATTTTGAGAAGCTCTGAGCGTGCGATTGGAAGCCTTAGGCCAATAGAAATATCATTAGTAATATGGTCGCCTCCCAAAGCCAGGACACCGCTGTGTCTTACTGCTCCATCAATGTAAACCAAGAAATCTGTTGTTCCTCCGCCAATATCAATCACCAAGGCTCCAAGATCTTTTTGCTGCTGAGTGAGCACTACTTGTGCGGAGGCTAAAGAATTCATAACAATATCCTCAATATCTAATTTTAAAGATTCAAGACACCGAAGTGTGTTTTGAATGCGATTTTTCACCCCATGAACAATATGAAAATCGGCTTCCAAACGCGATGCAATCATCCCCTCTGGGTCAATAACATTACGATTTCCATCAACGTGATAGTTTTGAATAATTGTGTGCAGAAAGGCATTAGCTGAGGGCAGGGTGACCTCTTTGGCATTTATTTCAACCATACGAAGATCCTCTTGAGTAATCGCATCATGATCATCAGGAAGAATCCATATCCCACGATTATTAAAGCTTTGCAAATGCCCACCTGATAAGGCTACCCATACACTACGAATTTCGACATTACTTTTCTCCTCAGCATCAATGATGGCTTCGCGCACACATTCCGTCACACTTGCAAAGTCAATGATCTCTCCCTTACGGACCCCTCGTGAAGGAGTATCTCCAACGCCTAAAATATGAATAGAGCCATCTGGCAATCCTTCTGCAACAATCACACAAATTTTTGTGGTTCCAATTTCAAGACCGACAAAGAGCTGTTCACGGCGCATAAGAAAAGGCTAAAAAGTGGTGATTAACGAGCGAGCTCTTTTTTGTTCAAAGCACTACCTTGAGTGCTCCTAGGGGAAACCTCATGACGATTGAATCGAAAAGTCACCGGAGTATTGTGCTCTAGAATGAGATTGGCTGTTTCAATTTGCCGTCCGGTTTCTTGACAGTGGGTGAGTAGCTTGTGCAAACGCTCTACTTGTGCTGGTAAATTTTCTTCGCTAAACACAAACTGAGCCTGCGCGTCATCAGTGACGGTAGCACAGTACTCACGAGAGAGATCAAAAGAACGAATCATGATCGGTACCGGGTGTTGATTATTCACAAGAAGATCTCTGAGTCCGATCGCAAAGAAAAATTTTTCATCTTTCACGGGCTTTCCCAAGATTAGTGAAGCTTGATCGATCCCTAGAAGTAAAGGCAGCTCTCTAAGCGAAGGTTCTATTTTTTTGGGAATCATAAGCACGCCACTTTGATCAACCACAAAGCTTTTACCAGGAATGAATGCTTCCTCAGGAGAGGAGGTTAAACGAAAAACAGGAACACGCCGCTCTAAGGAAACTTGAATGGTGTTAGGTAAGAGGCGCTCAATATGCGCTTTTTTGACCTCCGGCACATCTGATAAGATCTTTTCGGCAGCACTTAAATCTACTTGAAAGATATTGGTCCCCTCATGCAAGCCTGTGAGTGTTTTGAGTTCCTCAAGGGTCATTACCTCGTCAAGTGAGACCTCAAGATGCTCAATATTATAATTGGGATTTGTAAAAAAAAACTTGTCTAAAAGAATTCTTCCTCCAATAAAGAGCGCAATAAGAAAAAGCCCTAAAACAATCACCTTGATGAGCAGCGTGTTGATCTTGTGCGTACGCTCCTCTGTGAAGGAGTCACGGCGTGCTCTAAGCTCCAAAAGATGACTGCCCTGCACACCTACCTTGGTACGTATCCGGCGATTATAAGAATTAGAGCGGCGAACAATCATGATTCATGGAGTCTTTATACTTTTTTCGGGTAATTAAAGATAACTCCATCACTCTAACACAAAGCGCTGTAAAATCGAGTCCAAATACCCGTGCCGCATCAGGTAGCAAGCTTGTTTCTGTCATTCCAGGAATCGTATTGACTTCCAAAACAGCAATCCTCCCATCCTGCCCCAAAATCATATCAATACGAGAGTAAACCTCAACGCCCAACGAGCGATGTGCAGCCAGTGCAATCTCTTTAACCTTTTCGGTCATGAGAGGATCTAGGGGAGCAGGAATGAGATGCCGACTTCCATGAACGCTATATTTATTTTGATAATTATAAATGCCATCCTTGGCTTGAATTTCAATAATAGGAAGGACTTGATCGCCAAGAATACCGACTGTGAGTTCCTTTCCTAGAAAAAATTCCTCTACTAAAATTTCACTCCCATACTCAAAGGCCCCCTCAAGCGCAGCCTTAATCAAGACCGGATCATTTTCTTTAACAATGTAAATACCAAGAGCCGAACCTTCCTTGGGAGCCTTGACCACAAAAGGAACGACAAGCGAAGGAAACTCTCCGGGGCGTAATATTTCAAAAGGGGCTGTAGGAATACCATCTTTTAGAAATCGTTTTTTAGACTCGATTTTATTAATCGCAAGACGGCTCGCCTCCACCCCTGCCCCACTGTAGGCAATCCCTTGCTCTTCTAAGAGACCTTGGAGCTCACCATCCTCGCCAAAGGTCCCGTGAATCATATTCATGACAAAAGTAATTCCTCTTGGGAGCATCAAATCACGGCCCTTTACCTCACAGGGAACAACCGAAAGACCGGCTGTACGGAGAGCCTTGGTTACCGCAGCTCCCGAGGAGAGCGACACCTCCCGCTCCACACCAGGCCCACCCATGACAACAGCAATCTTATGATCTTGTAAAAAGGAAATATCCATCAAGTGATTTTTCCTTATTTCAGCCAAGTCTCAAGCTCATT
>Ga0214923_10005957_pt1 | contig 13906 bp, 17 predicted proteins | sample LL1510_MetaG_FD_177993 | JGI IMG/M metagenome (GOLD analysis project Ga0214923, IMG submission 177993) | Freshwater microbial communities from Lake Lanier, Atlanta, Georgia, United States - LL-1510 | ecosystem: Environmental > Aquatic > Freshwater > Lake | place: USA: Georgia | collected... | reverse complement strand
GTCCATGAAACTTCCTGCGATCTTGACGTTTTATTCGATCGATATCGAGCGTGACGAGACTACCGTGAAGACGGTATTGAAGGAGAAAAACGTCAAGACCGCCGACGAAGCGATAATGATATTTTCGCAGTATTTCAAAAACAAACTGACGAACGAGCCTCCTCAGACTATCGACGACGAGACAAAACGGATGATCGATGCGATGTTGGCCGAAGATTCCGATGCAGAAAACTGAAAAATCAAATGAAATTACATTAAAATGCATACTATCGGAATAGATCCAGGTCGAAAGAATTTGGGCATGTGCATGATGGACGACAAAGATGTCATAGTGCAATGGAACGTCATTTCCATACATCCAGACCCCAGGGGAATTATCGAAGCTCTGGAGAAGATCAAATTTTTTGACGAGTGGTTGCAGAACTCGCCAGACGTTGTGATCGAAAGGCAGCCGAGTAAGAACCCCCAGGCCATACGAATTCAACACTACCTCGAGATGATCATAAGTGCCAAAGGAGGAAGCGTGTATATCATCGACCCGAAGCACAAACTCAGTCACGCATCTTCGACAGAATGGTGGCCTCGGAGAGAAATCAATTCTTGGAATTACGGAGAACGCAAGAAATTGTCCGTCGAGACCGTGTCGTCATTCTTGAAGTCTACGGAGCAAGACCCGAAATTCGCCGAGTTCTTTCAGAATTCTAAGAAAAAAGACGATCTGGCGGATGCTTTGCTCCATTGTTTGGCATTTAAGCACATCAAATCGTCGATCGGCGCGCGTCGCGTGTCTGCCGTGAGAAGCATAAAGCCCGTGAAACCGAGCGATGCACAGATGAAATCCGGAAAATATACGCAAGGTGGCTTGAAGTATCTTGCGAGAGGATGTCTATCGTCGTTTGATATCTTCGAACGTACCGTGAGCAACATCAGCGGATTTTGCTCGTCGGCGTGCAAGCATTTCGAAACGTTGGACAATGCGTATCTGCAACTCGGAGGCAAAAGCTGAAATATTTTAAAATGTTTTGTATTAATAAATGATTCTTACGAATACGCAGTTAATCCTCATCGCCGCGTTCATATTCGTCTCCGTGTTGATCGTGTTCACGATGAACAAAAAGGAAGGTTTCGAACCCGGTGTGTTCGCGAAGTTGAATAACATCAGTCCGATGATGATACCCCCCGGTTCGGTAATAGCCCCGAACAGTTACGAGCCTACTTATACGAAATACGTCAAGTACGGCGACGTCGTCGCGTGTCCCGAAGGTACGACCGACGTCGGAGAAAAATGCTTAACTTCGAAATTCGGACCAAAGATAAACAATGTGTGTCCCGCGACGATGGTCGAGAATCCGTCTATCGACCCTAATATGCAATGCGTTGCAAGACGCACAAAGAAAAAAATGATCGGAGGACGACTGAAGTGCTATGAGTCGCAGATAGAGACGATGGATGGACAATGCATGGCGGGCGATGACACCGTGTTCACGAGACGCGAATTTCTATATGGAAAGTGGCAATGCCCTCCAGGGACCATAGACACTGGCTTGCACTGGAGTGACGGACAAAACGGAATGCGGCAGTGTAAAATTCTTCCTTGATTTCTTGTTCTTAGATTTTGTCGATATAAAATAATATCGACAAAAACCGGTACCAACAAAAAACTCTTAATTTGCATACGCGAGTCCTCCCATCCCCGACATCACGCGTAAAACGTTGTAGTTCTGGGCGTACACCTCGACCGTCGTCAAGTTCGAGGTGATTTCGTATGTTTGATCCTCTGTGGTCGAATAACTGGTTACTGACGGAGGGAACGGTCCTGGCACATTGTTGATCTTGGTATACAGCACCAAAGTCGCGTTATCGATCCGCGAGAAGTTCAGAGTCTGAGACGGCTGCGTGGATACGACGTTGTTCAGACCAAAGTGATACGCGTAGACTCCGGAAGAATAGTAGTTTCCTTTCTGACACAACCACGGCTGGGCGTTGGTAAAGTATTTACCCGCGCGAATCGTGAAACGATCGCGTCCGTTCAGTTGCAAATCTGCGCGAGCCAGAGGGGCGGCGGTGTTGTCCTGCGTCGCACCCTGTAGTGCCGTGAACTGTCCGTGAATTCCTTGTGAAGTGAACGCCCACGTGAGCATCTTGGTGGGATGATTGAAATTGAGAGGAACGCCGAAACGCAGAGATTGGACGTTCGAGAAACGGATCGCTTGTTTCTGATACTGGAGTTGCGTGATGAGGTATTCGTGGGGATTCTGAGCGAAGGAGACTCTCTCGTCGGTGTCGAGGAACACGTAATCGGCGTACAGTTTGACGACCGGAGGAGACGACGTGTCCACGCCTTGAATGTCAGACGCTTTGGCGAAATTGAATTTGAGTTCGATCTCGTGATATTGCAGGGCGATCAACGGAAGCGCGAGTCCCGAGACCATGCTCGAGAAGAAGAACGGGATCGGGAAGTAAAATGTCCTTGCCTGCCCCTGGATTTCTTGCGTGAAGTTCATCATGTCCGCGTACGCCTGCGTCTGCTTGGCATTGTAGAACAGTTCGTCGTACAGACGGAACCAGTTGTGGTACAAAGTGTCGATGAGCTGGCCTCCTATGCGAAGTTCTATGCTTTCGAACAAAGCCTCTGCGGGATAAAACACCTCCGGCGTTCCCGCGCCGGACGGCCCGCGGATCATCGTCACTTCCGCCATGAGTCCCGTTATGAGATCTCCCGAACGTGATAACGTGGACGTCACGGATGACCCGTAGTCTACTGTTCCTGCGAGCACTTGCTGGATGGATTCGAGGGCATAATTTGATTTTCTACTGAATTTTTGTTTCCACAGGGTCGTCTGAGGGTCGCCCGTGAGATACACGTCTTGCGCCCCGTACGCTACGAGCTGTATCAACCCACCTCCGGATGATGACATTCTTTATGTAAATAAACATTTTTTTTAGATAATTTGACGACGTAAAATAGAATAAAATTTTCTGTTTTTATTCGTGAATGGATAAGAACGTTTTGTTCGTGTTGTGCGGTGGATGCAGAACGTTTGTTGATTGTTTTGATAGCATATGCGAGCACGTCGTGACGAAGATGTTCGACCATGAGAATATTTACATGTTTTTGTACTTGAAGTTGACCGATCCTGGACCCAAAGATGCGGAGTGCGACAAGTTCGTGTACGGCAATGTCCAACTTGAATCGCTTTTAACGAAGATAGCCGCGTCTCAGGAAAAGTATCCGCATTTTCGCATAGAATGTTATATTTTAGAAAGAGACGAAATTTCGAATGAGGACTTGTGGTTGCAGCTGAAAGACAGGGACCTGTATACGGGGTTCTTTTCGAGCGACGTGAATTTGTTGCGAGCCATGCATTGCCATTATAACTTCGAGAGATGCGGTCACTATATACTCGACAAGGAAGCGTCTCTCGGCAAAGAATTCGAGTACATCGTGTACGTGAGACCTGATCTCTTTTTCTTGGAGGATTGTTATCGGATAGAACAGTATAGCAAATCTCTGGTGACGCTCGGAGAGAGCGAAATCTGGTTCACGAATGATCATATCGCGATCATTCCCAGACACAAGATGCACGACTTCTTTTTTGACCGGATAAAAGTGTACAGGGAAAATACGACGAAGAAGTTCACGATGGCGGAAGCGGTGTATTGGGAAACGATACAACCGTACGAAGTGCAGTCGATGGGACGTTATTTTATCAAACGATGCTAAAATTAAGTGTGTGTATATAGTATACGTGATGGAAGAAGGGAACCAGAATATATTGTTCGTGATATGCGGTTGTTGCAGAACGTTTGTGGACTGTTTCGATTCCATATACGAACATGTCATATCGAAGATGTTCGACAAGAGTACTATATACGTATATCTATATCTGAAATTAGCGGACAAAGTATACGCGAATATTGAGAAGGATGAACTCGTCGATAAAATACGCTTGTTTTCGGAAAAATATTCGGATCTTCAGATCGAGCACAAGATATTGGATCACGAGGAAATTTCGGAGCACGATGCGTGGTCGCAGGTAAAAACCAGGCATCTGTATTCTGGTTTTTTCGGTGTCGACGAACATCTCGAGAGAGCAGTGCGTTGTCATTATACATTCGATCGATGTGGAAAATATATACTTCAAAAAGAAGATGCTCTCGGAAAAAAGTTCGAGTACATCGTGTACGTGAGACCTGACTTGATGTTCGCAGAAGACTGTCTTCGGATAGACAAATACAACGAATCGCTGGTCACACTGGGAGATTACGACGGTTCGTTCAGGAACGACCACGTCGCGATAGTTCCTCGAGAACACATGGAACGTTTCTTTTTCGACCGGATAAAAGTGTACAGAGAAAACGTGACGGAGACGTTCACTATGGCCGAAGACGTGTATTGGCACACCATACGTCCCTACGAAGTGAAATCCATCGGAAAATATAGCATAAAAAGACATTGAGCAGTGATAAATGAAGTTCATAGCGCACCGTGGTAACCTGTACGGACCGTCTCCAAATGAAAACAAGCCGAGTCATGTCGATTTCGCGCTTCGAGCCGGTGTTGACGCAGAAGTCGACGTATGGCGTGCGGACGACGTGTTGTATCTCGGACACGATTGTCCTCAGTACGAGATAGATGAAACGTTTTTGAAACAGCGACGAAATCGGTTGTGGTGCCACGCGAAGAACAAAGATGCCCTCGAGTGGTTGCTCGAGCACGACTATCATGTGTTCTACCATGACACCGACGAGTACACCCTCACTTCCAAAGGATACGTGTGGTCATATCCGGGCGCTTGGGTCCCTAAAGGAGGCGTGTGCGTGATGCCGGAGCGCGTTCGAAATCCGGAAGAATATATCAAAAAACAAGTCAGCATCTTTGCGATATGCTCCGATTATGTCAAATACTGTTCTTGACTTTGATGTACGCTTCGAGATCCGATGGTGTTCCGAGACCGTGCATGTTCTCGGTCAGTTGAATTGTGATCTTCTTGTTGTCTTTGATAAAAATATTGTAAACAGGGCAGAGATAATATTCTCCGTTCGTGCGAATATCCTTGTCTATCATCTGATTTGCGTACTCGACAAAATCGGATCCCTTTTTGAAAAAATAAATTCCTACCGTCGCAAAATCGCTGATCGGTTTCTTCTCGGCGACTTCCGTGACGAACCCGTTTTCTACAGCGGCATATGACCATTTTGGATTCCTCGTCGGGTCTTCGAAGCATAGAATATGCCCGTCTGAATCCAACCCCTTGTTTATGAAATCGTAAATATCAAAATCTTCGACGACTTGATCGCTGTTGGCGACTATGAGTGGCATGTCGTTGTTCACGTACTTATCGGCAAGGAGCACGGTCCGAGCAGCCCCGTCGGTGACTCCGTCTATAGGGATTATGTTGCATGAATTTGTGGTCAATTTTTGAAGTGTATCTTGTGCGGACGAAAACCTCTTCATGTGTTTTTCCTGGACGATGAACGTGTATCGTGCGTCGATGTTGATGTTTTCCACGACGTGTTGGATCATCGGCTTGCCGAGGACGTCGATGAAGGGTTTGGGTTTATCGTATCCCGCCACGGAAAAACGGCTTCCGTGACCTGCCATGGGAATTACGACGTTCACGGACACGCCGCGTTTCACGAACTCGAGGAAACTTTTCATGCGTTTCTTCGTGACGCACGATGGATCGGCTACGGGCATCACGTGGGCTCCCGACGCTTTCGCGGCCGTCTTACCGACGTACGAATCCTCGACGATGATGGTCTCCTCCGGTCGCACGCCGAGCTTTTTCATACACGTGACGTAAATGTCCGGAGATGGTTTCGGATATTTTACGTCTTCGTTGGAAAGCGTGACATCGACGAGATGGTCCAGCTTCATTTTTCCGAGGACGGTGTCGACCGTCGCTCTGACGCTGTTCGACGCGACGCCAATGAGGATATTTTTATTTTTCAAGTACGTCAGGGTTTCGGTTATCGCGGGTACTTCTTCGAGGTATCCTAGCTTCGACAGGAAACGTTCTTGCTTTTTCTTGTTTATGACGGCGTGGAGAGACTCGTCTAGCTCTCGCTCCAACGACAGCATTCTCAACTTGGCGGCGGTGGGAATTCCGTTGAAACGCTGCTCGTGATCTTGTCTGGAGATGACAAGGCTTTCATCGATACTCAGTAGGACCTCATTTAATGCTTCAAAATGGAGGTCCTTTCCAGAAAATAAGACGCCGTCCAGGTCGAAAATTGCACCTTTGATTACCATTTTTACACAATACAAATGTATTTTTATGCTGTTTTTTACACGACGACGTATCTTGTCCAAAAATACCCGTCAAATTTGGATGTTTCTCCGCATCAATATGAATCATATCGTCAAATCGTGATTTATAATATCTATCGTGTATCGTAGAAGAGAATGATCGACGACGAATACAAAATACTGCCTATCAAGTATTTTTTCCATAACGGTAATACTTCGCTGATATCAAAAAAGTACACCATCGACACGCTCGGAGTCGTTCGATACGCAACACCACGTGGCGGTCAGGAAAGCCCGAGCATCTGGTGGGATAAATCTGGATACGCGAACGTGACCATCACGCACGATAAGAAACGACAACAGTTGCGAGTCGCCAGGATAGTCGCGTCGACGTTCCTCGGATCTCCTCCGGACCCATCGTACACCGCGGACCATATACACAGAAATCGCGACGACGATCGACTTGACAACATCCGTTGGCTCGACAAACCTGGACAAAATTTGAATCAGGATCGGCCGGAAACGCTCAAATCCGCACTCATAATCGTCAATGATGTTTTGAGCAAGGAGATGACCGCCAAGGAATGGACCGAGGTGTTCAAGAAAAGAAACGGAGAGTCATATACTCCTGAATATATCACACGATGTGCTCAAGAAAAGAAGCACGGGTTTCACGTCAAAGAGTATCCCGATCTCGAAGGAGAAATCTGGAAGCCCGTGGTAGGGTCGGAGAACTCTCGAGGCCGCTGGGAAGCGTCTAATATGAACCGGATGAAATACATCACCAAACATGCTGATAACGTGTTGAGCGGTGATCGTCTTTATCTGACTGCCGATGGTTATCCCGAAGTTGGAATCAACGGCAAAAATACAAAGTGTCACATCGTCGTGTTCAAGACGTGGTTCCCGGAACTATACGCGGCGATGAAACCAGGCGAGATGATTCTCCATGAGAACGATGAACGCATGGATTTCCGGCCCGAGAAGCTCCGGATCGGCACGTCTTCGATGAACACGAAAGACGCGCACAAAAACGGTAAGTATAACGACACGAAGACGGGATATCAAAAATGTGCGTCGTACATCGACGGCGTGTTCGAAAAGAATCACGAGAGCCAGGATGACGCCGTAAAGTATCTCAAGGAGAATGGATGGCCCAAGGCAGGACCAGGTAATATTTCACTGGCGCTTTCTGGTTCTCGCAGATCTGCGTATGGTCGCACGTGGAATAAATTATAAATTTTGTCTTGTCCAGAAATAACCGTCAAACGAATTTAATCCGTTGCGCAAGCACTTCTCCACGTTTGACTTGTAGACGGGATCCGCAGATATTTCTTCTATTGTGGCAAATTTTGAAATATCGAATGTCGAATCGCATATTCTGATGATTCTTCCAGACCCGTCTATGGGAACGAACGAGGCATCTCTCATGTTTCGAACTTTTCTCGAAGAAACGGACGTTTTCTTCGATGTTTTTCGTTCCTTGGCGAGTCTGGCGATGTATTTCTTGTACGTGTGCCATTGGTCGTCGTTCATGACCACGCATCCTGTGACTGGCTCGGGTGTCGAACTCGGGTGTGACGTTGTGGTCGATTTGATACCTTCGATGATCTTCTGCGTTTCCACGGAAACATCTGGCATGTACGAAATCATCATGGAACGCATCATTGTGACACACTGGATAGGGAGAGGTTATAATATACCTAAAACGTCAATATAATTTTATATCAACGTTTTGATATTTGCTACTTTGTCGTCCCGTTTCTGACTTTTATTTCTTGGATAGAATCCAACCGTTCTTTACATTTTCAAGTATTCAAGCATTCGAGCATTCGAGTAATCAAGCATTCGAGTATTCAAGCATTCAAATCTTACGTGGCTTGCAGAGCGAGTAGACGCCACCCGGCACCACGGGTGCGTATGTCCACATAGCCGGATCCTCGCACCACTCGGGAACATTGGGAGTCATGTAGCCCAGAGAGGTGCTCACGAGCTTGGTGTTCCCTTTGAACACCGGGATCGTAGAAAACTCGATGTAGGAGGAGCCCTCGAGGTCATCGGTCGAAAGATAGTAGTTCTTGCTCTTGCGCAGCTTCACGAGCGCGCTCTTACCAGGCTTGATGGTAGCCTGCTCGGTGGGATGGCAGTCCAGAAACTTGTCGGAGCCGGAGGTAAGAGCGATGATCGTCTCGTTGCACAGATTATAGACCCGGATATGCATATTCTTGTGACCGCGAGCGTGCTTCTTTGGCCAGTCGCACACGTTCACGATAGGATTCCACAGCGTCCCTGGGGCACATGGGATCTTTGTGGCGGTGACATCCCCTGGCTCGCACTGCCAGAAGAACGGCTTCTGGTCTTCGCCGAAGGGCTGCCCGTTGTTGAATGGACAGACCGGAACGGAAGCAGCCAGTGCGGGGATCGTGGCGAATGCCAGGAGCATGAAAATAGAGGACGTCATTGTCGTTTTGTGTTACTGCTCACCAAAAGCAACATTATATGTGCGTATTGTCACCGGGATCAAATGACGCTGTTTTGGGGGCAAATGACATTTCATATATTGTAAGAAACTTTTATTTGACTTGAAATGATTGCTTAATCCCTATTTGGAGTTGTTATGACGTGTTTCATATTTTCCACTTCGCGCTTCACTTCGGGACTCAAGACTACTTTCGGCTGAAACTGTTGTGTAAAGTATGCTCTCAACGTGGAAAGGAACGTCTCGAGCATTTACGATATGCGAAGAAAATAAACTGCGTATATTGACACATCTGATATAAAACTTCACCATAATCAAAATGTAATAAAAATGAAGGTGACCGTGTCCGTGATCCAGTTCTCGATGTCTCGATACCCTGAAGAAAATATTTTGACCGCCGAACGCATGGTGCGGAACGCTGCGGCGTCTGGTGCGAACGTGATCGTTCTTCCCGAACTGTTCGAACACCGATATTTTTGTCAGGAAATGAATAGCAAGTATTTCGATCTCGCTGAAGAGTTCGACGAATCGTACGTCGTAGAAAAGTTTGCGCACATTGCCCGCGAGCTCGATATCGTGATCGTCGTGCCCTTTTTTGAGAAAGAAGGATCGCTGTATTACAACTCGGCGGCCGTTGTGGATGCCGATGGAAGCGTTGCAGGCGTATACAGGAAAACCCACATTCCGGTATCCGCATGCTATCACGAAAAATACTACTTCACACCGTCGTCGAACTACTACCAGGTGTTCGATACTTATTTCGGCAAGATCGGTATCCTTATTTGTTGGGATCAATGGTTTGTCGAAGCCGTTCGCGCCCTCGCGCTTCAGGGTGTGGACCTCGTTGTCATGCCGACGGCGATCGGCAGCGAACCTGATTATCCGAACGGCGAATCGTACCTCCATTGGGCTCGCACGATCCAAGGACACTCCGCCGCGAACGGAGTTCCTATTGCCGTCGCGAACAGAATTGGACGCGAGCGATTCGGTCGCACGAAGATTGACTTTTTCGGCGGGTCCTTCATCACCGACAACAAAGGAAGCATCGTGGCGCAGGTGGGCGGGGATCTTCAACTCAATGGAGGCGTCGATCCAGAGCCCGTCGAAATGAAGGGACATACCCAGTATACATTTGACACTGTAGAAAACGAACGCTTCAGGGCGTCATGGGGGCTGTTCCGTGATCGTCGTCCCGAATTGTATGCTTCTCTCGTCGTGGACAATTAAAGAATGCGGATTTGTTGATTCATGTAATCTTTGAAAAACGCAGATCTGTCGGATAAGCAATAATATGAAGTATATATTGTCGTCTCGTAATTTGGTTTTTTAGTCTGAGGATCTATAGAAACAACCGTGCCTTTTACGAGATCAAAATTGTTCAGAACGTGTATACACGTGTTTAATCCGTCAGTGGCGTCCTTGGGTTGAACGATCGAGTCTGCGTAAAACGCGAGGCGCACGAACCGAGAAACAGAGTCGAACCCGCCGGGAAGACCAACGCTTCCGGTTCCTTGCGAATCCGCTTTCGGATCCGAATACTTGCTGACGTTCTTGAGTGCTTTCTCTGCCTCTTCGAGATGCTCCGGAAATGTCGGAGAGTTTGCAAATATCCCCAGATCGTTCTGATATACGTTCAAGGACCCGTTCTCGGGCTCGAGGACGATAGAACGTCCGGAGACGTCGGTCACCATCCAGTGCATCGGCGGAGTCATTGGGAACGGTGGATACTTCTCGTTTACGATATTCAGGTTCGGCGCGAGGAACTCGACTTCGTCGATGGTGTTGCATCGCTCGAGAAGCAGCATCGCCAGATCCGTCGGCTTGACGTTCAGTTTCGACACGTCCGGCGAGGCCGCATACGTTGCGTAGTCGGGGAAATAAAAGCACATGATGTGCAGTCCGAATTTGTTAAAGCCGTCCAACAGCTTATTGTCCGGAGTCGATATGCCTTTGATCTTGTTGTTCACAAATTTCTTGAATTTCAAAATGTTTTGTCCGAATTCCATGGTCCGGCACACGAACACTTTGCCGTCCTTCGTGACTATTCTGATACCGCTGCACATTTATATATAAGAATAAAAAAATTAGCACAAACTATTTTTCGCGTACCCGATAACAGCGCACGACAATCTTTTTCCGGCGTTCCCTGTTTTAAGACTCTCGGCGTTTCCTCCGAGCCCCAAATCGTCTTCGTCGGCGTGAATCACGATCATGCGTCCGATGACGTTGCATTTTCCGCGAAGTTTTATCATAGAATCATAAAAGCTGTATTTTGCTTTGCCGTTCTTGTCCGCCACGACGTTTCCGAGATCGCCAACATGTCTATCTTTCGAGTTCGGACCGCCATGAGGTTTCCCGAACGGATTAAAATGAGCGCAAGCGGACGTGCATCCCTCGGTCAGATCGCCAAACTGATGCACGTGAAACCCTTGTTTTTTATTGGGGTTGAGCCCTTTCAGGTCGACGGTTATTTTCACTTTCGAACCTTCTTCGACGAATCGCACGATTCCTTTTACGGGACCGTTGTCTAGCACTGCCACCGCGGACACTGGAGTCCCGTTGTTCTTGGTCGTCATCATACCAAGTGCCAATATAAATAAAATAACAAGAATCCACATTTTAATATGTAAACATATATAAATGACCGATATTTTGAATGTAAAGAACGGAGACGATTTCGACATCGTGAAGATCATATCAGATCCGGGACCGAAGTTGAATCGTCCGTTGCAGACCATAGATAAGAACGAGGCATTTCCGAGAAAATATATGAAATGCGGCAACGTGATTTATGTCGCGAACGTTCTGACGTTCAATTCTCTCGCCGAAAACGGATATGCGTCGTTTGATCTCGCCGAATATATAAACGGGTCGGTGAGCAAGATAGAATATAACGGGACGATGTTCGCGGTTCCGTCTTTATCGCCGCTCGGTGGGATGTCCACGTCGGCGGTATTCGATCTTCATAGGGGCCAGAAAGCGTGCCAGAAGAAACTCACAGAACGTGGATGCGAAGACGTGCTCATCGACAACGAAATTTCGGACGTCGCCGCGGACGACAGGACGCTTCTCGTCACGACCAAGATGATGAGCGAAAGTACGCCGAGCGAGCGAAAACACAAGCTCATGAACTACAACAGCGACTTCGTGTCCGACATAGTTCACACGAAGAGGATACGAAACGTGGCACCCGGGATCGTCGATTACAAAGTTCGACTCAACGTTCCCGGGACGTTCACGTGGGGAGTCGTCGAAGTATTGTCCGCGACGTTTTTCAACGACGTTCTTATCCAGCTGATACGTCAGAAAGACGGATGGGACGTGATGAAACCGAGGAGATATTCGAATTGCGGGTTCGTCATCGCGAGAGACCCCGACACCGCCATGGGAATTGCGCTCGTGGACTGGCCGAGGGGCGCCGTGACGTATCCTCCGAAGGTGCACTACAAAGAGTTCGAAGACGTGAACAGATGGTCGATCACCCAACAGCTCGGCAATCCTCTCAACGACTCGATCAAGATTCCGGGGGGCGAGTACTCGTGGCAGTTCAAAATGTTTTTTGGGCCGATATGGTTCACGCAGGAGCAGATAAACAAAATAAAACTCAAGCCGCACGGAAACGATCACGAGATCTTGTTCGGTGAGGATAAGGCCAAGAGAGTAGCCTATATGAAACATCTGAGAAAAAAGAAATCACACGCATACCCATACATATGAAATGTGATATTTTTTCGTTATGCAAAATGTCGATATAAAATTATATCGACGTTTTATATGAACTCCGGGAACGTCGAATCGTCTAACTTCAGAATCCTTCTCGCAAACAAAGTTGCGGACGCGGTGACGTCCGCTCTGAAATCGATGGTGCTCAAGATGAACGAACTCGAATCGAGGATGCGATCATTGGAAGCAGAGCGTAAAAAAGAATGAATAAAAATGATGAGATACGAAAATGCAGCAGATCGACGATTCGAACAAGCAGCAACTCATTCGAGAGTACGTGAACACGATGCTTGCCATAGCCGAGCAACAACTTGACGCGATAGGTAGACGATACGCGGGTCTCGGTCCCAATCGCCGCGGGCAGTTCAAGGATGCCCTCGCGAAAGAATTGGAGAAGAATGCGGTGTACGTGCCGCCTGTGGTTCCCCCGACCCCTTCTCCTACTCCTGCAGTGTCTCCCACGTTGACTCACGTTCCAGTCGACGTGGTTCCGCAGCTGAATCTCCTCGGATTCGGCACGGAGCAGGCAGACACGATATTGAGTCTCATTTCGCTTCCCGAGAATTCGTCTACTGAATGGTGGAAACAATATAATTACGCGGAATGGCTGGGCGACGGGCGGGGTCTGACGGCGACATTGTTCGGCGCGTGCTCCGGGACGGGCGGTCTGCTGATGATCGTTCAGGAGCTCCAGAAGATTAACTCAAAGCATAAACTCGTCAAATACGTTCCCGCGCTCAAAAAGGCGAAAGGAGAAGATCGATCGGGCCTCGAGCATCTCGCCGAGGACATTCACTCGATCGGCAACGACAAAGAATGGCAAGCGGCCGTATGGAGAGTGTATATAAATTTGTACTGGAACTTCGCTCGAAATTTCAGTGACAAGTTCATAAATCGGCCGGGGGCGAAGTTGACGTCTCCGCTGACTCGAGGATTTATGGTCGATACGAGTCTTAATCACGGGGCGAACCTAGAGTCGTTCGCTCCGATCTTGAACAAGATGAAGAACAAGAACGAAACCGACGAAGCTACTTGGTTTCTCGACTTCGTAGAGGCTCGTCGGCAATTATTAAAGTCAGGTTTTCAAGATCTAGACACGTCCAAGACCGGTGACCGTTGCACTTTGTGGGCCGATTTATTCAAACAGGGTAACACTCTATTAGATCGCCCGATCAAGGCATATCGAGGATATTGGGGAGATCAAACGATAAATTAAATATTACGATATAATAAATGTCTTCTCGAATGATCGAATGGAAAAAGAAATCTCACTCACCGAGCAGATCGCCGAAGAGCGCTTCTCCGCGTGACATATATGTGAAGCCGAGTGCGTCGCCTCGTTCCGCCTCGCCCGTGCGCTCATCTTCTCCGGTGAGATCGTCGTCTCGTGGAAGCGGTGGGAGTGCGTTCACGCCGCGAACCACCGAGGATCTTCGTCGTCGAGAGTCGAA
>Ga0214923_10005955_pt1 | contig 13906 bp, 14 predicted proteins | sample LL1510_MetaG_FD_177993 | JGI IMG/M metagenome (GOLD analysis project Ga0214923, IMG submission 177993) | Freshwater microbial communities from Lake Lanier, Atlanta, Georgia, United States - LL-1510 | ecosystem: Environmental > Aquatic > Freshwater > Lake | place: USA: Georgia | collected... | reverse complement strand
CTAATTTTTTTCACTTTAATTTAAATTCACCAAAAACGTTTCTTGATAATTTAATTGATGGTGTCAAAAAAAGAAAAGTTTTTCGTAGTTTTAGTGATGTTTTCATTACACCGATTTCAACAAACCAGCTTGCTACATATATAGAAGAATTAGTTAATATTAATGTTGCTGGAGTTGTTAACATTGCAAGTTCAGAGATTTTAAGTAAGTTTGATTTCCATAATGCTATTTTGAAGGAGATAAATGCGCCTCTAGAGTTTCACCTGCCCGCTTTACTTGATTCCGTAGATTTGCAGGCCCAAAGGCCGCGGTTTATGGCACTTGATAATAGTCTCCTTGAGAGATCGCTAGGAGTTAAGGTACCAAGCATTTACGATATGATTAAGGCAGAATTGCAGTTATCCAAATAGACAGGTGGCAGTAAATTGTTAAAGAATAAAACTGTTTTAGTAACGGGTGGTACCGGTTCGTTTGGAAAAAATTGTGTTAAAAGAATTTTGCAAGACAATCAAGTAAACAAAGTAATTGTTTTTAGTAGAGATGAACTCAAACAATTCGAAATGCAATCCGTATATAACTCTCCAAAGCTTCGATATTTTCTTGGCGATGTTAGGGACTATGAAAGACTAAAGCAGGCCACGGACGGAGTAGATGTCATAATTCATGCCGCAGCAATTAAACAGATTCCTGCTGCTGAGTACAACCCGATGGAGGCAATTAAAACTAATATTATTGGTGCTGAAAATATCGTGAATGCAGCCATTGCAAATGGTGTTGAAAAAGTTATAGCGCTTAGTACGGATAAGGCTGCTAATCCTGCGAATCTATATGGTGCAACAAAACTCTGCTCAGACAAGTTAATGGTTGCTGGGAACGTTCTTGCAGGAAAGCACCCAACACGTTTTGCAGTAGTTCGCTACGGGAATGTGCTTGGATCAAGAGGAAGCGTAATACCTTTTTTTCAAGAACAACAGAAGCACGGAGTTCTTCCCATTACTGATGTGAGAATGACTCGATTTTGGTTAACAATAGAAGAAGGTGTGCAATTTGTTTTAGACAGCTTACAGAGGATGCAAGGAGGAGAAATTTTTGTGCCTAAAATTCCAAGTTTTAAAGTTATTGATGTTGCCGAAGTGGTTGCTCCTGGAACTCCCACAAAAATAATTGGCATTCGGCCTGGGGAAAAGTTGCATGAGGTTATGATCACTGAAGATGACTCTAATTTTACGGTTGAGTTTGATAAATATTATGCAATTCTCGCTCCTTTTTTAGTTGGATCACAGTTCTATTTGAGCAACGGAAGAAAAGTGCCATTTGGTTTTTCATTTACAAGTGAAAACAATAAACATTGGCATTCGGCTGAATCTTTTAAGGCGGTTTTAAAGACGGCTGGATTATTAGGTTGATTCCATACAGTAAACAAACAATTACAATATTAGATGCTATATATGTAGCTAGACAGGTTAAATTCCGATCCCTAACACAAGGTAGCGAGATCCAAAAATTTGAAAAATCTATTGCCCAGTATGTAGGCGCAAAATATGCCGTGGCGGTTTCTAGCGCAACTGCTGGCCTTCACATTGCACACCTTGCATTAGGTCATCCAGTGGGGGCTAAAGTTGTAACGTCCCCTATTTCTTTCGTAGCCTCTGCCAATTCAATAATTTATGCGGGCCAGACACCCATTTTTATTGACGTTGAGGTGGATTCGGGAAATATGTCTGCTGAAAAATTAGCGGAAACTTTGAATTCGCAAAAGATTAGTACCGTAGTTCCCGTGCATTTTGCTGGAAACCCTTGTGATATGGAAAAAATTTATGATCTATGCAAGGAGCAGAAAATTTCAATAATTGAAGATGCTGCTCATGCACTCGGATCAAACTATATTACTGGTGGAAAAATAGGTTCTTGTAAATACTCCGATTTGACAGTTTTCTCATTTCACCCAGTGAAATCTATTACTACTGGTGAAGGCGGGGTTATCACCACTAATAACCCTGAATTGCATGCAAAATTATTGAAACTACGTTCCCATGGGATTCAAAAAAATGACCTTGAACCATCTAATCAATTGTTGGGTAAAACTAACGGGATAAAAAATCTATGGTATTACGAAATGGATTCGATTGGCTATCATTATAGGTTAACTGAAATTCAAGCAGCATTGGGCGTATCTCAAATGAAGAAGGTTGATAAATTCATCAAGAAGAGACGTAAAATTGCTCTAAGATATGACAGGTTGATTTCTCAGATTAAATCTATTAATTCAATAAAAAAAGATTTAAGAAATATTAGCGCAAACCATCTATTCCCAATATCTATTGATTTTACTTCTATTTCACGCGGAAAAAATGATGTAATGTTGGAGTTAAGACAAAATGGCATCATGACACAAGTTCATTATATGCCTATTCCACTGCACCCATTTTATCAAAAATTAGGCTATAACATGGAGCAATTACCTAACGCACTTAATTTCTATTTTCAAACACTCTCTATACCAATTTATCCTAGATTATCTTTCCGTAAACAGAAGAAAATTGTAGAAATATTCAAAACTTTATTTTAAAGTCAATATGAGTATAGTGATAAAATCTAAAAGATGTTATCTGCGTAAGTTAAGCGTTAACGATGATTTAAATAACTACCTTTATTGGATGCAAACTCCTTCAAACAATCCTTTCATACTCAGCGCCACATTAAGTTACGACTTAAATCAACTAAAGAACTTTATCAACACATGCAATAATCGAAGTGATGTAAATTTGTTTGGTATCTTTACAAATATGGATGACGTACATATTGGAAATATTAAATTTGATGAAATCAACTTACTAAAAAAATCTGCAACGTTTGGTATTCTAATTGGTGATAAAAATTTCCGTGGTAAAGGTTTTGCTAAAGAAGCGATCATTGCTTCGGTTTTATGGCTTAAGGATAATTACGATATTGAAACAATAAAATTGGGTGTAGACCACAAGAACATAAGTGCTCTTAATCTTTATTTAAAATTGGGGTTTAAAATTATTGACAAGACAAAAACGGGTGGCTATATTATGGAAGCCGAAGTCAGAGAGTTAAGTAACATTTAAATGCCACACACAATTAAGAATCTGGCAATACTTGTTGCAACAAAAGACAGACATAGTCAATTACAAAAACTGTTGGATTCAATATACAAATCTACTAATCTACCCAACAAAGTAGTAATTGTTTATTCTGGAAAAGATATCACTTGCGTTACTAATTCATTTCAAAAAAAAATAAATCTGGAGCTGATTTATTCTCCAATAGCAAGTCAAATGTATCAAAAATCCAAAGGGATTAAAGCTCTTGGAAACAGCCACAATTGGGTTCTTTTCTTGGATGACGATGTAGTTTTAGAAGTTAATACAATCGAGAGAATGTATTCAGAATACTTAGCCAACTCCATGTTTGCAGATTTTGCAGGATTTGGACTCTCCATTATAAATCGTTCACCAAGAAAGATTAATTCATTCACTTTACGAATTTTAAAGTTTGTTAATCTATATTCTAATACTCCTGGAACTGTTACCAAAAGCGGTCATGCCCAATCATATTTAGATCATCCGGAAGAAATTGAGGTTCAGTGGTTGAATGGAATATCAGTTTGGAAATCAGAAGTACTTTTCCAATATCCAATTATTCAAACAGATAACACTTATTCTGCTTATGAAGATGTCAATTTTTCTTACAAAGTAAGCAAGAATAATAAATTATTATTTGCACCAAAAGCCAAGGTGGTCAATCAAAACACAGAAGGTCAAACTCCACTAACAATAAATCAGTTTGTATGTGGTGGTTACCTAAGGTATAGATTTGTCTTCAATAACGTTGAGCTTTCTAAGTGGCGATTATTGGTTGCCCAATTAGTTCGGGGGTTAGATTTTACATTTCGTTCAAATGAAAGCTCTAAAATCATAGAAAGGATTGCAGCGGCCTCTATTTTATGGTTTAAACTACTCGTTTTAGTTCTTAAAAATAAAAATATTGACGATTTGCAGTGATTCAATATTGTTAATTTTTAGATTACATCACTTAAAATTTGGTAATCAATCCTTGAAAAATATGAATTAAATAGATCCAACCTTTGATCTCTTGACAGCATATTATGACTTGAATCTAAAATAATTAGTACCTCATTTGGATTTTGAGCTTTGTAATAAGAATCAGTATTTGAAATTAGCACATTTAGCCTGCTGAATTTTGCTTCTGCATAAAATATTGGCAGCAAATCATGTTTCAATGACTCAATTCCGACAGCACTGGACCTATACACCAAGTAGTTGGCACTAGTTAAATCCGATTCCAAGTCATTGCTAGAAATAAAGAAGTTTTTATATTTTCTTAAACGAATAAGTTCGAATTTTAAACGTAAATTCAATTTTATATCTGGATGTAATCGCAAAAAATGTGAATAAGTTGGTGAATCTTCGATAATGTACTTAATTAAATCGACAAAATCTTTTGTGGCAAAATTAGTTCCTTCTGGTGCGTAAATAATTTTATTTGCTATCTCAATTTTTCTGTTACCCACCGACCGTTTACTTTTATTGGTACCAATTACTTTATAAATAGGCAATTTTGAAATCGATTGAAAATATTCTGAATAGAAAACCCCAGTTGTTAGAACGGTGATTTTTGACTTAAGTTGGATTAAAAAGTATCTAATTCCGTAGTGTAAAGAAACGATAGGGCTATGTTGGTAAAAAAAGATTTTAGTTTTTTGACTATTCTCATTCAGTTCATCAACTATCAGTTGTTCAAAACTATGGCCTTCAAAAGTCAAAAAAATTGCGGTAAGATTATTTTTTATATGAACTTCCTTAACCTTATTTAGTAACAAATAGTTGGAATATGTTGCCCTGCTAAAATACCATGGAATGGAACAAATCAATATTCTTGATAATTCTGGTTTTTCGAAATAATATCGAAAACTTAATAGCAAGGCTCTAAGTGCGAAATTACCTGTAGTGAAAACATACTTCGCATGCTCAGTGAACCTTAAAAATTTTGGTAACAAGATATGTTTCAATTCTTTATTTTTGTGATCTAACAATCTGTTATCTATTCTGAATCTGAATAAATTTTGATTAGTGTATAAAACAGAGCATCTAAGATTTTTTTGACTTTGCAAGTTTTGTGGCATTAGATCAAAAAAAGTGTCTTTCTCCCTATTTAATAAATTACCTTTTGTTCCGTGAGATAGAAATAGAACTTCAGTATTTTCTATTTTTTGTTTAAAAATAGAGTTTTGCCTGAACAGCACAAGACTTAGCAGTAGTGCCAGGCTTAATCTAAATATATTTAAAGGGATTGCAAGAAGATTGCCAACTAATAAAGCTGGCCTTGGTATTTTTGAGTTCAGTCGAAAGTATTTTCCAGTTTGCTCTGGTGTGCCTTTAGAAATTCTAAAGTATGGATTAATGAGATGTTTAGTGCCCAGCGAAGTTTGTAAGAGAGCGTCAAGTTTTTCAGATAGTACTTGATAATCTTGAATCATCGCAGATAAGAGTTTAGAATAAGCTTTTGCGTATTGTCAGACTGTAAAATACTTAAAGCTATCATTGCTTCATTGCTAGTGTTAACTGACAGGTAATTCCTTTCTATGGGCACGCCCAGTATGCCATAACCTATTTCAATTACTTTCATTTGTTCTATGGATTCTGACTTCTCGATTTTCTGCGCATTTGTACTAATCAATTCTTTTATTAAACTACTTGAGCAAGAAAATACGCCGCAGATTTTACTAGTATATTCCACTTGGTCAAATTCTGGTGCAATAGAATTACTCTTTCGAGCCATAGTAATTATTGAGTTGTCTTTGCGCTTTAAGCATTTAACTATATTTACATCACTAATTTCTTCTAATCTTTCTATTTTTGTTATCAAGTTGAAGAATTGAAATTTAGAATTGCTTAATGTAGTTCTTGCGAGTAGGTTCAATGATTCCGGTTCAATTAGAATTTCATCAGCTTGCAAAACTAAATAGTGATCCCAGTTAAGTACATCTGCTATTTCTCCAACTCGACTTAGACCATTTTTATGATCCTTGGAAGTTAAAACACAATTTGCACCAAATTTTTCTGCTATTTTTTTTATTTCAGAGCTATCTGTTGCTATTACAGTTTCTAATAGTGGATTTGTGAGTTGAGCTCTCCGCCACACATGCTCAATCATTGGCATTCCTAAAAAATCTTTTAATACCTTGCCTGGCAATCTTTCTGAATCAAGTCTTGCTGGAATTACAATCCCTATAGTCAATTTGGTAAAACTCCACAATCTACATTTATAGATTGGCCACTTATTCCACTGGCATTTTTTGAGGTTAGGAATAAACAAAGTTGGGCCACCTCATTTGCTGAGGGTAACCGGCCTAATGCTGTTTGATTCGCACTGAAATTAGCTAAGAATGAACTAGAGTCCCCATTAGCTGGAGAATCTTTTTGTTTAAGTGCATCAATGAGTCCTGGAGTTTCTATAAGTACTGGGCATACCGCATTCACTCTTATGCCTTTAGGGCCTAGTTCTTTACACAAGCTTTGGGTAAGCCCGGTAACCCCAAACTTAGTTGCTGAATAAACGCTGTTATTAGCTGTACCTCTTCTGGCAGCTAGACTAGATATGTTAAGTATTGATCCACCTTTATTTAAAGCTGCTGCTGCGGCTTGTGCTCCCCAAAAATAACCGTACAGATTTGTTTCAAACATGTCTTTTATAAAGTCTTCGTTCACTGAAGCAATTGATCGCCACTCTGAGAATCCCGCATTGTTGACGTAACAATCAAGATTATTGGTCCAATCAAACGCGATTTTAACTAGGCTTACATGATCTTCACGCCTTTTTACATTTACAACCACCTGTTTGATATTCTCTGAGATATCTTCCGGTATTTCCTCTCGAATACTGCGGGCTCCGCTAATTACTTTGTAGCCGTTTCTAGCATAAGTTTGAACTAACTCCCAGCCAATTCCCTTAGAACCTCCTGTAATAATTACTGTGTTTGACATAAGGGTTAGATTGTCATGGCGGAAAAACCACCATCTACGACTAGTTCTGATCCGGTCACAAAACTAGATGCACTAGACGCTAAATAGATTGCGGCGCCGATCAACTCTTCTGTATTTCCAAATCTGCCCATTGGAGTATGGTTTAAAATAGCTTTTTCTCTATCTGGAGTAATAAAATTTTTTCTATTCCATTCTGTTGGGAAAAAGCCGGGGCGGATTGCATTTACTCTAACCCCTGATTTACCCCATTCTCTACCTAAATTTTGAGTTAAATTCTTTATTCCTGCCTTGGCTGCAGAGTATGCAAAAGCCTTCGAAAGAGCGGGGTCTGCGGATGCAGAGGAAATATTTATAATTGATCCTTGTCTGTTTTCTAGCATATGGCGACCAAATACCTGACAACCTAAAAAAGTTGCTGTTAGTTGTGAGTCAACAACCTTGTCCCATTTTGATTCTTCAATATCTAAAAATGGTTCAGGGCTGTTAATACCACCACCGTTAACCGCAATATCTATTGAACCAGAAAATTTCTTTAATGCTTCCATCATTTCATTAAGTTCATTGAGCTTAGTTGCATCTGCATAGATACCTATGGTTTTTACACCAAAATCGTTTTTAATTTCGTTCGCCACAGCTTCAGCTTTTTCAATTCTTAAATCCACGATAGCTACATTGGCACCAGCGGCAGCAAATCCCCTGGCGAGTGCTGAACAAACATGTCCACCACCACCAATAACAGCTGCAGTACTTCCTTCTAGCGAGAATAGATCTGAATGTGATTTATAATCATCTTTACTTGATGATTTCATTAGCGCAGACCTTGCATGACTTTTTCTGCGCCACTGGCCCATGCTTCTAATACAAATAAATCAGATGAGGCGATAATGAATGTATAACCCATATCTAGAGCAGCTTGTACTGAATCGTTATTAAAATCACTTAACTGAGTACCGCAAGAAATTCCTCTTTCTTTGCAGGCCTTGATAACTTTACTTTCAGCTTCTTTGACTAGTGGGTGGAATTTTTGTCCAGGAACACCAAGTGAGCCTGATAAATCGTAAGGCCCTATCATGATTCCATCTAAATCAGGGTTAGAAGCTATTTTTTCAATACTATCCACAGCCGATTTTGATTCAATTTGAGCGATAAAAATAGATGATTTGTTCCAGCTACTAACATAATCATCAAAATTCTTTCCATAACCTTGAGCTCGATTAATGCCGAAACTTCTTTTACCTAAAGGTGGATACTTGACGTCATTTAATAGCTCTTGCAACTCCTCCGATGAATTCACCATGGGCGCAATAAGGCCATCAGCCCCAGATTCTAAAAGCGGCTTGATCCAATCATTTGAATGTGAAACTGGTCGGGGCAAACATGCAACTTTGTAATATTGGCTAGCTGCAATAATTCTTTGTGCTTGTTCAAGATTTATTGTGCCATGCTCCATGTCTATTGCTAAAAAGTCAAAGTTATGCGACGCAAAAATTTCAGTTATTGACGGGTGTGCAAAGGAAACCCAAGAGCCAAAAATTAAATCTCTTGAACGCAAACGACTTTTGAGATTATTGGTTAACATCATGTCGGTGCACTAATCCAATTAATTTGTGGTTTGAATCAACAATTGGTAAATCCCATATTTGTTTTTCATTCATTACGTCTCTTAATTTGGTGATTTCATCTTCTTCAAACGCAACAACAGGGTTTGTATTTCCGAATGTTAACGCGTCAGAGACTAGTAATGCAGGTAGTGGACTTTGTTTTGTTAGCAACAGACGCCTTAAATCACCATCTGTCAGCAAGCCTTTAAGTTTTCCCATATTGTCTACAAAACACGCAATGCCTAAGCGCTTTTGACTCATGACATCGAGGGCTTTTTTCAAACTCGCATTTTCCTCAAGTACTGGAATTTCAGATAGCTTTTTCATTTTATCTTTAGCTTTAGTAGACATTATCCACTCCATACTTCTCTAAAAGTTCTAAGCGGAAATTATGAATATCTCTTGCTTGGCCTAAAACATGTCTTAAGTGATCAATGTTAAGAACAGTGTTTGGGTCAGACAAGGCATTTGGTGGGTCGTTATGGATCTCTGCAAATATTGCATCTATACCTGCTGCTGCTGCAGCTCTAGTTAGGGGTGGAATAAATTCTCGCTGGCCACCTGAAATTTCACCCATAGAGGTAGGCATCTGGATTGAATGAGTAATGTCATAGCAAACCGGATAACCAGTTTGAGCCATTATTGTGAATGATCTCATGTCATTTACCAGCATGTTATAACCAAAAAAAGTTCCGCGATCTGCAAGAAGTATTTGAGTACCACCGGCTGCCTCAATTTTTTTAACAGAATTTTTCATATTCCAAGGACTCATAAATTGACCCTTTTTCAAATGGATTGGCCTGCCAGTTTGAGCTGCTGCCCTAAGAATCGAAGTTTGTCTACATAGATAAGCCGGAACCTGTACTAAGTCGCAAACTTCACCGGTTGCTTGTGCCCAGGCTGGATCTGAAAAATCAGATGTTACAGGAACACCAAACTCTTTTCGCACTTCAGCCAAGATTTCAAGACCTTGGTCAATTCCTACGCCGTGGAAACTATCTGGAGACGAGCGACAATCTTTATCAAAGCAAGACTTGTACACCCAATCAACATTTAAATCATCACAAATCTTAGCAATTCTGTCTGCCATCATTAGCGCGTGCTCTCTATTTTCTATTGCACAGGGACCGCCGATTAAAACTAATTTACCATTTCCACCAATTCTCACGCGCTTAACATCGCCATAACCAATCTCGATGACCTTGGAAGCCAAAATAATCCTCTTTCTAATTTTTAGTTAAGTAAATATATCAAGTATATACAATTTCCCCAATTAAGCCCCTACAAACCCGAAATCTAGGAATTTGGCTTTGAATTTGATCCGATAAAGACTCTCGGTTTCCTACAAATTGACATAAACTTAGAATAATGAAATCTATCATCAACACAAAGCTCATTTGGGATATTGATGGTACTTTACTAAGAACAAATGGTGCCGCTGCAATTCCTTTTTCAAAGGCAGTCTCTGATTTTGCTGGAGTAAATGTTGAGATAGACAGAAAACAGCTAAGTGGTTTTACAGATTATGAAATTGCAATGCACTTACTAGACTCTCATAACATCTCATTCGAAATGAAGAATATAACTCAGATCTTGATCGAATATGTTCAAAACTTACCTCAATCTTTGGAAATAATTGGCGTGGATTTGATTAACTCTATTGACCTGGTGCTTGAAAAATTACTTCAGTTGCCCGATATAGATTTACTTATAGGCACCGGTAACTGTCTGGCTGGAGCTAAAGTAAAACTAGAACATGTAAATTTAAAAAAGTTTTTTCATGATAAAGACTTTTATGTTTCGTCAGAGATTAATTGGAATCGGGACATGATAATTCAGAAAGCTAAAAACTCACTGTCAGTAAATGAAATTGGGATAGTTATTGGCGATAGCCCGCGAGACATAAAATCAGCTAAGAAGTCAGGGCTTAATGTGATTGCTGTTCCAACAGGCGCTCATTCGCGCAATGAGCTTGAAAGTAATTGCCCTACTTTCACTCTAAATGAAGATTGGCATTACTCAGATTTGATGATTGCAATTGAAAAAATAAAAGAGTTAGAGACCCATTAGATTTGCTTGCCGGTCAAATTCGGGGGCAATTTCTCTAACTTGAGTAAAAGTACCTTTTGCAATAATTGAACCGTTTGACATGAATACAACTTGATCGGCATTTCTTACTGATGACAACCTATGAGCAATGATAAGTACTGTCGTTTTACCTCGAAGAGATTTAATGGCATTTGCTATATCTGACTCAGTTTCCCCATCAAGCGCACTCGTGGCTTCATCCATTACTAGAATTTTTGGTTTAGTATAAAGTGCCCGAGCAATTCCAAGTCTTTGTCGTTGCCCGCCGCTGAGCTTGTATCCACGCTCACCAACTTGAGTAAATAAGCTTTCAGGTAGATTCCTTACATAGTCATCTAAATGGGCTAGCTTTAATGCATCCCAAATATGAGATTCGTGATTTTGATCAAATGAAAAACCTAACGCAATGTTTTCCCAAATTGTGCCATTTATAATTACAATATCTTGAGGCACATACGCAGTTGCTCCCGGCCACTGCTTGAAGGCATGAAGCGGATTCACCCCTGAAATTTCAATTGACCCTTTGGTTGGTGTCAATACACCTAAAATTAGATCAACTAGTGTGGTTTTCCCGGCCCCAGAACTTCCCGAAATAGCAATATGTTCTCCTTGGGCCACAACTAAATCTATCTGTGATAGTTGAAATTGATTGGAATCACCATATGCAAATTTAAGATTATTGATAACTATTGAGCTGTTGAAACCTAAATACTTAAAGTCTGGGGTATTGTCTTGTAAATCCTGAGACTCTCCAACCGATGCTTCCTTAATTATCTTGATTGTATTCTCGACCGTGCCCAACCCACCTCGCAAGATCAATAGGCTTTGTTGAATTCTCAGTATTGCAGGTGCTATTCGGGTAGCGGCGGCGAGAAATACAACTAAATTCGCGATAGCTCTTGTTGCATCGTTTAGAACAAATTGAACACCAGAAACCATTAATGCGCCAAAAATCAAAGTTAGCTCCATTATGTATTTATTTAGATGCGGCATGAAATTTTTTTCAGCTGTAACTCCAGCTAAGTTAAATCGAAGTTTGCTAATAGCGTTCACATAATAAAGTCGGCGGTTTCTAACAATTGATTCTCGGTAAGTTGTTAGTGCTTCAGCGATTTTTTCATTGCTGGCAATACCAAGCCCTGCCTCGTTTGCACCCAAATCATAGGCACGTTTTTTCATAAATTTATTCACGATATATCCAATAATGCCGAAAGAGACTAAAATTGATAATGAAATGCTAGTGCTTATATACGACATGCCTAAGAATAAAACTATTAACAAGGATATGTCTGTAATAATTATTAAAGCACTCCCTACAACTCTAATTGTTATTGAATCAATCCCAGTTGTAATTGTGTAGATTAATTCTTGGTGTGTGTACTTATTTAGGTGGGTTATTGGCTTAGAAAACAACAAATTCACGAGATTAGTTGAAATTTGAGCACCACGCCTGCTGATAAACCTAAGAGACTTTTTTGTTAAATATATAGATACAACTGTTTTGAAAAGAAAGATAAATACAGCAGCTAAACCTAGATATGCAATTTGGTTTTGAAAAGTCAAGTCATCCAGATTTAAATATTCGAGCAGTTTCAAAACTCGATCACCAGCAGTTCTAGATTGAATTCCATAAATAGCGATTGCGCCGATAACTCCCATAATTGCCACGCCAATCAAATCTAAAGTTGAAAGCAAAATTTGTATCAAAGAAACTAATAATAATTTTTGTTTATCCCTGCGGGGAAAAATAAATGCTAAGTTCCTAAGGCTCTGTATTATGTTCACAAGAATGCCTTTATGAGATTAGAACTGTTTGACCTTTTAGGTCAAAGTGTACTGACACTATCCCGTTGATTTCGTTTGGATTCTTTTCGACTTTCAATTTGCAAGAACCAAGCGCTCCAGCTAGATCTGAATTATCTGTCCAACTAATGATTTTTTCTGTACTTCCTATAATTTCTATTTCAGTTATTTCCGCTATTGCCACTCCGTCTGTAGATGGATGTGAGCTGCTTATCCATTCAATAAAGAAAGGAAGTTGAGCATCTTCTAAATTTCCAAGTACGCCAATTTGTTTCCAGTTTAATTCAGATCCATCAGGCTTCTTTCTGCTTCCCAGAATTGAATTTCTACTCAAACGTTTTTCAATTTTAGAGATGTCTTCAATTGCAAGAATCCAAGACAGCCAGCCGCCACCTGCATCTGCTTTTTTCTTAACTGCCTGCCCAAAAGGCGTTGCATCTGTTGCTGGATGATCAAGCGGGCAAACAATTTCAATATATTGTCCGTTTAGAAGCGGCGCTGTGAAATTTCTTGTGCCAAATTTTGGATGAATTCCGCCATCCACGAATGCGGTTCCAATTTGTGAGCCTATTCGATTTACAACATCAGAGATCTGATCGTGGGATGCAACATAGGAAATATGGTCAAGACGCATGAGAGTATTTTGCCTTACCTTTCAGGGTGCTAATTACCATTTTCTTAACGTAATTCACACATCAATGCTTCAATAAGTAATAAAGGTGCTGCATTTTGGGCTAAATTTCGTCGGGTTTTTAAGATGGCTTCAATTTTGCCAAGAGTTTTGGCTGGATTACTCGAAGTAGCCATTAATTTGATTTGCTCAATCAAATCTTGATTGATTAGCGAGTCAGTTGAATTCGATTGCAGTAGTAAAACATCGCGGTATAGCGTTGCAAGGTCAAGAAGAGCTCGATCTAAGTAATCTCTGACCATTCTTGTCGATCTAGATTTCTGTTCTTTTTCTAACTCCTTCACAGCCTTTGATCCACCACTAGCCATTTTGCTGCCGGTAGCACCCCAAGCCTCTTTCAGTTTCGAAATTTCATCTTCATCTTTTCTCTCAGCGTCAGCTAATGCATCAGCTTTGGCTGCATCTACTAAAAGTTGTGCTGCTTTAAATGCTGAAGCGATATCTTTTATCATTAAAGGCAACTTCAAAATATTTGCACGGTTCGCTCTTGCGTTAGCATCTGTTGCCAATCTTCTAGCTCTACCAATATGACCCCCAGATGCACGAGCTACAAACTCTGCAGTTTTTGCATCAACTGCATCTCTTTCAATCAATAAGTTAGTAATTGCCTTAGTAGATGGTGTGCGCAATGACAGGTGTCGACATCTAGACCTGATAGTTGGTAATACATCGGTTAATGTTGGAGCGCAAAG
>Ga0214923_10005954_pt1 | contig 13907 bp, 12 predicted proteins | sample LL1510_MetaG_FD_177993 | JGI IMG/M metagenome (GOLD analysis project Ga0214923, IMG submission 177993) | Freshwater microbial communities from Lake Lanier, Atlanta, Georgia, United States - LL-1510 | ecosystem: Environmental > Aquatic > Freshwater > Lake | place: USA: Georgia | collected... | reverse complement strand
GTGCTGTTTGAGTTTTGCACCAACCGTAAGTTTATTTTGGCTTTGTTAAGTATCATGAACTACAACGATTCGATGATTTCACAGTTTGCTTTATACCTCAACGGAGATAAAACAGATGACAGTATAGATCCAAAGATGTTCCTCCTTGAGATCTACACCAGGGTGACATTTACGCAGATCTATCAAACATTAGAACGTTTTGTAAAAGATAGAGATATACTGCGCTGGTGCAAGCACTGTTTAATAAAAGATCCACATGCAAGAATCACAGCAGCTGAGTTATGTAACCCTGACTTTGGCTTATGTATGGTGAACGGGGTTGCAAAAACACTAACGCCGTTAAACATTCCAAAAGAGGCATCCTTTATCAGCGAATACAAAGACATAACCACAGTTCAAGTAAGTCCAAGTTTAAGGAAGGCTGCAATTCAGTTCATGTTTGACTGTTGTGAGAAATATGCTTTATTTCCATCCAATGTGTTTGTGTGCAGCGTAATGACATTCGACAGATATTTTTTCCGTAAAACTACTCACTGTACTTACGATGAAGCTATGCAAGTATCTTTAGCAATGATGTGTTTACAAGATGCAGTAAGAAATGCGAATAATGTAAGGCTCCAACCAATTCTTGAGTTTGCAAGAGTAAGCGAGACAGTTTTTTTACAACACCTTTACGATATAGTGGATGTTTTAGACTGGCAACTCTACAATAAGAGTCCAGACTGTTTTGTTCAAAAAACGCAAGACGAATGGAAACGCATATGCGAGATATACCCTATTCTTCACCCAACTGTTCCTGAAATACTGCTTTTGTGAAATGATTTTTTGATGCTTAGCAAATATGTATATAAGCAAAATGAGCGAAAACGTTACACAAAAAGAGAGTGATTTTCAAGAAAAATCAAAACCATTTGTTGTACCCATCCCAGATGAAAAACGTCGCTTAATGCAGCTCAAATACAAGTTATTTTTGGATGGAGTAAGAAAAGGTAAAAAAGGTGTTTGGTCTGGTTGTACCATTGACATAAAAGAAAAAGAACAAATGTTTGGTGGTGAATTATGCCTTGGTAAAGTGAAAGGGTCTTGTGAAGCTGTTCCTTGCGACGAAGATAGTGCTGAAGTTAAGGAATGCGATGATAGAATGGAACTGTATGCAATGATTTCAGGGTTAAAAAAAGTTTTAGACGAATTTGACGAAGAAACAAAGCAGTTTGTGAAGATTCACGTATTTTCAGACAGCGTTTATGCTATCAATGTTGCAAGGGAGTGGATCAGCTTATGGAAAGATACTAACTTTGTAAATAGACCAAATGCAGATCTTCTTGCAGAACTTGATCCGTTACTCAATATGTGTCAACTGGAGTTTCAATGGATGCCTCAAGATGACTGTGAACAAATGGAAAAATGCAGAAATACGTGTTTAAGTAGCTTATAATATCTAGCGGGTTATGTACCTTATATTTAAGGTAAATTATTGTCTTGTAAGTAAAGAAAGAATATTAGCAAGTTGTTCGGATGAGAGACCTGTGTTCATGCTAAGTCTGTTGAGACTATAAACAAGTTGAAATGTATCAATCACACTTTGATAACTATTCATTTGGGTTACGGCTGAGTGACTGTTCATCATGAGCCTTGCAACTTCCATAGTAAAGTCATCTTCATTCCAACGGTCGGGTTCAGGATCAATAGTTATTCTCATTCGATGAGTGGGAAAAGATAAGGTAGTTGTTCTTCTTGCTTGTTCTTGACGTTGAAGTTGTCTTGCAAGATCTGCACTTTCTCGTTCTTCCTGTTGCTTTCGTTCCATCTCAAACTGTTGTCTTGTTTTTTCACAAATGGTTGAAAGGTCTTGAGGCAAGGTGACATTTGCTTTACAAAGAGGACATTCTGATTTTCCGCTTTTAGCAATGCACATAAGATGAATATTGTGGTTACAAGGTAATGGGCTTTTACACTCATCCAAACAAACTGTGCAAAGATCTTCTTCTTCATCTGAAGTTTCTTCTTTGTGTAGAGTCGATTGCGAAGAGGTTGGTTGCGAAGAAGTTGAAGGTGAACTCCGTTCAATTTCCTTCATGGGAGAGAATACTGAAAAACTAATGTTCTTTGCAAGGTTGTTTTGACGTTTGTAAAAAGTAGAGTCAGTTTTCGTTAAAAAGCAGGGGCTTATAATCTTACCGTTAAGGTGATAAAAATAGTATGTATTTTTTTGTTTTGCGAAACGGTTGGGTTGAATCTCTACTTGTTGCCATTCTGCTCCGTCAAAAGGAACATCAGTAAAACGCAATGTATCGGGATGAAACGCGATGCGGATCATCATTAACTATTCTTTTTGTTGAGTATGTCATCCAAGTTAAGGTCCGGACCTTTCATTTTTGGTTTTGACGTTTCTGAGGATCCAGCAGCGGAACTTGTTGGTGTTTTTGGAGAAGCTTGACTCATACTTCCCATCACTGTTTGACCCATTTTACCCAAAAACTTTTTCTTAAGACCAAACATAACCGCATTACTGCAAACAGTTAATATTAATGTTAATTCTGGACCTAAATTTAATGCTGGAGTGTTATAATGTTTTTCACCAAGCTCATATAGAATTTTATCATATCTGTTCATATGGAGAAGTTGATCACTGGTAAAGCCTTTAAGATCTGCCCATTTTAGATAGGTACCGACGACAAACTCCATAATGTAAAAACCATACACTAAACCTGTTCTCCAATTTTCAACGGTACTGTCAAGTCTTAATTGACGTGTAATTTTATCATATTCTGCTTTAAGGGTTTCAATATCGGTATATTCTGTAAAGTCAGGAACAGGAATTTCTGGATGTTGTTTACGTAAGAGATTGAACTTAAACAAAATATCTTTCTTTTCAGTGACACCTCTACTGGTTTCACCGTAAGGAGTTTCTCTAAGTATTTTTGGGTCTTGATGAGATTGTCTTTCAGTAAAAACTTGTTTTAAACTTGGAGCTTCTTGTGGTCTTTGCGGTACCTCTTCCTTGTTCGATGGAACAAACGTATACGTTTGAGGACGGTCTAAAATACTAGCAGCATTATTATTTGAGCTTCTCGCTGTATCAGATGCTAAGCCATCTTCTATTTCCTTCATTTTTGCGAAAATATCGTTTTGTTCTTGAGTAAATCCAGAGTGAGAAGGTTGATCGTAACTGTCGTTATTTGATGAGTAGGAAGATTGTTGAGAGGTTGGTTGAGAGTAAGAATGATAATCGTCAGAAGGTTGAGATTCGGATATCTCACTTTCAGGAATTCGACTTAGAAATGAGCCAAATTTTTCTCTAAGAGGGTTTTGCCTTGTTTCCTTAAGGCTTGCCGGAGCAAGCGTATCTTGCGACTTAGGAGGACTGGAACGAGGACTTAAGTCGCGAGACCAACTCGCTTCGGCGAGGCTTGGAGCAGGACTAGGTTCTCTCTGACTCGAGTAGGGTTCGCGACTTGGGCTAGCTGATTCGTGAGAAAAATGCTCTCTTGGGCTTGGTTGTTCTGCAAAACTAACACCTTTTACAACTGGAGGTGGTGGAGGATCGAACTGTTGTTGAGTTTGAGATGTTGGCCTCCATGGAACAGTTGTATCGTCACCACGAGTTTCATCTTCAACTTCTTTTTCAACCTTGCTTTGAACGGTTCTAAAACTTGGAAGATCATTTGTTTCTTTGGGTTCCCATTCTAAATTACGAAGATGAGCTTTAACTTTGGCTTTATTTTCAAGAAGTTCCAGATAAAGACGAGGTATAGGAGGGAAGTTGGGAAGCTTTATTTCAGGGGTATACCCGAGGGGTACCTTCACAATCTGATAAGTCTTCTTATTGCTTGGCATCTTAAATAGAATAGTGTTTGCTTTAAATATACAAACCGATCGGTAAAAAAGCAATGTTTTAAGAAAATAATGTGTAATACAAATGGAGGACGAGACATGCCAGTTAGACGAACAGTGCAGCGATATAACTCCAAGCTTCGTCGTTTACGAAAATCCATATGATATGTACCAAAAGCAAAAAGTTCGCTTTCTTCAAGGCATATATAGCAACAAAGAATATATGACAAAAGAGAAAAAGTGGATGTTAGCTTTGTTTGTGGCGTTATTTGCAATGCTGTTGTGTAGTAGCTATACAGTCGGAGCGTTAGACAATTACTTGCACTCTTATAATGTAAACTTGTTTGCAGAGACAGGAACTAATAATGAGATAATCCTAAACTTACTCCAGTTTGTGTTTTTACTTTTTGGAGTAAGGTATGTTCTCAGTTATTATTGATCTACCGAAGTGGAAAATGAAATTTTAATGTTTATTACATTACTATACAAATGGAAGTAGATCGTTTAGCAGCACACTTATCTCAAGTTTTTTCCTCAATAACAGAACAAGAGTTCGCATCAGCTTTAAGCCAATTTTTAGCTAACACTAAACCAACACTAGACACCAAAGCTGTTGTTCGTTCACGTGCAGAAGGCACATGCACGGTTTTAATCGTTAGTGGTCAGCGTAAAGGAGAACCTTGTGGACAAAAGGAAAATGTTGCAGGTTCGTCAAGATGTAAACGTCACGCTGACGACAAAAAATCAGCTGAGAAAAATGTTAAGTCGCAAGCCACACTTGCTCCGTCAGAAAAATCTAATCCAACAACAAAAACTAGCGAAAAGCCAACTGATGGTGAAAGTGAGAATAAAGAGAATCAAAAACCGAAAGACAAGCCAGCTTCAAAGGCAGCTCCAAAAAGAAAACCAATCGACGCGTTTGAGAAGACCGATGTTGCAAGCTTGATACAAGAAAGAAAATCAAGTGTTTGCATTTACCAAAATGAGTTTGGAAACTGGGAACACAAAGGAAGCAGTTTAGTGTGGGATAAAGAAACGCAATCTGTGTATGGCCGTCAAGCTTTAAACGGAACTATCCTTCCGTTAAGTGATAACGATAAAAACTTATGTCGTTTAAATGGGTGGAAAATAAGAGTGGAAGAAGTTATCACTACATCTCGTGATTTTGAAGTTGCAAGTGATGAAGAAAGCGATGATAGCTTAAGTGATGAAGCTGAAGATTAATCGTAACTTTTCCTTTAATTTAAAGGAAATTAAAGTAAATTAAACAATAGCACTCATGTTAAGTCTATGATTAAATAATGTATGCGAAGATAAAAACTTGTCTGTCGCGAGTTTGTGAGGAACGGTAAAAATGAGCTTGTCAGTAGTATACCAAACGTATGAACCGTTAGTTGGTAATGACTTTTCTTTCGTTGGCTTAATGGAAACACACACCGTCTCACTTAAATGAGGATCACTTGCTTCTAATTTTGGTTTTACAATTATTTGACTTGCTTTTTGACCTTGTGAAACTTTGACTTTTGCAATTCCTTCTATGTATCGAATCATTTCTGGCGAGTCTGAGGTGCAATCCATGTCAAACGTTTTCATGACATATTCAAGTTCACTTTTGCTCCATTCTTTATAGCCGCAACTGTTGTAATCTCTTTGTATGTCGCTATCGACTCTGTTATCATTTTGCACGCATTCGGCAAATGCTAAAAATGGAGTGCTGTACATTATATTTAATGCAGGACTATCATCGTCAACTTGGGTTTCACCGCTAGCTTTAAACATAACCCAGTCTATTCCATTGTACACTCCGTTTTCGTCAATATGGTGTAAAAGTTTTCTAGCTCCGTTACGACTCAAGATGTAAGCAGTTGCGCCACCCATACTGGAAGAAATACTTTTTTGTCGAGGCCAAAAGGCCGCAGTTGGTTTTAATGAAACAAAATAATCAACATCTTGTCTTGCATGAGCCCAAGGAAGATAGTGAAGAAACATTAAGTCAAACTGATTTTTATATTTTGATATCAAGTTCATTACCCTTGGCATAAAACCTTTGGCTAAAACAGCATCGTCTTCTAATATTATGCTATAGTCAGAAGTGTAATCAGCTGCAAGTTGTTTCCAGCAACAGATATGACTCAATGCGCACCCAACTATACCTTTTCTATAATGAAAGTCTCCTGTTTCGAAAAGTTTTTGCGTTTTAAAGTTTGGTTCTATCTTGCTTCCGTCTACTCCTGAAAAAACGTTAAATGGAGGACATTCGACATTGTTTCGTTTAACAAATTGTAAAAGTCTATCAGGTCTTCTTTCAAGGTTAATGACATTGCAATCGATGCTAACAGGTTTTCCAAAATCATCTGGAGGAGGAAGTGTTTGTGCTGATGGTTTGACATTTCCCTTTGGACCACCGTCAGATGTATCTTTGTTGGAAGAAGGAGAAATATCGGTTGGTTCGTTAGAGTTAGCATTTTGTTGACCGAACTGAGATTGGTTATTAAGGTCATAAGCGTTCTTTTTTCCAGAACCTCTTTCGTAAGTTCTTCTTCCAATGTGAGTGCAAAATGTTCCTGGTAAAAAAGCTGTTTGATAACCTTTATTTACATACTTGTCTGCATACTCCATTTCAAAGTGAACGTTGGGAGATGTATTGTACGGACCCAACGTATCATGAATTTCTGTCTTTGTTAAGCCAGGTCTAAAACTAAAATGAGGCCAATAAAAGCAATTGTTGAATCCGAGTTTTTTAGATTGAACTTCGCATTCATGCCCTGTATAATGAAGATGTTTTACAAAAGGTTGTCCCTCTGGTGTAACTTGAGTTTTACCACCCCATATGCTGAGAGCACTTTGACTATCTTCAGAGTAGTGAACATTTACAAGACATTGTTTTAAACTTACATCTGAGTCTAAGACTTGTTTCATTTTGGTTATATATGGTTGAACGCAAAAAAATTCAAAGTCATCTTCCACGTGAAACCAAAAAGGAGTTTTCACAACATCTCTTATAATGTTCATACTTGCAGGATGGCCTTTTTGATCTGGAGTTTTAAGAATCCATTTTATAAAAGGAAATGTTGCTTTAGCCTTTGCAATAAGTTCAGGATCGCTATTATCATCCACAACGATCCAATCTTTAATATGATCTTTTAAGTCTGAAATACAATGAAGCATACTCCAAACAGTTCTTTCCCAAAGATCAAAGCGTTTGCAAGTTGTCATGGTGATGGTGACATCTCTTTTTTGAGTGTTTGTCGCAAGGTAATCCGTCATTTTTGATACGAGTGCAGGATCAGGGGAAAATAAAGGTCTTTTACAGTCTCCGTGGAGAATGTTCATGCAGCTGTTGTAGAGCATGTTCATACCTTGGCAACAAAGGTCAGACAAGTCTTTCACATTTTGGGTAATAAACTTTGAAAGAAATTGGTATACATCATCAGGCTTGTTTGTGACAACAAGTTGAATAAGAGTACTGATCGTATTTCTTGTAATTTTGTTGTCCACAATGGTTAAAGGTGGACCGTTTGTTAAAAGTTTTTTTTCTTCTAGCCATTTAACAATGTTAGGGATGACGTTAAAACAAGGAGAACAGGATGATTCGAGTTGAATCGGCATAGTTGGTATATACAGCCACTCTCTTAAATGACTTTTTTCAAGAGATGTATGAACAGTAACAATGAGCTCTTTCAAGTTTCACGATTGGAACGCTTCTACAAGAAATGCCATATGTCAAAGTCTTTTCAAAGATTGTGTTCCGGACGATGAAATACCTGAGTTACTTCAAAAAATTAAACTATTAAGCAAGGGTAATTTGGATCATCTCATTCAAATGGTTTATGAAGGCTATTCAATAACCACAACAGATGGTTGGGATGTTTTGAAAAAATATTTATCAGAAGGAAAAATTGGGTTTCAGCATCCGTTATTTTTAGAAAGTATGGATAATGAACAAAAAGAGATAAATAAAATTGAGACTCCATTAGAGGTTGACGAGAATAGTATGTATATGTGTAGTAAGTGTAAGTTACGAAAAACGATGTTTTACTCAAGACAAGTTCGCAGAAGTGACGAACCTCCTACAGTTTTTATTTTTTGCATGAATAAGACCTGTAGACATAGTTGGACCGAAGGTTAAACAAAGATTACCTTAATAACGTAAGGTAAATAAATAAATGCAACTTTTTTCTTGCCAAGTATAAATGGCAGCAAACTATTTTACGACGATGGAAGATTTTGGAAACAAGAGCGTTACTGAAATCACCACCGACAACTATTTCCCTATAGCTACAGCCTGGAGAAATGATCCGTTAAGCTCTAGAAGTTGGATTAAGCCAAACGTTGCAGGCTTTTATCCATATCCAAGCTATAACGTTAAAAGCGAAAGTATCCCAAAAGTTGACTGGCAGTTTGATTACTACTATGTTTGCAGCACAAGATACCCTACAAACCCTCAATACAAAAAAGATAAACAACCCATTTTATATAGATAAATTGTGTGACCTTAATTTTAAGGTTAAATAAATTGATATTTTTTGACAATAATTTTTGATAAAATGCAAAACCAAATAATCGAATTAGATAGCGTCGAACAGGGGTATAAACGTTTACAACAATTTTCTCAAATTTACCCTGAAGTTGCAGTTTATATAAGTGAATTTATAGAAAAACATCCGCAATTTTTACCATTTCTTGTATATATACCGTTTCAACTAAAAAGTCAAGATCAAATCTATTTTTCATCAAAAAGTGTGAAACAAGGAATTTTGTTTTACCTTTGTTGCGCTGGAGTAAGGTATTCTTTTGGTAAAAATTTATACCATAAAGTAAGTAGTTGCAAATCTTTATACGATCTTCAACAAATTAATATACCTCCTGGAAAAGTTAATTATTTGTCAGCAGCTATTTTACTCGACGAAAATATAACGTTAGATCAAGCCCTTTCTATAAAAATTCAAGGAATTGGAACTGGAGGTCAGCAATGGCTTAAACAAACATATACAAAAGATTTTGATTTAGATAATTTTCAATATACAGATATTTGCTTGCAAAAAGGACTTCAAATAATTTACAATCTTCCGTCAAGGCCAACTGCAAGTGCAGCCAAAAAAATTGGCGAAACATGGGGAAATTGTAAAGGAATTGGTCAATTATTTTGTTTTCAAGCCAACTCATACCATAAATAAAAACATGAAGAGATAAACCTTACAAAGTAAGGTCGGAAAAATGATTTTTTTGAGCCTGCGATATAAGTGAATAAATAAAAATGCAAGATATCGAATTAGGTATGCAATCATTATCACTTGTTCCTGCTGCTGATGCAAGACGAGAACAACAGCCAATTTTGATGCCACATCAGATCAAAGCTCATGAATTTATTCGTAAGCGTGAATCTGGCTCTGATCGTGTGAATTTGGTATTGGGTGGTTTTCTCGGAATGCAAATGGGAATGGGTAAAACACTAACAATGTTGTCTCATATACATCATACAACATCTCAATCATCATCTTCATTGATGGCTCAACCTCCAGCTCAAGGCTTATCTCCAACACTTGTTGTGTGTCCTAAAACTGCGATGCTTACTTGGAAACAAGAAATAGCAAAGCATTATCCAGGTCATTTTCGCGTATTAATTTTTCGCAAAGATGAAACAAATGTTGAAGACTTAAGCTTGGAATTGATTAAAGAATATGACATAGTTATTACCAATTACGACTATGTTAGAAGCTTGGCAAAAAAATTCGATCTTTTTGAACTACTTGCAGTAAAAGATGCTCGCGATCGTCTCATTGGTGCTAATGTAGCTAGCAGACCTTTAAGCAATGCTACATCTGGTGAAGCAATATTATTTAGCTTGAGATGGGGAAGAATTATAGCAGATGAAAGTCATAACTTCAGTAATTACAAAACAGCTTGCTGGCAAAGCATGATGTGTCTTTGTGGTACATATCGTTGGTGCTTAACAGGTACTCCGATACGAAATGTATGTGATGACTTGTATGCTCAATACAAATTTTTGGGTTATCGTGATCCAAAATTTGATATAAAGGAATTCAGAAAATTAAAACTTGATTCTGTGCTATACTATCTTAACTATGAAAAAGCAAATATAACTTTACCTGAAATAAATCATTACAGAGTGCCAGTATATCTTAAAGGGAATAACAAAAACATATATGACTACTACTTAGATAAAGCGAATGAAGCATACGAAAGCTTCACTATCGGTACAAAAAGCTTTGTTGAAGTTTTAAGCTTATTTATTCGCTTGCGTCAAATATGTGTTGCTCCTTGGACGGTTACACCAAGAATAGATCATTTTACTACAGAACAAAAAGATGCATATGAATTAAGTCAACTTGAGCTTGATGAAGTCTCAGAAGGTTTAGCAACATGGATAAATGATAAACATGGTACAGCTGGATTTTTGAGCCCAAAAATAGTAAAAACAATGCAAATCATCAATAGTATTCCAAAAGGTGAAAAGATAATTGTTTTTACTATGTTCAAGAGGGTGATAGAGGTATTGGAATGGGTTTGTAATGAAAAAAGCTTTGTTAGCATTCATGGTGATGTAACAGGTCAAAAGAGAACAAATATCCTCAATAGTTTTAAAAAAGAACACGCTGATCCAAATGACAATATAGATGTTTTATTTATTAGCTATAAAATAGGTGCAGAAAGTTTGAACTTAACTGAAGCAACCCATGTTATTTTGCTTGAACCTTGGTGGTGTCCTGCAGTTATAGATCAAGCTAAATCTCGTGTTCACCGTTTAGGTCAAACTAAGTCAACCAACATATACGAATTATATGTGAAAAGCACAAAAGATTTAGCAAGTATGGAAGAAGCCATAATAGAATACTGCGATGCAAAAAGGGAAAAGGCAAAATTATATTATGATGAGGGCAAAATGGATCCAGATTTCAAAATGAATGCAAGAACGTTAGGGATGATATTAAGTCGAACTACATGTAGAATACCTTCAAGACAATCGTAAGTGTTGGAAGCAAGACATGTTTGAATAAAACCTGCAAATGTAGGATAACCTTATAAAGATAAGGTAAAATAAAAATATAATGATATGTGTATATAAATGAGCAATGTATATCCTTTTGATACGAACATGTTAATTCGAGGATGCTGTTCACTAAAAAAATTTATGATTGAAGCTTGTTATAACGCACAACCTCAATTACTTCATTCATATATCATACCTTCAGAAAAAGACCAAAAGTACACGTTATCAAACAAAATAACACCTATGATAGCTTGTTTAGAAGCGGCAATTACACAAGAAGCAAGTACGAGTGATGGAGGGACAAATAAGGTAGCAGTAAAGTTAGAAAAATGTTTGCGATATTTAAAAGAGCTTGGAGCAGATAATAAGGTTCCAAGAATTTTACTAAATATGTGCAGTAGTATGTTTGCTGCAAAATGGTGGAAGCCTTTTGTTCAAGAAGAACAAGATTGAAACGTCGAGCTTGTGCCCTCCTTTTCTTCATCTTCATCGAATTCTTCATCTTCATTAAATTCTTCTAATTCTTTTTTCATTGCTTCACACTGTTCTTGATCTAAGTCGATAGACGAGCTATCTTTAGATAGATCTAAGCCAATATACATAGTAGCATCTTGATTGAATGGAGTAGGTTTGTAAGTTTTGTCTTCGAACTCGATTTTGTTGTTCAATAAGGTGTGGACAAGGTCTTGGAACACACGACCCATATCACTTCCTCTACTGCTCATGATGATACTACCGCTCGCAAAAACAAGGAATGTGTGATGTTTTTCTTTTTTGGTCTCTTTGCGCTTTTCTTTGTCTTCAAGGAGATTGCAGTAAACGCTATAAGGTACCATTTCTTTTGATATTGTTTTTGTGTTAACATTGTATTGGATTTGTAATATTTCGTTTTTGTCTGTAGGGTTACATTTAACTTTGATGTTAACCCCAGTGTTGATAGCACTCTCGAATATACTTCTGAACTTGGTGTGACGATTGATAAAGCTGTCAAGTTTGTCACGACAGATGTTAAAGCCAATGTTGAAGTCCATGTTTTGCATGACAGTGTTAAAAACGACATCTAAACGATCCGGAGTATTTCTCAAGCTGAAAATTTGTTCACCTGTCATTTCTTCCATGCGTTTTAAGACGTGGTATAAGGTGGTGACGGTGTGAATAAAGTGGTTATCTTCTTTACAACCTGTAATTTGAAGTTTACCGTTGGAGCTAACTTTGACGTTGATAAGTTTGTTGTTGTCAAGACTCATAACGATGGTGACACTGTGTAAAAAGTAAGTGCTCTTTTTGGATTTACTTTTTGTGTAACTACCGCGAAATTGACGTTGTTTTTGAGCTAAAACCACACTTCCCTTTGGTAAGGTGGGAACAGGAGGTTGTACGTTGATTCGCTTTTTTCTTCCTCTTCTTTTTGGAGTTGGAATGTAGTCCGTGATGGGAACATAAGTGAAAAAACGATCTAAGTCGATGCTTAAGTTTGTGACAGCAATTACAGTCTTGGTACTGACCTCAATTTCCTCAAAACTCTTTATCTTGCCTTCAGGACTCACTACCTTTTTGTGACTCTTATCTTTACAAACCTTTGCACGAACACTACTCATTTTACCTATTTAAAGAAAATCATCTCTTTAAATCATTTTTTGTAGTTTGTGAAAAAGAAGTTTAAAGACGTAAATAGCGTGGTGTCACTAAAGTTTCACAGTTCCAGCAGTGAGGAGGAATGGAGGAATTTCTGTGGAAGTTGTCGAAGAAGTTTCCGTCGTTGCAAAAATGTGTGGTCCCAACGTTGGTGTTGTTATAATCGTCGATTCTGTTGTTCCTGGAACAGTTGTTTCGGATCTTTCATCTTGTACCTCAATTAAAATATCTTGAAGGTTTTTTGAGTAAATTTCAGATTTTTCATTAGTAAGTTTTTCATCGAAACTTTTCGTGGTTTTGTCGTTTGGAACAACATTTGTCGAAATATCTTCATCAACTTTGTTTACAACTGCATCAACTTTGTTTACAACTGCATCAACTTTGTTTACAACTGCATCAACTTTGTTGCCATCTTCATTAATTTTGTTGCCATCTTCATTAATTTTGTTTACAACTGCATCAGTTTTGATATCCGGTGTATTTTTTTGTTGATTCGCTCCGAATTTCGCAATGAGATCTTTTATGTTTACAGTCGGGCAGTCTAATATTCTTTCATCACTATTTTTCGCAATTGACGATTTGACTATAGGCTTTACAATCTCTGAATTACGACGCGGAGCTCTTTGTTCCCACTTTATCTTATTATCCCTTAAGTTTGGCACAAACATAGGGTCACTTTTCTTTCGCTGTAATTCTTCTGCACCTCTATTTAACCCTCGTTGTTGCAAGTTGGTTTCACGACCTAAAACTGGATTTGGGGTAAAACTTCGACTGTCAGAGTCTCTTACGAAATTTTCCGGAATGGGAGTTAAGTGCAACGTATGACTTATCGTTCCCGGCACCTCTTGTAATACTGCATCTTTAATTTCTTGTATCTCTCCATTTGGTATAAAAAAATCATCAGGTTTGTAAACTGTAACGTGAGTCAAGTTATCCAATATATCTGGAAGAATCAAATCCGTGTTTTTCTTAAACTTGGTCTTAAATAACGCTATAATATCGGTAGGTATACTTGGACTTTGTTCTAATAATCTATCGTAATCTGCTCTGCATTGTGATATAAAACGGTCTGCATCTTTCCTATATTTTCGATCTATACTTAGCTCAATGACAATGTTTCTTGATAACTTACTCCATCCAACGCTGCTGTTAAAGTGAGCTTCGCTTAACTGAGCATATTGAAAGAAGTTTTGTAAGGTTGTAATGATACCAACAAAAATATTGACTGTTCCCACCCCGATTGTTGCCAAACTTAAATACTCGCTTGGGACAAAACTTTGCATACCCACGTTTAATGTGCCTGTAATAGTACTCAAAATAATAATGGGAATACTAAACTTGTAGTTTTTATCCTTAAACTTACGGTGACTTTGATCGTGAAGCCATTGGTGACAACTTGCATGATCACCCCACCTAACTAAGAGTT
>Ga0214923_10005951_pt1 | contig 13908 bp, 11 predicted proteins | sample LL1510_MetaG_FD_177993 | JGI IMG/M metagenome (GOLD analysis project Ga0214923, IMG submission 177993) | Freshwater microbial communities from Lake Lanier, Atlanta, Georgia, United States - LL-1510 | ecosystem: Environmental > Aquatic > Freshwater > Lake | place: USA: Georgia | collected... | reverse complement strand
ATATAAATTATATTTTAGATAAATTATAAATATATATTATAAGAATTAAATTAAATTAATATTAAAAAAATAATTATAATAAAAAAATGCCTTAAAAAATTTTCAGGTTAAAAAATTTGTGTGTCGAAATTAAAAAGTTAAGGTAGTATTAAATTATAACATATGTTATATATATATGTATATATATTAATCAATTAATTAAAAAATCTAATATCCTTTTCTATTTTATATTATATCTATTTTAATTATATAGAAACACTTTGTTTTATATAATCCACTTTTTAGTGGATTATATAATTATTTTAGGTGGAATTGTGTCAAAATTTGTGGAATTTTAATATTTTAAATATATTTTAAGTGTAGTAATCAAGTATAAAATTATTTTATTCTATATATAAATTATATTTTAGATAAATTATAAATATATATTATAAGAATTAAATTAAATTAATATTAAAAAAATAATTATAATAAAAAAATGCCTTAAAAAATTTTCAGGTTAAAAAATTTGTGTGTCGAGATTAAAAAGTTAAGGTAGTATTAAATTATAACATATGTTATATATATGTATATACATATTAAGTTTATTTAATGTAAGAATGAATATTAGAGGACAAGATCTAATTAAACATATTTTATAAAATATGTTTAATAATGGAATTATATTTTTAATACTGTTTTTTATTATAGATAAGATGGTTTTTCTTTATATTCAAAAAATAAATCGTCATTAAATAGGTTTTGACCTTTCATATTATATTTTTTATTATAAACTAATTTACTAAAATAAGATGTAAATAATTTTTCAAACTTAATATAACTTAATGCATTTGGAGCAGTTTCACCGTTAGAAGCAGCTTTTGATGTATATTTTAATTCTAACAAATCTCTATTATATTGAATACGCATATCTATTAATTGAATATTTATATCTTTTGGATCATGATAATAATTTATACTATATTTATTTAGTAAATTTACAAGTTCATCTTTATTATTTTTTAAAAATAATTTTGTTATTTTTACTCCTTTTGGATCTTTAATTATATTATTATTTTCGTCTTTAAAAATAAAATTTTTTCTAGATACATCTGTGCATATAACTCTATCTTTAAAAGAATGATCTCTAGCAAATAAAGCTAGAGATTTAATTCCATAAACAATATATTTAGGTTCAAGTAAATAAGATTTTTCTTTTATAAAAGAATCAGTTAGAGGAAGTAAATCATTAAAGTTAATATTATCTTTCAAAATAGAATTATTTTGAATATTTTCAATTTTATTTTTTTCTTTAAAATTTTCTAAACGTTCTATATAATCTAAAAGTTTTTCATTTTCAATTTTTAATTTATATATAATTTTATCTTTATTTTCATTTTCAATTTTTAATTCAGATATAATTTTATTATTATTTTCAATAATATTTTTATCTTTATGTTTACATGTATTATAATGTCTATCTAAATTATAAATATTATGGAATTGTTTATCACAATAATTACATTTTAGAATATCTTTATTTTTTTCATCATCATGTTTTTTTTCATCATCATGTTTTTTTTCATCGTCATGTTTTTGTTCAGTTTCTTTTTGATGACTTTTTCTATTAAAAATACATTTAATAGAGTCTTTAATATGTGTTTTTAGTGTATATTTATTAATAAATTTTTTACTACAATAATTACATATAAAATTTTCCATTTTTTATGCATTGAAAAGTATAAATATATCTAATTATTTTTTATTAAAATCAATTAATTAATTTTTGAAAGTATTTCTTCATAATTAGGATTATTTACTCTTATTTTTATTACTGGTATATCTATATTATATTCTTTCAATAATTTAATAACTTCTTTATATTGTTTTCTATTACATAATATAGCTTTAATATAATTTAAAGGTATTTCATCAAATAATACTTCATTTGAAAATATATAGTCTGTTTTGTTCAAAATATCTTTATTTATTTTATTTTCAAATTTATTTAATCTAGGTATTTCTTTTAAATTACCTTCTCCATAAAAATCATTTTTTAATTTATCAAAAAAACAAGAACCATAGCTAACACTATTACAAGCAATAAAAGGTTTATCTTTTAATATTTTATTATTTATAACAAATACTATACTATGTTTAACACCTTGATAGAGCCAATCTTTTTTATTATTTAAATTTTTAAATATATACTGAGTATAAACAGCAGGAATATATTCTATTTTTTTAAAAATATCTTTAACTATATCTTTATTTTTATAAAGATTATCAAAATAATCTTTATATTTAATTCTATTTTTAATAATACAATTTAATTTTATATTATTTTTAGAAATTTTATTTTCTTTATAAAGTAAATTAAAAGAGAAATCGTCATCAATCTGTTGATACCAATCTATCAAACTATCATAGGCAGGTAATAAAGAATAATCTTCTAAAATGTTTTTAAAGATTGTAATATGAAAAACTGTGCTATGTAATAAGAAATTCCAATTTGACATAATTATATATATTAATATATATAATTAAAAAATGAATTAATAAGAATAAGGTTCAAGAAATTTTTTATAATTTTTATAATCAGGAATTTCTACTAATTTATTATCTTTATTTATAATTTGTTTAGTTGGTAATTTAACTATATGTATATTTTTCTGAGGAAATAATTTTCTTAATTGTTCATATATAATAACTTTATCATTATAAAAAATAGCATTAACATATTCGAAAGGTATATTATCAAACATTATTTCATGAGATGAAAAATAATGTCTTTTAAAATCATCAAATTTAAATATTTTTTTATTAACATGATCTTTTAATTCTTTCATGGAAGGTTTTCTTTTCAAATTACCTTTTCCATAAAAACCTTTTTTAAAAGTATAAAAATAATAAGCTAGATTAACACAATTACCATATTGCATATCTTCACAACAAATAAAAGGTTTATCTTTTAATATTTTACTACTAATAACAAATAGAATTGGTGGATGAATACCAAAAAAAGGTTTATCTTCTTCATATATTAAATCACTAAAAATATAACTAGTATAAACAGCTGGTGTATATATCCAGTTTATATTATCAGATTTTTGTATATTATCATCCTTTAGTTCTTTTTTATTAATATTTTGTTTATATTGTAATAAATTTATTTTATCTATATTTTTAGTTAGTAATTTAATTACATTATACCTATTATTTCCATAATTAAAATAATTGCCGAAATTATGTTTAGTAGAGTTATCTAATAACCAATTATTAATTTGTTTCTCAGGACATTTTAACATTTTATTTTTTGATATATATTCTAATGCAGAAATATCATGGATAGCATGAACTAAAACATCCCATTTTTTACTTTTAGAAGATAATTTTATTTTATTTCTACTTCTACTTCTAGTTTTACTCTTATTTTTATTTCTACTTCTAATTTTACTTTTAGTTTTATATGATTTCATAATTATATATATTAATATATATATAATTTAAAGATAAAAATTTAAATCTTCTTTGATTTAAATAAATTGTTTCCAAAAATCTTTTTTTAAGTATGTAAACAATCTCCAATCAATCTGATAATTACTCCAATTACAACTATCTAAAAAATCTTTAAATTTTTTACTTAATAATGCATTCTTTATATTTTCTCCTAAAATTGAATTTAAATTTGTTTCATTTTCATATAATTTTAATCCAATAGCATGACAACTACATCCATATATACCTTTATCATCAACAATAATGTTTTTAGTAATTCCACTATCTCCAAATATTATTTTTGATATATTAAAATGATCACTATCTTTCTTTACATTACAATATTTATATCTAACTCCATTATTAGGTGTTGAATGTATCATTGTATATTGATATTCTTTATCTTTTTCATCTTTAATATAATCTCTTCTAGGATCTCCTCCAGGTCTTAATACTTCAATATTACTTTTTATATCATTAGATATAATCTTAAATACTAAATCAATATTTTTATTAGGTAAAAAAGGTATATTCTCTAAATTAATATCTATCTCTTTATTATCTTCATCATTAATTATTGTATTCTTATATCTCCTACATTTCTCTATCAAATAATAATCAAATCTTGTTCCACATCCAAATACCTTTAATCCTTCACTAGTATCATTTATATTTAAATATACCATCTGATTATCTTCTGTCATCATCTTATAAAATCCCTTATATTTAGATCTTGATTCTTCTCCTAAACCTTCAGGTTTTCTCCAACCTGATGGATGAACAAATAATAAATAACCATTTAAAGAAATATTATTTAAACTAAATTTAACAAATTTATTCCATAATAGATCACCTCCACCACCTTTTGTTTTATTTTCTTTTTCTCTAGGTGCTTGATAAGGAGGATTTCCTATTATAGCATCAAAATTATTAATATTCCATTTAGAGTTAATATTAAGATCAAGAGTATTTCCTTCATTATAATTTAAATTGTATTCATTATAAGGATCAATTAATAATTTATTAATATAAATATTTGTAGCATTAATATCACTAAAATATAAACATTGTTCTACTATTGTTTTATATCTTTCTTTTTCATCTTTAATTTTATCTTTTAATCCAATCATAAATTTATCAATTATATCAATTAAGAAACCACCTTTACCACTACAAGGTTCAAATACTTTTCTAATAGAAGTCCAAAAATTAGAGGGAATAGTGTTTAACATATCTTGACGTAATTGATAAGGAGTAGAAACTTCAGCATTTTGTTTTTTTTCAATATCTTGAGGGATAAAGTATTTATCAATTAATATAGATAATTGTTTAGAATTATTAATATTTTTAAAGAATAATTCTTTTATAGTTCTAATAGTAGTAGAAATTTCTTTATCATCTTTAAGATATTTAATATATATATTCTTAAAAATATTAATAATATTAGAATCTATATTATTACCCCACCAACTTTTAGTCTGATCTAATAATATATTGTATATATATTTATTATCTTCTATCATTTTGAACATTTCTATAAATGATGATTCTATATCATGAATAGTTAATAAACATATCAATGGTATTATATGTTTTAATATATCCATATAATTTATTTTTTCTTCATCTTCTTCTTCATCTTCTTCTTTATCATCTCCATTTTCTTTTTCATCATTATCATTTAAATTTAATTTTTCAATACCTTTTTTAATATCAGAGGACATGTTGTCTTCATCAATAAGATTTTTAATTTCTTTTTGTTGTTTAGAAGATAATTTCATATTATTAAATAATACATTAAATAATTTTTGTTCATCTTTGGATAAACTTATAATTTTAAATTTAATTTTATCTAAGAAATGATTAAGAGCATTTTCGATATTAGAAGAATAAATATTATAAATAGTATTACAAATAGTATCTATATTAGATTTTTTATTTCCAAAAGATTCAATCCAATGATCTCCATTTAAAGTTAATAATTTTTCTGTTAACATATATTTTATAGCATCTTTAGGATGTAAATCAGGTTTTATAAGGTTTGAATATTCAATTAAAGTATTCTCAATACATCTATGAATATTTAAATCAATAACGAACCCGCATTTTTTATTTTTTTCATACTGAAAAAAATGATTTTTCCCTTCAGGAAAATTATATAAACTTTCAGTCATAGATCTAAACATCATTTGATATATTAAATCAAAACTTGAAATATTATTTAACAAAATAACAATATCACAATAATCAATAGATACACCTAAACTACATTGTTTACCACTTAATACTAAAACACCTTTTTTATTATTTAATAAAGCTTTAGATCTACCTTCTTCAATAGTTTTTTTAGAATTAGAACCACAAGCTTTAGAATTAATAATAACGATTTCAAAGTCATTAATAATATTATGTTTTATAAGTAATTTTTTAGTAGCATTAGATATTTTATCAATATCATTATGAGGTAAAAAAGCTAATATTATCATTGGTTGAGACATATTATTTATATGTCTTGAATTAATCTCTGGATTATTACATATATTTTGTATTCTTTTCATAAAAACTAATTTATCGGGATAATTTTTATCAGGAATACCTAAATTATCTTTTTTACCAAATATTCTATACCAAATTTTAAGATTTTCATCTTCATTTTGAAATTCATCAATAGTATTATTACCATTATTTTTTAATAAAAAACAAGCATCAGTAGACCATCCATAATTATTATCTTTAGTTTTATCAATAATATCTTTTACAACATCAGATTTTAATTCATCAGTTAAAATCCAAAGATCAGGATATTTAGAATATTCATTGATAATATTTTTTTCAGAAAATAAATTGATAATAGATTCAATTTCATTACCGTGTTTCATAATTAATTTATTTTTATTTATCAAAACATTATTTTCATCTCTTTTATTAATTTCCTTGCATAATCTAATATCTTCTAAGTCCCAAAATATACAACATTCTTTAGGAATATTATAATTATATAATGGTTTAGAATAAGTTGCTGTAATTTGAATAGTTGTTGAATTATTACCATAATATTCTAATGTTTTTTTAGCAAGAGAAGTAGAACCACCGTTATGACTTTCATCTAAGAAACGTATATCAAAAGTTATTTTTTTCAACCAATCAATATTTTTAGTTTTTTCATTTTCATCATCATCAATTTTATTTTGTAAAAATTGTTTTGAACAGATAATAATATTATTATCTTTAAGGATTGGTTTTTTATCTTTACCATTTAAATATACTAGATTAAAATCTTTTAATTGAAAACAATCTAATACTTTTAGATATTGATCAATAGTTTCATTAGGAGCTGTTGTTATAATAAGATAATTATTTTTTTTTGATTTATTTGATTCATAGTTTTTTATAATAGTTCCAGTCATAATATAACTTTTACCACTTCTAGGTATATGTCCCCATAAAATATTTTTATGATTCAAATTTTTCAAAGATATAGTTTTTTGAATAGAGAATAATTGATGAAGTTTAAATATAATATTTTTTTTATTTTTATTTAAAAAATCATACAATTTAATATTTTTAAAACTAATTTTAAATTGATGATAAGCTTCATTTAAATCATTCCAATCAATAATAATACTATTATTATCTAATAATTTATCTTTTAATAATTGATTTGTTTTTTCAATATTTTTAATCATTTCATCAAAATTATTTTTATCTCTAATACATATACATAAAATCATTTTATAACCTTGAGATTCATATGATTTAAAATGTATTAACAATTTATCAATATCTAATTTATCAACATGTTGTTTATTGATATTTTTAGATGTTGTAATTAATAATAATTTATTTTTTTCATCTATACATGTTAAATCTGATGAATCTCCTTTATCTTTTAATATTTTTGGTTTATTTTTATCATCATAAAAAAGATCTTTAATATTATTTACAGGTTTAATTGTATTCAAATTGAAATTACCATTACATATATTAAATCTATTTAGTTTTTCTATTAAATTTAAATAAGCCATTAATCTTAATAAAGATTCTTGTTTATCTTTACCTTTCCAACTATTTTTTAACCAATCAAATATATCATAAGAATCATAATTTTGTAAAAAATGATATAAATCATTAAAAGTTGTAATATCTTCATCTTTAATTTGTATATCATTATCAGATGAATTTAAGTTATTATTACAAGAGGACTTTTTCTCTTCATTTTTAATTTCATCATTAGAGGATAATTTATTTTTAAGATTTATATTTGATAAGATTAGATCTATAATTTGTTTTTTATTTTTAGACGAATAACCTTTAATAGAGTTATTTTTACAGATATCTTTTAATTGAACTAAAGTATATTTGTTATAGTCTGTCATTTTATTTTGTTTATATAAGTATAATTTATATTTATATATGAATAAAAAATCAGTTTTTTAATAAAATATTTCATATTTATAGAATGAATGACAGATAATAATATTGATTTTTTTACTAATTTAGATTGGACTGATACGACAGAGGATTTATTAATAGCATGGGCTGATATAGCTCATTGTTATACATGGATATTTGATAGATCTTATAGAAAATATAATTCTATCAATTATAGATTTACAATACCTATAATCGTTTTATCTACTATAACTGGAACTATTTCTATGAGTATGGAAAGTATTTTACCTGCAGATTCAGTTAGAACAGGACAAGTTATAATAGGAGGTATAAATATATTTACAGGGATATTAGGAACATTACATAATTTTTTTAGATATGCACAAGAATCTGAATTACATTTAACAGCAACTAATGATTGGTCTAGATTTCATAGAAATATAAAGATTGAATTATCAATAGAAAGAGCTTCAAGAAAACCAGCTGTTGAATTTATTAGATCAACTAGACAAGAATATGAGAGATTATTAAATAATAGACCTGTTATACCAAGTAATGTTATAGATGAATTTAAGAAAACATTTAGACATAGTGATATAATAAAACCAGAGATATTAGATAAAATATGTCATACATATATAGATGATGAAAAGAATGTAATAAGTCAATATACAGTAAATAAAAAAAGATTAGAAGAAAATCCTAAAATTAGTTTAGTTGATAAAATATTATTAACAATAAAATCTCCTAAAAATAATTCAAATACTAATTCAAATACTAATTCAAATACTAATTCAAATACTAATTCAAATACTAATTCAAATACTAATTCAAATACTAATTCAAATAATAATTCAAATAATAATACACCATCTTTATCATTTAATTTAAAACCTATAAAAATAATTGATGGTAAAGCTATTGTTATAAAAGAAGATATAAAAGAAGATATAAAAGAAGAAATAAAAAATATAGATGATTTACAAGAGAAAAAAGTAATAGAAGAAGAAAAAAATATTGAAGATGATATAATATCAGATAAAGATGATATAATATCAAATATTAAATTAAATATACATGATTAAAATAAAAATAATTTAATATATTTATATAATATAAAATGAGCCATCATTTATCAAGAAAACATAAAAAAAGAAGTAATTATAGAAGAAAATCTAAAATAAGAAAAAGTATAAAAAAAACTTTATCAAAGAAGAAAAATAAAGGATCCTCTAATAGAAGAAAAAAAATAATTTATTCTAATGTAAAATTAAGAGGGAAAGGGATTAAAAATGAAAAAATAAGTTTTTTAAAGACAAAAACAAAATCATTATGTTCAGAGTTAGATTATAATAGTTGTTCAAAAGTAAGACATAAAAATAAAAAAATTAGAATTTGTAAATTTAATTATAAAAAACAATTTTGTGAAAGTATTTAAAATTTTGGCTTTATTGGATTATTTAAAGAAACAAATTTATTTAATAAATAGGAATATTAAAAATGCCAAATGTTAGAGAACCTTTAAAAATTATAAAAGTTCCTCTAGGTTATAAACCACAGTTTAGACCTAATAATTTTAATTCAATGCCAAGATTATATTTAGAATTATTAGAGAATAAAAATAAAGTAAAACCTGAATTAAGAAATAGAGAATATATACCTAAGATAATAGATAATTTACCATCTGTTCAATATGCTTCTAGTATAATAGAAAAAGAAGAGAAAGAAGAATTAGAAAAAAATGAAAATTTTACAAGAAAATCTTTTGAAAAAGAATATTTTAAAGATGAAAATCGTTATTCTTCTAAAGATGATGAAAGAATATCTTTAAAATCAGTATTAGATGGTAAATCATCTAATCGAAATAATGATGATATAGATAGTAAAACATTAGATTTAAGTGTATCAGATAAAAATTATATTAAATTAAGAGGCATTGACCTCTTAAATTCTAAAGAAAAAGAAGATATAAGTTCATCTTCTAAAAAAGAAAATGATTTATTAAATATGTTAAAAACAGGTTCTGTTAAAGATCAAGACAGTAGTTCTAAACAAACTACTCAAACAATACCAATATCTCAACCAAGTATACCGACATCTTTTAAAGAAGAAAATAAAGATAATTTAACATATAATACATCTAATCAACCGAGAATGCCTCCAAGTTTACAGGAGATAGGAGAAGGTAAAGTTCCAATAACAAATAATTCATATCATGAAGTAAATATAACAAAGAATGATGAAAATGAGATACAAAGGAGGAGAGATATATTACATAAATTTAAATATTTAAAAAGATATTATCCGGAGGTATCAGTGCCAGAGTTTAGTGAATATACAGATATAAAAACATTAGAGAGTGAATATAATGCATTAGTAAAAACATTAAAAATAGATTCAAATGTAGAAAATTATAAAAAATATTTATCTATAGGATTTTTTGGTTTAGAATTCTTCTTATCTAGAGTTTTAAAATTTCAAGAAATTAAAGGGTTTTCTTCAGCACAGATGTTAAATATGAATCAATATGAAAAAATATTATTAGAGATAGGTGAAAAATCATATTTACCTGAAGATAAACAATTAGCTCCTGAAATAAGATTAGTTGGTATTATATTAATGAATGCTGCTATATTTATAGGAACTAAAATGGTATTTAAATCTACAGGAATGGGAGATGGATTAGGAAATATAATGAATATGATGAATAATTTAAATAATCCATCAACAAATAAAAATACTTCTAATACTAATAGTAATACTAATAGTAATACTAATAGTAATACTAATAGTAATAATAATAGTAATAATAATACTAATAATGTTAAAAAAAGAACAATGAGAGGACCAGATATAAGTGATTTAGAGGATATAGTAAATAAGAAAAATTCCTAAAAAATAATATATATAATTATATATTAGTATATAATTATATGTGATGTTAAGAAAAAAATATCAAGAACAATTTTTTCGAAAACAAAAAAATGAAGAAATTAAAAAACTTTCTGAAGATGTTGATGGTATATTTTATTTATTTGAAGAATTATATAATCAAACAAATAAACAATCTGAAAATTTAAATACTATTGAAAATTTAATTGAAGACTCTAAAATTAATAATGAAGAAGTAATTAATGATTTACAAGATTCTCAAATAGAAGGTCAAAATTTATTTAAAAAATATTTTATTTGTTCTTTATCTGGTAGTATTTTAGGTGCTGGTTTAGGAACTTTTATATATATATCAAATCCATATTTAATAGGTATAAGTGGTTTAGTAGGAGGAATTACAGGTGGAATTATTAGTAATTTTGTAAAAAATGAATAAATAATTTTGAAAAAGAAAAATTTTATATTAAATTATATAATAATAAATAAAATGCCTTTTATAAGAAGTTTTAATGGAGCAGTTAAATTATTAAGAGGAGTAGAAAAAGGAACAGTAGATAGAAAATGGATAAAAACAATAGAATATTCAATTAAAAGTGAAAATAAAATAAAAGATATGAAGTATACAGATACACAGATAGATACATTAAAAAATATGATTCAAAATTTAAAAGGAAAAAGAATAAAACCTAAAAGTTATAAACTTATGAAACCTAAAAAAATGTCAGATAAAGAATGGCAAACTGTATTAAAAAGAAGAGAAACTATTATTAAAAAAAAGATGAAAAAATTATCACGTAGAAGTCGTTATAAAAAACGTTCAAAAAAATCTTCAATTTAAAATCCAAAGATGTAAAATAAGAGGGCTTAGCCCTCTTAATTTATAAAAGATGTTTTATTATTTCATTTTCAACTTGTAAAACATGTATTTTTGTTCCACAACAAGCTGTAAATTTATGTGATACAATATTAGAATTACCATATACAGTTGTAATTAATAAAGAAATAAGACCATTTGTTTCAATCATTTCATAACCTATAAGAGATGTAAATTTATGAACAATTTTAAGGGGATAAGTATTATCATTATGAACATATCTATAAAGTAAATAATCATTAGTTAATTTATTTTTGTATAATTCAATAGATTGAGCATTATCACATTTATCAATAGATCTAACTTGAAATAATTTAGTATAATTATTATTATAAGAGATAGGAGAATTACCTGACATTATAAGATATATATTTTATAAAATATATATTTATTAAAATTTTTTATTAGGAAAAATTTAAAAGGGTTTAGCGCTTTTATTTATTAAGGACTAGCCCTTAATAAAATGATCAATTATTCTATTTGATAAAAATGGTATTGATAAATATGTTAAACTATAAATAGTTCCTGATATAATATAAATAGTAATAGGATTTGTTCTTCTATATTTAAGCAGAGAACAAGTCCTCTTTAAATATTCATGTCTCTTATCAGTTTCATCATCATTTTTATTTATATATTTAAAACTATCAATAATACCATTAGTAAAACCTACAATTCCAAAAACATAATATACAATACCTTGTATAAACATTTTATATAAATACAAATTATATATCTATAAACCATTTTTGACTTTTTGAATCATTACATGGATTTGCAACTACATCAGATCCATTCATAGTATTACTCTTAAATATATCTAAACATTTATTATTATATGAACTAACTAATTCTCCTGTATGTCTATTATATTTCCATTGTTGTTCTAAATTATTATTATCTCTACATTCTTCTTGCCATATAGAATTTGTATTTTTATCTTCAGTAAATTTATATTTGGATAATACATCATATGACTGTGTTAAACATTTATTACTATTAGTATTAATTAATCTATTTTTATCATCTAAAGTAAATCTTTGTTCACTATTTGTTATATTACATGAAAACATGATAGGTCTTTTGAAACTATCTTTAGATGCATTAACTATACTTAAACAAAAATTATCTTTTATTAAATTTTTAACCAATGTATTTTTTGGTTTAAAATCTGGATATAATTCCCAATAGATTTTATTTTCACTATCTATACACAATAATACTCCATTATTTTTTAATGCTAATTTATATGGCCCTTTTGTATTTTGTATATATATTGATTTTAAATTATTAATTAAAGACCAAACAATATTATTATTATATTTATTTTTATTTTTATCACTAGTTATAACTAAATTACCATCTGGATTAAATTCTAATTTATAACTACATATTTTATTAGTATCTGTTCTTAATATAGAATTATAATCTTCATTTACTATAGAATATTTTGTTATAAATGGAAGATTATATTTCATACCGTTATTATAAATTGATAAATTCATTGATCTTCGAGGCCTAGTTTCACTAGATGGAGGTGGAGGTGGAGGCGGTGAATATACTGGAGCTGGTTGAGATATATTTTCAAATTTATTAGCAGGAGATTCAACTATAGTTTCAAATTTAAGCAAATAATCTCTTCTTTGAGATTCTTTTAATTTATTTATTTCTATTTCTTTTTCTGATATTAGATTACTTAATTTTTGATTTAATTCTGTTACATTTGATGTATAACCTAATTTAATATTATCTTGTATCTCTATTTGCAATTCTTCTTCTTTTTCTTTATATTCATCTTGTAACATTGCTATTTCTGCTTGTTGTTGTCTAAGATAATTTATTCTTTTTAGTTCAGTATTTTTTAATAAATTTTGTTCTTCATCTAATCTTAATTTTTCATAATCATCTTGTAATTTTTTATCATAATTAGTCATAATTAATTTTTCATTATCTTCTATACATCTCGCCCATCCTTGTCCATATGAAGAACTATAATAATTATAAATACTTGCTATATCAGATACTTCATTGTTATTTTTTATTATAACCAAATTTCCATCATCTTTTAATGTTAATTTTATATTTTTATTTTCTGAATATAAAGTTTTTATTATAATTGGTTTATTTGAACTTTTAACTATAAAATCATATTCTCCTTCGTTTTTATTTTCTGTCGGCGGTGTTGTTGGTGGTGTTGTTGGTGGTGTTGTTGGTGGTGTTGTTGGCGGTGTTGTTGGCGGTGTTGTTGGTGGTGTTGTTGGTGGTGTTGTTGG
>Ga0214923_10005950_pt1 | contig 13911 bp, 12 predicted proteins | sample LL1510_MetaG_FD_177993 | JGI IMG/M metagenome (GOLD analysis project Ga0214923, IMG submission 177993) | Freshwater microbial communities from Lake Lanier, Atlanta, Georgia, United States - LL-1510 | ecosystem: Environmental > Aquatic > Freshwater > Lake | place: USA: Georgia | collected... | reverse complement strand
TTGTAACAGCAATTGGATATGACAGCGTTGAGTACCCGGGAGTTAAAATTGAAAATGGCCGAATAGCAAATATTGCCGGGCATGTGGAACACAATGTTTATGTAACTGGGTGGGCAAAACGAGGCCCGGTTGGAGTGATTGGCACAAATAAAAGTGACTCGGCAGATGTAGTGGATTTAATTATTGACTCCCTAAAGGAACCAAAAAATACCGTTAATATTGAGGGTTTGTTAAAATCAGGGCACCAAGTTATTGATCAAATTGGTTGGGGAAAAATAAATGCCTCAGAGGTAATCTCTGGTGAGTTAGCTGGAAAACCTCGCATAAAAGAGGTTGATTGGAAGCGACTAATAAGTTTGTGCACGACCAAATAAATCGCTAGACTTCCAACGATTAATGTGATTGCGCCCGTAGCTCAACGGATAGAGCATCTGACTACGGATCAGAAGGTTCGGGGTTCGAATCCCTGCGGGCGCACAAATAACATGTACCAAATTTTTTCCTTAAATTTTTACCACTTGGCCACTCGATTCTGTTTAACATAAATAACATCATAAAAATCACTAAAACTATGTTTAATGGAACAAAATTTACGGAAACCTTGGTGAGAAAGTAGAGTTTCTATTGCCTGTTTCTGTGAGGGTCGCAAATCATTATTTTGAAACTCATATTGCACAATAGAAATCATATTTTTGCGAAAGGAATTTTTGGCGCCGAGTAATGCTTGAAATTCAGCTCCTTCAACATCTAGTTTCAAAAGATCGATATGGTTGATTTTATGTTGTAAAACAAATTCATCAATTGTCGTGACATCAACTTCAGTCTTAGCATACATTCTTTTAATGTTCATACCTAAAATCATCGATTTTTTTTTGTTGTAAGCGCTTAATAAGTCCGGCATTATTAGACTAGATGTTTCATTGAGTGGCGAGATATAGAAAGGATAACGACCAGAAGAATCCCCAACTGCAATGTTGAAAAAATTGACTCCAGGGTTCCTATTTTTTTTGACTAATTCTTTGAATACGATCGGATCGGGCTCAAAACTATAAATTAAGGACTTGCACGAGATCTTTTTTAACATCTTGATTGTTTGACCCTTGTTTGCCCCAATATCAAAAAAAATCAATTTTTTTTCATCGAAGTTCAATCTAATTCCTAATTCCATAAATGCAGAGGCTAGAGCGCGCTTGATCTTTGGTTCAAATAAATATTTTTCTAATATATGGATCATCAAAGAAATCAAGCGAACTTGAAAAAATACATTAAATTTCACATTAAATTCTATCACAAAATCCCAACAATCTAAGGGCGAATTGAAAAGCACAATTTATTTGGGTCATAAACAATAAGATTTTTCATATGAAGCTTTACTGAGTTTTCAATATTTTGAAGTCACAAGGAGACAATAATGTTTATGATTATTAAAAGATTTTAGGATTAGTATTTAATCGCTGTTTCAGTTTAAAATAATTTTTTATTGTTAATTAATAAATCCCACAAATCACTCATTTTATCCTGATAACTAAAAAAATTTATTAAGAAGAAAACCATTCGTAAAGGAAAATATATGTAGCGAAAACTGAACAAACTTTATGAAAACTCTCCTAAAACACAAGCTACCTACGTTGGACCTCTACGCACTAACTGTATATTTAAATTTATTTCTATACTTGGGAGCCAAGGTCAGATTAGTCAATTGTAAGGCGTAAGAACTTTTTTAAATCCAAAAACTCATCTTTCAATATATTACTTATAATCCTTAGTTGCAAATGTTTCGTTCTTTTATTAGTGCAAGCAAATTTTCGTAAAAGGTAATGACCAATTCAATTTTGTTGGCTTTTTGACAAATGTATTGTGATTTGGAGTTCGTGGTTAATTGAGTTTAAACTCTTATTTTCAAGTGTAGGAATTTTGGGGGATTTCTGTTAGAATTCTAATGTCGCTATTTAAAACATGAAAATCAAATTAGAGAAATTGTAATATAGTTTAAAAATTCAACTGATTTTCTTAAAGGAATGATCAATATACTAATACTTAAACAGTTTTTACTCAATTTAGACCCTAATTATAAATAATTCAGAGATAAAACTCTTATATAATGACTTGCGCCATTTGAATATAGTATTGTTCAGTACTTACAGTTCAGGAGAATTATTAATGATTATTTCAATAGTTGGTGGGGCAGGAAGAGTGGGCCTTCCTTTAGCTTTAGTGCTAGCTGAAAATAATCATTCTGTTAAAATTATAGACATTGACCTTCATAAAAACAAATTAATAAATAGTAGATTAATGCCTTTTGAAGAACCAGAAACTCAACAAATCCTTTCTAATTTATCAGAGGAATCCTTATTTGCTTCTGAAAGTTTAGATTTATTGAGGGAAAGTGAAGTTTGTATATTAATAATTGGAACACCAGTGTTACCAGGTGGAGTACCGAGTGCAGCAACATTATTAAAATTAATTAAAGAATTAACTCCATACCTTTTAAAAGCAAAAATCCTTATACTTAGAAGCACAGTTTTCCCTGGGGTATCTCGAGAAATTAGCGAATTTTTTGCATCAATTAACCTTGATATAGAAGTCACCTTTTGTCCTGAGCGTTTAGTTGAAGGTAGAGCTATTTCAGAGATTAAATCTCTTCCTCAAATCATAGGAGCACTAAATGAAAAAGCATTTGAATTAGCCAGCACAGTTTTTAAACCATTCTCTACTGAAATTATTAGAACTACTTTAGAAGAAGCTGAATTAATAAAATTATTTGCTAATTCTTATAGATATTTGAATTTTGCAATTTCTAATCAATTTTTTGAAATTTGTATTGAAAATGATATTAATTGGGAAAATGTATGGAATGCGCTGCAGCATAATTATCCCAGAGCAGCCTCTCTCCCAAGGCCTGGTTTTGCTGCGGGACCTTGTTTAGTAAAAGATACACAGCAGCTCAACTATTTCTATCAAAATAAGTTTAATTTAGGTAAGGTAGCTCTCGAAGTAAACGAAGGATTACCTGACTTTATTGTGGGCAGGTTAAGGCAATTTTATGATTTATCCGAAAAAACAGTGGGTATATTAGGAATGACATTTAAAGGTGAGATTGATGATTTTCGAGACAGCTTGTCGTTTCGTTTAAAATCATTATTGAATAGGGAGACAAAGGAAGTTTTGTGTTCGGATGTCAAACTCCAAAAGGAATACTTTATAACAACCAATAATTTAATTGAAAAATCTGATATTATTATTATCGCAACACCCCATTCGGCGTATCGTAAACTTGTTATCAACAAGCCACTAATTGATGTTTGGCGAATAACTAAAAATAGGAGCCTATTGTGAAAAATGAAACAACAACCGTAGTTATTACTGGTTCACAAGGATTTATAGGAGGATATTTAGTAAGGGAATTATTGCATCAGGGCTATAAAGTTATAGGTGTCGACAACTATTCTAAATATGGAGAAGTAAAAAGAGACCATGATTCACATCCAAACTTCAACTTAATTATAGAGGATTTATCTAAAACTAATGAAGGTTTAACTCTTGCACTTCAAGATGCGCAACATTTAATTGCGGGAGCTGCTAAAATTGGTGGTATTTCTTATTTTCACACATACGCATACGATTTACTCGCTCACAATGAAAAGATTATGGCGAACACTTGTGATGCAGCGATCGAAGCACACAAGAATTATAAATTGAAAAAAATGACCTACCTTTCATCGTCGATGGTTTTTGAAAACACAAATAAATGGCCTTCAAGTGAAGGAGATCAATTTCATATTCCACCTCCAAGTTCTTCATATGGATTTCAAAAGTTAGCAGTTGAATATTTTGCCAAGGCTGCATGGGACCAATACCAACTCCCATATACCATTATAAGAGTGTTTAACTGCGTAGGTATTGGTGAGGCAAGGGCATTAAATGCTAAGTCAATTTTATCGGGTGACGTGGAGCTTGCAATGAGCCATGTATTACCAGATTTAATCCAGAAAATTTTAAAAGGTCAAAACCCATTAAGAATTCTAGGTGAAGGCAATCAGATAAGGCATCTAACTTATGGACAAGATTTAGCTAGAGGAATTGCTTTAACGCTTAACAGTGATCTTACTTTAAATAATGATTTAAATATATCCACAAATGAAGGAATTACTGTTCTGGATCTCGCAAGAAAAATTTGGATCAAGATAAAGGGTCCTAGTATTCCCTTTAACTATGTGTGCGAAGAACCATTCCCTCATGACGTTCAAAAAAGAATTCCGGACACATCAAAAATTAGAAATATGCTTGGATTCGAAGCAAAAACAACCATAGATCAAGTTTTGGACGAAGTGATTCCTTGGGTTAAAAACGCAATCGAATCAAAAATAATATAATTTATAGAATAGGATGCTATGTTTAGTTATGATGATGCTATTCAATCCAAGTATTATTTTGATAGAATTAGGATAAAGAAAAGTCTTTGGTTCGATTGGCATTATAATATTCTCGAATCTGTGCTTAAAAACACATATGTAATACAACAGCTCCAACAAATTGTTAAAGTACCTGAACCGCTAAGGGTGCTTGATTTAGGATGCGGAAATGGCCATATTTGCAGGTCAGCAAGTAAAACAATAAGAGGATCATTTGTTGGATTTGATACCAATATATCAATTTATATGCGAGCAGTGAACTTCAGATATTTGTTATCAAATTTACGTTATGGGCAGTATTCACCCATAAGATATTATAAGTTAGATCACTTGCAATTTTTTTCAAAATACTCAGGCAAAAAATTTGATGCAATTATTGATAATTGCTCAGTTACACATTTTGATACACGTCCAAAAGCAGGTGTGAATTTTGGATGGGAGTTCATTGCGGAAACTTTACCAAATTTTCTAGTTAAAGAAGGAATTTTTATTTGTGCAACTGATGTTGGTACTAATCTTATATCAAGTAATGAATTTTGTATTGAAAATAGTATTAAAACTCTTTTTATTAATAAGGGGTGGACTTTAAGTAATGAAGATTATATAGAAAAAAGTATTCAATCCGATAGTCCATTATTAGAAATGTTTGGCAAGCATTTACAAGAACCATTTTTAAGATTACCGCCTCCTAGCACTTTGACTAATGGATTACTAGGAATAACTGGATTTACAGCCCAAATATTTTAAAGTTTTAAGAATTTTTTCGTTGCTTGGGCTCGATATAAATTATATTGTTTAAAGTTTTCTGAAAATTCACTTTTTTTAAACCTTAAAAGTTTGTTTGCAAAATCCTCTGGACTCGAGAATGTAAAACCTAGATTAAAAGATTCAATATCCCAATTAAATCCAAGATTGGTTGAAGAAGCGATAGGTATCGAATAATCTGCTGATATAAATAAAATTCCAGAACCAGCAAGCCTATATGTCTCAGTGTAGTAAGGTAACACCACTAAATCCATATTCTCAACGATGTTGTCAATTGTTGATTTATCAGTTGCGCCATCTATAAAAGTTATCTTATGGTTGAAATTATCACTAAGAATTTTAAAGGTTTCATGAAAGCGTGGCCATTTGAATATGGGTAACTGTATATAAAAATGCGTAGATATATTTTTACTTAGTGCATACTTGACTAAACTAGGTATTTCATCAAACCCCTTATTTTTACGAGCTGATCCGATAAAACCAATGTTTAACTGTAATTTTTTATCGTATTTATTTTCAAGATTTCTTTTAATAAAGGGCATTGGGCTCCAAAAAATATTAACCTTTGGAATACCATTTTTTTCTAAAATTTCATTATAAGGTTCTACTTCAAATCCTATATTAATCTTATTTGGATATTGAGAAATTAATTTCTTCAAAATTTCAAGTGAATTCGATTCACCAAATGTCCCTCTGGTTTCGGCATTAGTTATTCTTACGGATATTAAAGAAATTTTATCTGCGTATTGAACTATGACTTTTCTTATAAATTGTAAACCTAGTCCATCTAATGTAGGAAAAATTAAATTAATATTGGACTCTGATTTAATGTTTTTTTCAAATTCTTTAAGGGCACTCTTTAGATATAAAGTTATGAAGAAATTCCTAATTGGATTAATTCTTTTTACAAGTGGGACCCTATTCATTAATTTATCCATCAAAAAACCTATTAGATTAGTTTTGCTAGAATATGAATACAGATTTGACCTTAGACACGCCTTAACGTTTTCTCCGAATAAATTTACAACTTTTGAGTCAGCAGAAGTATTTACCCAAACTTGAGTTTCTTTTCCTTCAAGTGTTAAAAAATCAAAAAAATCTTTCAAATATGAACTATGGTGAGTGTAGTATCGTCCGCAAGAAAAGTCAGCAAGTACAAATAATTCTTTACTTGGAATCATTTATTTTTATTAATTTCATACGGTATTTTAATTTTACATTTCACCCTAGCACCTATCCAGGTTCAGATAATAATCGCTGTACTGACTACATATTTGTTTCCAGGTCATATGATGATCCTTTAGGAATTTTCTACGGGTTGTAATATCTACCCTTCTCATACTTCTAATTTTCTTGAATAACTCTATTATCTTTTCTTGGTCTAACATATTAATCGCAAATACCATTTCTTCTCCAGAAAGATAAAAATCAGCTGGCGTTCCTAAATGAATGCTAATTGGTGCACCCTCTCCGAAAGCCTCAAACGCAGGTAATCCAAAACCCTCATTAATACTTGGGTGAATGACCAAATCTGCATTCCGATAAATATACTTAAGTTCATTATCAGGAAGATAATCATAAAGTGTATAGAAGTCCTTATCCATGGTATCCAGCACTTGCTGAACGATTTGATTTCCTAGACGATTTGATTTTCCAATTAAGATTATTCTAAATGTTGACTTCAAATCATCTGGCAAATTCATAAAAGCCTGGAGGACTGAGTGTACATTTTTGTATTGTTGCCATCTTCCAACGACACAAATGTTTAATTTTGTTAAATCTAATTCGATTTTTTTTGGTTTAATTCTCCATAAATGGTCAGCGCCTAGATGAATTAAATCTATTTTTCGATTAGGAATATGATAATTTAGGGCAATTTCATCGATTCCAAATTTAGAATCTGCAAATATTCTGTCGAGTTTTCTCCATGATAATTTGATTATAAAATTGTACAAGTGTCTTGACAAAATAAATTTATCTTGAGGTACTGTAATTTCTCCACCAGCGTGAAAAGTGCAAAAAAATTTTTTTGCCGGAAATTTCCAGAAAAAAGGATATAATCGAGCAACTGAGAAATGAACAACGTCAAATTTGGCTTTCTTGTTTAATAATATATATTTATAGAATTGTCTTGAGCTTCTTAAAAAATTACCATGCACATCAGGTAAAATCACGACAATACTTTTACTTAAAACCTGATCATTTTTGATTAAGTTTGCCTCATCAACGGATTTTACAATTAAGTTAACTTCTATTTGCTCAAACTTATGCTCAAGCAAAAATTCAACAAGCTTTCTTGCAGTTTGGGCTGTACCCGAAGCACTTCTACCTATGAAACCTGAGGCAAACCAGGCTACACTTACTTTTTGAGTATTGATTTCAACTAATTTGTTTTCTGGCATTTAACTTATAATCTTTATAGAATTAGTATTCCGCAATACGGTGTTATTCATTTTAATCTGACTCTAACCATTCTTAATGATAACAAACCGTATTCTTTCCAAAAAAAATCTTTCCTTTTGCTAATGCAAATATCATACTTGCTACGATTGATTGAGTATATCACTTTATTTATTCCAAATTTACCCAAAACTTCTCCTTTTTTGTTTGTGTAATCATCAAAAAAAGTGACCGTTTTATTTGACATCAGTTGCTCGACATTTAACCAATCTTGATTAACCGTTTTAAAAGAATGGCCCCCATCAATATGAATTAGATCCATTTTTGGTAAATTAGTTAGTTTTGGTAATATTGAGTTAGAATCACCTTGAATTAAGTGGACAGAAACATTATCAATTTTTTCCAACTTAGATAAAACTTCCATTTTACTTAACGGGTAAAGAGATACCTCGCTACGATACTTACTAGAGTCAAACATCTCTGAGAATAAGTCGATTCCGTAGTAGTTAATTTTATTGCTTTTGCCGTTCAAATGACAGGCTCTTATCATTCTTTCAGCAAAGTTTCCATTGAACACACCAATTTCAAGAATATTAGAGATTGAATTATTTCTGATGTAATTAATTACAAATCTTTTTCTATCTAAACCAAATTTAAATTTAATTTTTTGGAATAAAGTCAAAATGAGATTTATCACGTCTAAACCTTATCAGAAACTTTAGATTTCGGGCTAACTTAAATAGAGACTTACAGATTTTTTCGTATATTATTCCGAAATGGTCAAAACTTCAGTTGAATCAGGTTCAATTTTAATTTGTCTTGATGGATTTAAACAAGGGGGAACTCAACAGGCATTTATAAATATACTCCCAGATTTAACCTCTAAATTTTCACGAGTTTATGTTTTGATTATACAAAAGTCGGAAAGAGATTTGGAGCTTCCCAATTTACCAAATCTAATTTCTTTGAAATTTGATTCTAAGAGAACTCTCGACTTAAAGCTTTTCATAAGTTTATTTTTTCTATTACGAAAGGACAAACCACAACTTATTTTGTCAAGTATGTTTAGATCAAATATTTTTATGGCCCTTTTCAAGTCCAAAAGAAGTAAATTATTTTGGATGGAACAGAATACTTATTTTAATAGAACAAGTTTACAGTGGTTTATAATGAAAATATTGTTAACAAAAGTAGATAAAATAATTTGTATATCAAATGATGTCGCGAACTTAACTCGAAGTAAGTTTGGCAAGAGAATTAAGTATTTTGTAATTCCAAATCCAGTAAGTGGCTCAATTAAAATTGTCGAATTATCTACTAAAAAAAATGATTTTGTATTTATTGGTAGGTTAACTGAGCAAAAACAACCACTAGTGGCATTAGAAGCTTTTAGTGTATTTCTAAAGAAATATAATGAAGAATCTTACCTACATATTGTAGGTGAAGGTGAGTTACTAATAAACATGAAAGAAAGAGCAAAAAAGTTAGATGTTTATTCGAGATGCGTATTTCATGGATTTGTTAGCAATGCAGATGTATATGCGCTTCTAAGTAAAACTAAAACGCTAATTTCAACTTCGAAGATTGAAGGATTAGCGATGGTAAGATTTGAGGCATTGGCACTGGGAAATTGCATAGTAACTACAAACAGCGGTGGAACTGATCAATTCTTCTCCAGAAAATCAAATCTTGGGGTATTTGTTTCTGGAACTGATTCGATAGAGTTTTCTACTCGAATGCTTGAAACTTTAAGCCCTAAATATTGGAGCGTTGAAATGATTAACTCTCGCATACAAATAATTAAGAAATTTAATTCAGAAAATTTTGTAAATTCTCTATTGTCAGAATATTTAAACTTAAGAAATTAAGTTAAATAAAGATGAATCATAGTATTTCCTTCCAGAATCAAGTTAAACCTAGGTGCTCAGTAATTATGCCAGTTAAAAATGAATTACAAAATATTCGTAAGACCATTATGCAACTAAATTCTGTTCTGGACTTTAGTTATGAGTGTTTGATTGTGGTTGACGATTTGTATGATCCAACTATTTCTGAAGTAGAAAAGTTGGAGTTGGAAATGTCTCAAATTAAGTTGTTGTATAATAATCATCGCCCAGGTTTTGTTGGAGCTATTAGATCAGGAATATCAGAGTCCCAGGCGCCTGTAGTGGTCATAATGATGGCGGATGGTAGTGATGATCCAGTGACCATTCCCAGGCTAATTTCACATATAGAAAGTGGTGTTACTATCGCAAGTGCTTCTAGATATAGCGATGGTGGGAGTCAACAAGGGGGTGGCTTGATTAAGAAATACCTTTCTAAATTAGCGGGTACTACATTTAAATATTTTACGGGATGTGGAACTAGTGACGTAACTAATAATTTTAAAGCTTATGATAAAAATTTTTTAATAAAAAATCCAATAGAATCTATAAAAGGTTTCGAACTGGGCTTAGAAATGGTAAGTAAAGCGGTTGTACAAAACTTGATAATTAAAGAAGTTGGGACATTTTGGTCAGATAGGACTGCTGGCACTTCAAAATTCTTACTTGTTGAAGAAATTCCTAGATATCTCAAATGGTATTTATACGGAATTTTTAAGCAGAGATTTAAAAATTCTGAAAAAAATTAAATAGCATTGGAACGGCAGCAATCCAACCATTTGACAAAATGTTATTGGTATGTCCAACTCCGAAGAAAAGAACAAAGATTACTACAAAGTATCCTGAAAACGGTTTTACTGAGGATTCTTTGGTTGGATCTTCATCATAAAAAATTGACAAAATAATTATGATTAAAAAAAGCCATCTACCATAATCCCAGGCAATAAAGAAAAGTGGTAAAACGCTTGAAATTGTTAACACAATGAAAAACTTATTCTTTGCGGCCCAATCAGTACTAAGTATAGGGATAATAGCCACGATCAAAACAATTAGGAAAAGTAAATTTTCTGGCAAATTAGCATTTAATTGATTGGTAGCCTCTGAGAGAGATTTTCCAATCATATCTACAGCTCCGCCACAGTTTGTTTCAGTATTTAACGAAAGTTCCTGTATTTTATGGCAAATAGCAACAGATTGAGCTAAAGTACCCGAAAAATTAATTGCACCAAGAAAAGCCATCAACATAGAAATCAGGAATAACACTAAAAACAAATAGATGATGTTTTTTGACTTGGTTCGATTATTCCAGAGTACATATAAAAAAATTGGTCCAATAAAAATATTAACTTCTGAAGAAAAAATTGAAACTAGATAGAGAGCAAAACTTGCAAGTAAGATAATTTTTTGGTAACGAAATGATCGAAACGACAAAATCAATAAAATTAATGCACTCAGTCCCATTATTTCTTTTCTCACGAACAAATACTGATCCCAACTAATCATAAGTAACCCGCAGGGATGAAGAACAACCAAAATAGAGGTCCAAGAAAACCTAAATTTGATTAACTTAAAAATTAAGTAGACCCAAATTATACTTAATAAAGTTAACTGTAAGGTGAAAACTAATATAAGTAACGCATTTCCTTTTAAATTGGACAACACAATTAGTTGACCAATTAAGCCTCTTCTTACAAAACCTCCATTGTAATTTATCAACCATTCTCCGATTGCCCAGCCATTTCCACCTGATCGATACACGGATATAAAATGACTTGCAGTACTAAAAAAGCCCAACAATATCAAGAAAAGCGCGATAAACATCTTATTATTTTTGTTCTTAAAAAAAATTTTATTCAAATTTTTAGGGAAAGAAAGAATCCGAAAATAAATTTTCATGTTAAGTGTTTATTATTTGAAATTTAGATAATAATCTTTATTGGAGTCATTATTTGGAAAATCTAATCTTATATTTGGTAGCGAATCAATTTTACTTCGCTTTATTCCATCATTTTTAACGAAAGTTACTTCAATTACTCTAGGAAATAAACTAAAATTAGATGTTGAATTGTTAGCATGTAAGTGTGCGATTTTCATATATTTTTTTATGTTTTTGATAAAGTCTACGATTTCTTTTTCATGTTTTTGAATGTCATGAAATTCAATTACAAGAAAGTTCAATTTATTAAAATAAGGCTTAAGAGAACTTAGAATTTCGTATTCACCCCCTTCAATATCAATTTTGAGTCCACTATTTTTATCTAAAACTTGTAAGATATTATCTATATTTGATGCATTAACTTTTTTCTTTACAAAAATATTTCTATTATTCAATTTATAAAAACTGAAAAAATTATAAGTTGTTATAAAACGGTTAACTAGTTGTGTAGGTGTCAATCTAGTTAATATAAGCTTTATTATTCCTCTGATACTCCACTTACATAAATAAGATAAAGAAACTGTGTCATCAATCGAAGTTACCCTTACTTTATTATTAACTTTTTGTAAATGTCGTTCAAAACTAAATTCAGTTCCCACCCCTAAATTTACGTATTGATTTAAAGTCCGAATGCTCGATTTTGGGATTATGTATCCGCCGTCATTTGTTACTCCCAAGCGTATTAGGTCACTGTATTTCTCTGGTCTGAAGTACTTGAGCAAACTTGCATCAGCTTCAATAACGATTTTATTTTTTGTATTCATGTTTCTATTTTTTTCCAATTGTGCCCCTAACTGTATTCAATGAGTGGTTCGGGAGTTCTGGTGTTCACATCCCTTTTGCAAACTTTACCTAGCAATTTGTGCCTTGCTAGAATTTCAAGCGAAAGTTTACCTTATTTAGTTATTTTAGGTAACTTTATCTGTGAGCGCATTTGATGAAGTCGTGTGCCTATAGATCTAGAGTTTTGATATTGAGGTATTGTTCGAAAAATTAGAAGTGAAATTGCCTAGATTAGGTACATAGATAGATCATTGGATGTAGCTATTTCAGGCAAATATCTACTTACAAATTCAATTTTTGATAATAATTCAGGCCATATGAAGTTAAGAATTGGCGAAACATAAGGCGGGTTCAATTTTAAATTCAAGAGATAGGTAACACTGAAATGGTTATTTATATTGGCAATAGCAGGATAAAAAATCTGATTTACTTTGTGCAACTCGTATATTTCTAGCTATTTAGTATACGAGAACATTCATTTAATCTAGATTTTGCAGCAAATTATGCTAATGCTTTTCTTTATCTTGTGGAGATCCCCGTTACTTTTCAAAATTCTTGATCAAAGCTCGAGTTTGATCATCAATATCATCAAATTGGCAGGGTGGCGGATCTCTTGCATTTTGAATTTCAGTATGCTTTTGGGTCGATCATGTTGGGCTAATGGGAGAAGGAAATTTTTTAACTATTTGAAATTCTAAAGTTCCACCTATTGTCATGCTTTGAATTTTATTTAAGTTTGATATAGATTTTCTTTCATCTGCTTTTAATTTCTTGAAATCATTTTAGCAATTGTTAACGGCGACTTGACAAATTACTTAGTTTAATATCAAATGTTTAATTTAATCGATCTCGTCGATAATTTTTAATTGCAGAAATTAATGACCCGGCAATAAAAAACAAGGCCAGAAAGTATGAAATGTCTTTTACCCACTTAATAGAGCCAGAGTAGAAACCGGCAAGAGTTATGCCAACTCCCCATAGAAAAGCACCGAGGGCATTGGCAGATAAAAATTTGTAGTAATTCATCTTTACAGTGCCAGCAATTGGAGGCACAAAGGTTCTAACCCAAGGAATGTACCTAGCAATTACCACAGACCACCAGCCATATCTTTCATAAAACTTTTCTGATCTAGCTAACATTCGCATCATTCTTGGGGTATTTCGCCGCTGCAAATATGGCCGGCCAAGCTTTCTGCCAATTACATAACCAACCTGATCTCCGATAAAGGCAGCTAAGAAGACAACGCAAATTAAAATAACAATATTTACATCATCTCTAGCAGCAGCCACTAACCCTGCGCTAAATAGCAAAGAATCGCCAGGTAGGAAAAATCCAATTAACAAACCAGTTTCAACAAAAATAATTACGCCAATTACTAGGTAAAACAAAAAGGGCGCTACTGGTGATAACTGGGTATCAAAGGTTGCAGCAAAGTTATACATTAATAAAGTGTTTTCAATTAAGCGTTTTTCTTAACCGCAGCTGCAACCTTTTGCACCACATTTAAATCAAAAACACTTGGCACAATAAAATTAGCATTTAATTGCTCAGCGCTAACACAGGAGGCAATCGCATCAGCTGCTCGAATTAACATATCATCGGTTATCTTAGTGATATTTGCATCCAATAAACCCCTAAAAATTCCTGGGAATACCAAGACATTATTGATCTGATTTGGCTGATCACTTCTACCAGTTGCAACAACTGCGGCATGCTTTCTGGCAATTATCG
>Ga0214923_10005949_pt1 | contig 13912 bp, 12 predicted proteins | sample LL1510_MetaG_FD_177993 | JGI IMG/M metagenome (GOLD analysis project Ga0214923, IMG submission 177993) | Freshwater microbial communities from Lake Lanier, Atlanta, Georgia, United States - LL-1510 | ecosystem: Environmental > Aquatic > Freshwater > Lake | place: USA: Georgia | collected... | reverse complement strand
GATGTAGCTGTAGAATATCAAGTTTATGACTGTTCAATTAGTGACATCCATCCAGACTATCCACCAGAAGTTCGAGAACAATGCAGGAGAATAAGAAGTGAGCGAAACTTTATATAGAAGGCAAGGACGACGATATGTTCCAGTCAGCGAAGCAATGGCTACAGACAGTTTCCCCAAAGGACATCATCTTGTTGTGGTTGAGCCTGGACGTCGTCTTATTCGTTATAACATTGATCCGGACTATGTGGCCCTAACTGCGGCTGCTGAACTGATTCGTGACAGTATAGCAGATGCTATATACCAAGCCAGTGCGCTAAGGCCCCGCTGTAAAGACTTGACTAATGAGCAATTGGCAGCATGGCAACAGTTTATTGATGTCATGGGTGAAGAAGGCAGACTAGTCGACAGTGCCAGTGCCAATGATATTACAGTTGAAGTCATAGCAGTGCTCAAGGCCCAAGTTGACAAACTGTTAAATACTACATCAGTCCGTAGAGCATATGAACGTTTTCGACTGGTCTCAGAACTAACAAAGGAACATGAACATGGAATATGATTGGGCGTCAGCTATTATATATACTGCACTATTTTATGCTGTTTTTAAACTGGGCGAACGCCGAGGTGGCATGGACGTGGTTCGACGTATCATTGAAAACCCCGCAGAGATAGAGCGTATTGCCCGCAATGCCAGAAGTCATATTGCTCAAGAAGCAGCTAAGAGTAAAAGTGAAGAAGAAGCTATTCGTGTAGAACGTCATGGAGATCAACTCTATCTCTATACCAAGAACACAGACGAATTCCTTGCCCAAGGATCTACTCTACAAGAAGCATTGACTCGTATAGAACAACGCTTTCCAGATCGTAAGTTTCGAGGTTATCTCAGCAAGGAAGAAGCAGATAATCTTGGGGTAACTGTTAAATGAAGACGAGGCCACAATATACGATTGAATCCATCTCAGCACAGATATGGCCATTGGATGCTTGGAGTAGAGAAATAATCATAAGAACTCTCAAAGAAGATAACTTACCCTATGACGACACTATACCCACTACCATGGGCACCAGTGCTATAAGACTACGTTCAAATAAAGACTATCAAAGAGTCATTAAACTATTGGAGAACTATCAATGAGATTCCAACCTATCAGTGCGCTTTACCCTAACATGAACTATCGTTGGGATCAATGGGTCGTACAAGATACCGCAGTAAACAGTATTGGTAGCAGGCCCGTTACGGCCAGCTACCGTGAAGTCAATAACCCTGTGCATGTGGAGCCAGCGGCCAAATTATATCTCAGCCCAGAGGCCATACGTATTATAACCCAAGAAGCAAAATAATGAAGGAACAATATCAAATTGATGTGTATTTTCTCATGCAGTTAGGCAGTATACAGGCTGGGCCTTTTTATAACTATTACGATGCCTTAGTGGCCAAGAATCGACTGAATCCATATAGTAGTCATCCAGAAAGCGGTATGCGTATTATGAAAACCACAATGACCATGGTGGCCGCAGATGATTAACTTCATTATGAGCCTTATAGGAGCCCTTGTTCTTATAGCCTTTGGCTGTGTAATTGGATTTTGGCTCAATGTGGCCATAACACCACCCTTGCCCAACGGCTTCTACGAATGTGGCAATTGCGGTCCAACTTTTAGTCAAACAGAAAGATATTGGCGTGAATCAACACCTAAGAACACTGGCTCAACGAGCCGCTAGAGATATAGATTTAACCTACCCTGGCGATGCTTATCCCAGTAGACTATCAGATCTGCTGATAAAAGATCTAGTTGATGAACTCAATAAGGTAAAATGGCTAGGGGAAGATCCGGGTTGGGATCAAGCAATAAAGGCAGTACAAAAAGAATTACAATCGAGATATCGTTAATAGCCTACAGCAATAGCCAGCCATATCTTGCTATCAATATATTGTTTACTGGCAGCATCTAAAGGGTGGGTTGGATCATTGTTAAGTCTAAGATTACCCTGCATGGTATCACCTGCTCTACTAACTGGCGTATATCCTAATGCTGAAGTAACATCTGTTTGACTAAAATTAGTACCAAGTGTTATACGACCCTTGCTGTCCACAGTGACCTTAGTATAGGTTCCAGCAGTTATTCCTGTATTGGCCAATGTTAACGAAATCACACCATTTAGTTCGCTGCCTGTAGCATCACCAGTTATACTTAGTGAAGTTTGATCTAATGACCAAGCAGCACCATCCCATTTCCAAGTAGTAGAGGACGGAGCAAATGTTTGGTTTAGTGTTGGATTTATTGGAAAGTTTAACATAATTATTATCCTTAAATTGGAGCAAACATATCTCTAATTCCTGAATTTTCAATATGTGTATCCTCTATATGTCCTATCGCCAAGGGCATTGTTAGACTAACAGATGAAGTTTCAGTTTCAATTGTGCTTATTATAGAACCAGGATTAGCAGCTAGAATCTCACTGATAGCTCCTGCAACTTCATCTATGGTGTCCACTGTAGTATGTAGAACTGTATTTACGTAGATTTGATACATGATAAATTCCTAAGATATAAAAATGCCGTTAGTCCAAGCTTGAAAACTTGTACTGGCGTGTCGTGTCAAAACCTGTATGCCGTTTGGCACGTAATTAAGATCGTATTTTTGAGCATTTTGTGTGAGGGCTACTCCTGTCACAGACTGTGCTGTCAATAGGCTAAAATTCGCGCCGACACCATTTTGAAAACAATTATTGGTAGGGTTAGTATTAAGTTGTAAAAAGTTAAGATTTCTTCTATATCCACTACGACCACCACTAATTAAAGGATCATTCCTATTGATAGTATCCACTGCTATTACGTTACCACCTGTTAAAGTTGCCTGCCATTGTTGGGAACTAGAAATCGTGCTATTTCCAACTAACCTGTAGATTGAGAAAATGCTGCCACCGCCTGCATTTATGGTAACACTAAAAGTTGCTCCTGACGCTATACCAACAGGTACTCTGTGCCATGATGCTAAATGAGCTGCTGCGCTGTTTACACTTCTCGATACATAATTAGGAGCACCTAGACTACCTGTATTGTCTTGCCCTGACATAGTATATTGATTATTAATATCTAATGGTCCTATCATCGAAGACCAAGCCACAACACCTTTATTTGAAACAAACAATATTAGGCCATCTCCAGGTAATACTGCTTGATTTGTAGTAACACTATAGGTAGTAGACCCTGCGGCTATGGTAGTAGCAATACCTATCCTGCTAATAAAACCACTAGGACTGTTATGAGTTGTTAGAGAACTAAACATATTAAAAATTCTGCCCTACGACCAAAGCTTGCCAACTAGTACCACCATTTAATGTAGTAAAACTAAAAACGTCGGTTTTCGTTGCGGTAGTTGTTAAAGTAGGTGTTTGACCGTTAGCCCAAAGAGTTCCTGTTGGCCAAGCACTGATACTACCACCTTGAATAGAAATGTATAATCTAAATTCGAATTCAACTCCACTAGGGATATTCTGAAGGGTCCAACCAGAAATGGCGTTTTGTAACACAATAAGAATAGCCGATCCTTGACTCAAATCTATCGTAACCGTGCCAGCCGCTGGAGTTAATGTTTGTAAAGTTCTATTATAGATTCTTCCGTTCACTAGGGTAAAAGAACCAGCTGCCGGAGTACTAGATCCAATTGCCGGTGGGCTGGCAAGATAGGTTGAAAATCCAGTTCCTGATACAGTGCTGCTTGCTGATAATGTTGTAAAAGCACCAGTATTTGCTGAGGTAGAACCTATAGCAGGTGGGCTGGCAAGATAGGTTGAAAATCCAGTTCCTGATACAGTGCTGCTTGCTGATAATGTTGTAAAAGCACCAGTATTTGCTGAGGTAGAACCTATAGCAGGTGGGCTGGTGAGATCTAAGGTGCCGCTTAGAGTTATGTTACCACTGGTAGTAACAGTTCCTCCTAGTGTGATACCACTTACGGTGCCTGTGCCACTTACCGAACTTACTCTAGTGGCTAGTCCAAGATTCAATGTAGTAGCCGTTATATATCCAGCATCATTAATAAAGGTTCCTATATAAGTTGGCACTGTGGGTATGGTTGGTTTATTAATCAAATCATTGTAGCTACCACTTGTTGCCACTGTGGCATAACTAGGAGTACCTGTTAATTTACTATAGGCCAGACTGGTTATCCAACTGGGATTATTATAGGTTTGATTGGTATATACTCCATTAGTCACTGTGGCAGCATTCCCAGTTATATTTCCTGTAAGAGTACCTGTAAAACTTGCTGTTACACTGGTAGCTGAAATTGATCCTGTTACAGTCAAACTGTTAGTAAATGCATTCCAAGTTAAATTTGGCCCAGTACTATCTATAGTAGCACCTGTAGAGCTATAATAACTAAGACTATTTGCTGTGCCATTATTAACTCCAGTTGCAGTAATTGACAGTGTGTTCTGTGCTGGTTGTATCCATTGACTACTATCTTGATCAGCATAATAAACATAGAGTTTACCATTTGTAGTGCTTAACCATAGATCTCCATTGCTAGGAGTGGCAGGAGGATTATCACTGAATAAAGTTACCTGAGGCTTATTAAAATTACTAAGATCAGTTTTAACATAATTAGCGGCCAGTGTGGTATCCACATAGCTTTTATTGGCCACAGTATTAGGTTCTGTAGGCAGAAGATCAAATGTCAGCAAGGTAGGTCTTACATTGTTTCTTATTTTTAAATCAAATTGTCCCATAATAATCCTTTATCTCAAGTACCTTCCCCAAATATATATTACATTTTGAACATTTAATACGTCAAATTGATAAAGTTGGACAGTCAAACTTACTAGAGAAGGAGGTGAAGTCGAAGTCTGGTTCCAAAAAACGGTTATTAGAGAATTGTTGTAATAAACACTGGTAGGCCTATAAAGATTTGTAGACACTACAAGGCTAAGTCTCATTATTTGGCCATCACTGAGATTCCCGTATATATCAACTCTATAATTTGCTGTAATAGATGAACCAGTATAATCAAAATAATTTCCACGCATAAAATGTAGACTAAATCTATTTACCGCGTTATCTGCTGTATCAAGATCCTGTAGTGTGTAAGTAATAGCCCTAGAATAAATCTGATTAACAGCACCACCACCATACATTTTTTCCATGTAAGCGTAGGCAAAAACTTGTGTACTACTTTGTACTAATAGAAATCTACCTAATTTATCAAATTGAACAGATCGAGGACTAAAACTTAATGATATAGTATGATGAGCGTACACCAAACTTTGATCGCTGCTATAGGTATCCTTTAATTCATATATTACTACTGAATTAGTGCCTGGCAAGGCAAAATATCTACCAGTCGGATCAAAAGCTATCTCCTTAGCTCCTATTATTGAATAATCACTTGGGCGAATAATTACCTGTGGAGGATTATTCAATCGACCGTCATAAGGATCTATAGTAAAGATATATAGACTATTCTGACTGTTTGAATGTGCTACCAAATATCTGCCTGTCGGATCTATCTGTTGATTATAAAAAGTAGTTAAAGTAAACGAAACCGATGAAGTATCATTAGTACGAACTTCATTAGTTAATTCTCCGTCGGGACCAATTGTTAAAATGTAAAAATTTGTAGTACCACCTACTGCTGTGGTATAAAGATACAAACGTTTACCCATGGGATCAATTTTCATATTATTGCTTGTTCCTGTGGGTATGGTATAAACAGTTCGTTGTGACTGTAAAACATTAGCAGTGGATGATTGATCAACTAGATATCTATAAATTATCGAAGCAGTAGAAATATAAACATAGCGTCCATTAGGATGTACAGCTATTCCTTGTGGAGGAGCAGGTAAGACATTAGTATAAGATGTTGATGTTGTTGCTGTTCCGGCGCCATTAATTAAATAGGCATTAAAACTATTATTACCAACTCCGTCAATAAAATAAAATGTTTGTCCATTAGGATGCCATGCTATCTCTCTAGGCCCCATTCCTAAGACTTCTCTATTAGTTAAACCTACTAAGGTGTCAATCGTTCCCCAATGACTGTTTTGACTACTTGAACCCATAGCATAATATTGTCCATTAGGACTTACTGTTAGTAAATCTAATGTGGCGCTTACGGCACTTGAGGTATGAATAGGCGATCTTCCATTTATACCATACCATACAGTTTTATTTGGCTCTCTAAATCTAGCAGGCCCAACTCTCGAACTGATACTACGAGCACGTAGGCCAGTAGTAATAGTAGATCCTAGATTTCTTATTTCTCCTGAAATTAAATTTCCTATAATCTCACTTCTTATACTAAAAACTTCTATGCCATTAGTATTATTTGCCACATAAAGATGTTTGCCACCAGGATCACAAAAAAGAAAATGAGTACCTGAAATGTTTTGACATAATTGAGAATCTTGATCTTGTAATAAAGTCCCATCAGAACAGATTTTATAAGTTTCAATTCGTAGAGTTTGACCGTTTGATCTAAAAAGATAATTACCTGTGCCATCAATAGCCAAGCGATGACCACCTACGGCAATAATATTAGGAAATGGATCTCCTATATATCCTAAAGCTCCTGATGATGAAAAAGAATATAAGGAGTGTCCTTGATTAGAATTGGATATATAGAGATATCTTCCATTCTTAGCCCAGTGAAAGGTATTATTTGCGGTATTAATTCCACCCTGAGAACTAATTGATCCAGATAATAGACCAGTTGTTTGGTCTATAGAATGTACATTTAACGTGGATGCGCCTGGAATTTGTCTAACAAGAAACCTGCCTGTGGGATCAATGGTGAATACATTTGCTGGCAGACCAAAATCATTAAGACCAAGTACATCTAAAACACCCGCAGTACTTATAGTATAGATTGTATGATAAATGGTTCCATTTATAGACCAATAGAACCAAGGCCTACTAGGATGAGATACAACACAGCTATATGTAGAAGGTTGGTTGAATTGTTTTTCCTGTAATAAAGCAGGAAGACTCAACGTAAAGGCTAATCCGTTTGAATAATGATAGGCAAAAACTTTTCTATCATAGCTAAAAGCTCCCATTAAGTTATTAGCATTTGATAATGTTGTATTAGCTACCCAGGTACCTGTCTGTTCCCTCACTTTCCAAGTCTGTATAGCGCTCGAACTAAAGCCTACCACAATATCATTATTCGGGCTAAAGACCAAACCATAAACATTGTTAACTAGAAAACTGTTGCTAAAAACTCTTGTTAGTACGCCGTCCGATTTAGGCACAGACGGAGGTTGAATTAAGTTAAGATATCTACCTCCAAAACTTCCAGATGTGTATATCTGTAGATTGTTATTTCCTCCTGTGGTTGTTAATTGATTACTACCATTAAGGGTCACTGTACTGTCATCTATTCTAAAAACACCTGTAACAAGGGTTGTTGCCAAAGGAGGAGTATAGGCTGTTCTGGTTAAAACCTGATTGACCACTGTTAGGGTAACACCATCTACTCTTATCCCTCCTCTTGCTTGATTAGTTGCCGCAGGTAAAGAATAGGCAGTAGAACTTATAACCCCACTTCCATTTATGGTAATTGTACTACCATCTACCTTAACTCCACCTAATACACTTGGACTCGCTGTTGGTAAGACATAGCCTGCGTAGCCACTGATTACTCCTGAAGGAGAAATAGAGATTGAACTGCCAAGCTTAACTCCACCTATGGTAGAAGTCGTAGCAACAGGCAGTACATAAGGACTGGGTGTGGAACTAAGATCAGTATAACTTCCTGTACTTGCCACTGTAGCAAGACCTACCTTGGCAGCACTGATATTCAACCAGCTAGGATCTACATAGTTACCAGTGGTTAACACAGCATTAGCCACTGTGTTTGCGTTACCTGTTACGTTACCTGTTACGTTACCTGTTACGTTACCTGTTAGTTTTCCTCTCACAGTACCTACTACATTTCCAGTGATATTACCTGTTGCTGAACCTATAAAATCCCCATTAAAACTGCCTGCTCTTAGAGTTTTTTGAATTCCAAGACCTCCACTTATTTTTAGTGCTCCTGTGGTTGTACTTGTACTGGCAGTTAAATTGCTAATTGTAACTACATTGGTTGTAGAACTACCCCTTGAAGTAACTGTGATAAGAGTATCGGATTCAGCTGATAGAGGAATAAATCCTAAGGCTGATGTGATATCACTTTGATTTAGACTTCTCCATGAAGCATCATAATTAGTATTACTATTCTTTACTAACAGTTGTCGAATACTACCTCCACCAGGAGTTGCTTGACCTGTTGACCCTTTGATGCCTTTCATATTGATTATTTCAACCCAGGTATCTGCCTGTTTTTCATAGATTTTATTATTAGAGAAATTTACAAAAAAATCTCCGTTTAAACCTAGCGTTTCAGTAGGTACAGTTGTTCCGTTATACCAAACAGATCCTGACCATAGTTCACCATCATAAACTGGATTTGTCATCAATACTCCTAATAATTAATCCTCGCATGTGCGAAAATAGTGTTTCCGGGATTTCGTCCTATAATAATGTAAATTCTCTGTAGACCTGATCCGGTAAGTGTTCCTGTTGCTGTGGCTGTTACAGCATTGCCATTTATGGTCCAATTAGTGCCCATTGATGTCGCACTAGTTGAAAAGAAAATGTCAAATTCTTGTATAGAAAATCTAGATAGCAAGGCATTAGTTATAGTGAAAGTGAATCCATTATTATAAGGCAAACCACCTGTTGCATTAACAAAATTTCCTAATAGACAATCTAAATTGAACACCGAGGCAGTATTAGCAGCAGGTTCATTTGGTATAAGAGTAACCCTCTGATTAAAGATACTACCATAAGCAGCAAAAGTTCCTGCTGTATAATCACATAAACTATAGATCGCACCAAACATTCCTTCACGCCAAGCAATCAATTTGTCACCACGTGGACTAAATTCAACACTGCTTAACGAACCTGCTCCTAACGTACTACTAATCGTACTAGAAGAATTAAGCCAGTTGGTACTTTCTATATTAGGTTTGTGATCACCTGACTGAGTCCATCGATAGCTAAAAGTTTGCCCACCAGTAGTGAAAAGGTATAATATTCTGCCTGAAGGATGCCAAGCTAATTTTAAAACACTGGTGCCTGTAATACTTGCTAGAGCGCTAGTTTCTCTTAAATAGGTACCAGTACTATTGACTAGCCTATTATAATCAAAATTGAAAATTGTTGTACAATCTACGCTGTTAGAACTCACTCCATAACAGGCTAACACTCTACCATCAGGACTCCAGGCAATAGATGTTGGACCCAAATTACCCGATGAATTAGTTTCTAATAAAGTAAGCACTCCTTCACTATTATATTGATATAATCTCACAGTTCTAGTGAAAGTAGGCTGTCCGCTTAATACAGTACGAGCCACAAACTTTCCAGTAGGATGAACAGCTAGATCAACAGGAGTTCCATAAGGCCATTGAAGGTCTTCAACACATTGATCAATCTCTCTAATAATATATGAGTCAGCATCACGCCTAAAGGAAGTTAATTTTGCTGTGCTGGAATTCTTTTGCCCAAATAAGAAAATACCAGATGGATCAAATCTAATTCTTTGGAAATTATCTGTTCCAGAAAATTGTGGTCCATTGACAGTGATACTATTGGTTATTCTATTCAATGACACAGTAAAGATATTAGTAGCACTGGCAAAATATATATAATAGATATCATTTTCAAGCACTATATCACAATCTAGAATTACCTGATTGAATTCACTATTTGAAACTGTGGCTATTAAGGTTGGCTTATAGGTAATCGATTGTAAATTCCAAATTCTACAACTACCTGCACCTAGGTTATCCCTCCATGCTACTATTATTTCTCCTTGAGGATCTATCTTAACTCTATTGTAGGTAGTTGGACCAATAAGATCCGCGTAAAATTTTAATAGATATTCAGTGCTAGGGGTATTTTCTACATTATCAGGTTTTGAAGTATTGATAGGATTTATGGTTTCTACCACAGTTGATTTTAAATTTTCTGTGATAAGACTATCAGCTATGGCTTGTCCAGAAACACTAACCGTACCTGCATCAAAGTTTGAAATATTAAATACCTGAATACGACGGCGGGTGTTCGAACCCACTACATCTGATGTGACAAATCTACTACCATCAGGACTGATCGCAGTTTTTGCTAGATTGGAAGACAAAGATAAGTTCACAAATTGACCAGTAAGATTTAAACTAGTAGGAAATAATGAGGTAGGTTGAAGATTTCCGAAGTCTTTCATTTTTAAACGGGCAACTATGACAGACTGACCAGTATAAGTGCCAGTTCTCAGTCCTTTTACCAAGATAAAATCACCAGACGGATCAAATTCTACTGCGTCTAAAGTACCACTAACCACATTGTAGATATTCCAAGATCCTAAAGCACCTGTAATTGAATCTATTGAAGCCACTGCCAATTGAGAAGCTATAATCGTTACCATATATCTGCCCTGTCTATCAATCTTAGGTTTGGCCTGTAAGGTTATACCAGATAAGCTACTTGATATTGGCGTATCGGTTATTATGCCTTCGCTACTAATCGTATGGGCAGTAGTGGTGTAGGTTATTCCATTTGTTAAATAGACAAATAGACCATTTGGATGTGGAGTAACATATAGTATATTTCCAACAAAGGTCTGAACCGGATTATTTAAAAAACCAGAGAAAGAAAAAGTCCTAACATATAGTGTGCTGTCAACTTCACTTACTTGGTACATCCAACGTCCTCTAGGATCAACTTCCATTTCTCTAGACCTATTAGCCTGAATCCTTCCACTATATGTGTTAGTGATTTGAAATAAAGGGTGAGTTACACTGCTGGTACTGCGAGTATCAAACGACCCCCATAGATGATTTACATAGTTGGTATCTAAGGGTGCTGAAGTATTGTTGTTAGGAATAAAATACCATCTGTTATTAGGATGTATAATAATTGTTCTCGGAGTAAAATTAACTCCGCTATAGGGAATATTAACATCTTGCTGAATTAAAGAGTTTGTTACTTCATCAATTCTAAACACATAGATTTTATTATTAGTTGGCGTTATAACAAAAAGATATCTACCAGTTCGATCAAATTTAAGGTCACTTATATCATCAACAGTTGTCAAATCTTTAGACTTGACATCTCCTGAAAACCAAGCTGAACCTGATTCCCTTGATGGCAGGTTATTGACCACTGGTAGTCTATTATTCATCAGTAGTCTTTGAGATATTAAAGGGCTGTTTCTAGAACTGTTCCAAGTCAACTGACCACTACTGTTGAAGATTAAAGTAGAGTTGTCAATTTTTGATATCCCTGTTTGAACAAGTGACGCCTGAGGAATTGTAGGAGCTAGAGCACTGATAACTCCGTTGTTACTGACTATGGTAACACCATCTACCTTAACGCCTCCTAAAGTTGAAGTACTGGCCACTGGTAGAACATACACATTTGTACGAGTGATAATACCGTCATTGATAGTGATTGTTGTACCATCTACTCTTACACCACCTAATGTAGTGGTACTGGCCATAGGCAAAGTATATCCAGCATATCCACTGATTATACCATTAGATATGGTAATGCTTTGTCCGTCAGGGCGCACACCTCCTAACGTTGTAGAGCTGGCTATGGGCAATGTATATTGACTTGGTTTATTTATTAGATCTGTATAACTTCCTGTGCTGGCCACAGTGGCCAAATTTAACTTAGCTGGAGTGAGAGTCAGCCAACTTGGATCAGTGTAGGTATTATAGGCGTAAACACCACCAGTTACAGTACCAGCATACCCTGTGGCATTACCAGTTACATTACCTACTACACTGCCTATAACTGTACCTGTTACTGTACCTGTTACTGTACCTGTTACTGTACCTGTTAATGTTCCATTAAGAGGACCAATGAATTCATTGGCTGTGATGTTTTTGGCTACTCCTAGCCCTCCCATGACTACTAGGGCTCCTGTTGTTGTGTTAGAACTTTCTGTTGTGTTTGTGATAGATATAGAATTACTGGTGATGCTGCCTCTTTGACTAACTGACTGTAGGTTATCTGTTTCTGCTGTTAGAGGAAGATAACCAAGAGCATCTGTTATATCAGTTTGATCTAATACTCTAAAGACCGTATCAAAATTAGCACCACTGGCCTTGGACAAAATACGATTAGAGAACACAGTGGTGGCCAAGCCTTGCCCTGTATCACCCACATCTCCAGCAATGTTAGCTAAAACTATCCAAGTCCCCTGAGATTTGATCAAGATGTTTTGACTAGCGGTGTTGAAAAAATAGTCATTATCCTGTCCTATCAGACTGCTTGGATTAGAACTTCCAGTATACCAAGAAGCACTTTTCCAAGTTTGTGGATCATAGATTGAATTAACTGTCATATTTTATGTCCTTAAGATAAAACCTTATAGAATAATGCAGGAGATCCAGCAGAGGTAACATAGTAGGTCATGTCAATTCTGGCCTTACCGTTACTGGAAATAGATGTAGCACTACCTGGAGCCTGGTTAACAGCACTAGATGAACCCGAAGGATAAAGAAAACTTGAAATGGTAGTGTTCAAAACATTTGAAGTCTGATTATTCACAAATATAGTTATTTGAATTGCTTGTGCGAAACGACCACTATTAGCACTTCCCATATTGGTAAAACTAAAATTGTTAAATTGAGTAACTGTACCTGTAATGGTACAATGAAAATTGTTATTTTTACTAAGATTAAATACGAATGTACCATTGGAACCAAGATTAAAATATTCTAATTCCTGTACCATACCGCCAAGATAGATATCTGGTGCGGTTACCTGACCAAAATTTAGATTATTAACTGCTATAGCATGTATTCTAAATGTGCTGCCATCTACACACAAAATTCTACTACCCGTTCTATCAAAAGTTAATTGATAAGCGTTGGGCATGGCTAGATTTCCATAGGTGCTCAAGGTATAGTTAGTGGTGCCTCTAATATTGCCAGTCATTGGGCTAATGTCAAAGGCATCGATTGTACCATTTAGTATTGACACAATCAAGGTTCTACCATCAGGACTTATTACAAATCCACCAATAGGACTTCTTGTAAAAATAGTAAACACATAGGCGGTAGTGCTTGAAAATATGGCTGATCCTAGCGGATTGAGACTATTACCTACATCTCTCGTGATATTGTAAATTCCTAGAGCATCTGTGGAAGACTGCCCAGGTAAGAGATAGATAAATCTTCCAAGCGGATCTACTAACATGGTTTTTCTACCGCTGCTACTAACAGAACTATGTGCGATTATATTCGCTACGGTAGGCTGTGTATTCAAAGCGAACGAAACAATTCCCATACTGCTGCCTGTCCACCCAGACACATAGAAAAATCTACTGTTGGGATGAAATTTGATATCTGTTAGTTCTGTAAATCCGTAGGCAGCACCCACATCAATTGATGCTAGAAAACTAGGAATAGGACTGGTCCTACTTATTTGATATACATATACAATTCTTAATGTTTTAGCAATCTGTACTAGAGTATTTCCATCAGGACTAATGTCAAAAGTGGCCGTGGTATCGGTTGTTGACACCGATTGAGTCGCACCACCCATATTGGCCCCAGGTCGTGTTAACGTTGTGTACATAATATAACTCTGACCTGAGCTAACAACATCCCAGTAGACATAATCCTGTGTAGGATGAATAACTATGTTAGTCATTGCGGTGGTTTGTGTAATTTTACCAAAAACTGCTCCGACTTCAGTATAATAGGCCTGATGTCTATCAGATTCAGCAGATCTAAACCAACTTATCAACACTCCATTGGTGCCGCTTAAATAACCGACCACAATATTATCAGTTTGATAATCTATGGCAATTTTAAGATCTTGGTTGAGACTTACTGCACCTGATGTTATGATGCT
>Ga0214923_10005948_pt1 | contig 13912 bp, 15 predicted proteins | sample LL1510_MetaG_FD_177993 | JGI IMG/M metagenome (GOLD analysis project Ga0214923, IMG submission 177993) | Freshwater microbial communities from Lake Lanier, Atlanta, Georgia, United States - LL-1510 | ecosystem: Environmental > Aquatic > Freshwater > Lake | place: USA: Georgia | collected... | reverse complement strand
GTGTATTCTGCGTTTTTTGCCTTAAAGGGTGGTTGTGTGTTTTTAAGGGGAAGGGTGTTTCATTGTTCTTTTTTACCTTCATTCCCTTTAAGGCATTCCCTGTGTATTCTGCGTGTTTTCTGCGTGTATTCTGCGTTTTTTGCCTTAAAGGGTGGTTGTGTGTTTTTAAGGGGAAGGGTGTTTCATTGTTCTTTTTTACCTTCATTCCCTTTAAGGCATTCCCTGTGTATTCTGCGTGTTTTCTGCGTGTTTTCTGCGTGTATTCTGCGTTTTTTGCCTTAAAGGGTGGTTGTGTGTTTTTAAGGGGAAGGGTGTTTCATTGTTCTTTTTTACCTTCATTTCCTTTAAGGCATTCTCTGTGTATTCTGCGTGTATTCTGCATGTATTCTGCGTTCTTCAAGGGAAAGGGGGGTCGTAGGGGGGCTACGCCCCCTACAGCCTTAAAGGTTGTTAGTGTTTTTAAGGGGAAGGAAAAGAGTAAGGGTTTTCTTTTCATTTTTTATGTAGGGGGCTACCACTTTATTTATTCAAAAAAAAAAAGTTTATGTTTATATTTTTACTTTTGTGCTAACTATGTATTCTAAACTATACGATACGTTTCTATCCTATCTAACATTCTTAGTCACTATCTTCTTCACTACTATCGTCATCTGCCCATCTTGAAACTATTAATTTTGTTGGTATATATTTGATAATATTTTCTTCTTGGGCTTCTTCTTTTTGTTCCATTTGGACTGCTTGGACTGCTTGGACTGCTTGGACTGCTTGGACTGCTTGGACTGCTTGGACTGCTTGGACTGCTTGGACTGCTTGGACTGCTTGGACTGATTGTTCCGCATGTTCCGCACACGGAACATTTTTGAAACATTCGATGAAAACATTTATGTTTTCTTTTGTATATTGTTTTAATATAATCTCCTTGTAACTTTCCTTTTTTTCTTCTATCACAAACACTTTCGTTGTGGTTGGAATTGGGATTTGGGTTTCTTCATCAGAAACTTCTGATGAATCTTCATCAGACACAGACAAAATATCAAACATGTTAGTTTTCTTGGGTGGTGGAGGTTGGGATGGAGACCCAAAGCTCCTTTTTGTTGTTTTGATTGTTTTTGTGTCAATGTTGATGTTGTTTTTTTTTAAAAGTATTTTGCAATACTTTTTTGTATGACCTGTTTTTTTGCAATATGCACATTTCTGTGCAAGAATGAGAGGACAGACCACCTGTGAATCTTTATCTCTATTTTTTCTTGTATAATGCGATTCGTATTCGTCCGCACCCTTACCTGCGTCAAAACACACCTTGCAGAACTTTTTGTCGGAATATCTCGATGTTGAAAACATTCTTCCTTTGTTTGCGTTTCTTTTCACGACACGTTTAGGAAAATGTGTTGCGTTGGTTCTGAGCGTTCGTTCTGAGCGTTGGTGTTTATTTGTGATTCCTGTCAATTGACTATGCATTTTCTCATACAAACTAAAACTAATTCAATTTTTTTTATTATATAACAAAAACTAAAATACTATATTTTTATAATGTGATACATGATAAAGCATATAAAAGGAAAACGGAGGAAAATGGATAATTCTATATTTTAATTTATTACATTATTAAACAATTTTCATTATTATCTAACTCTTTACTTTTTGATTTTTCTTTTGATTTATTCTTTTTTTTTGTTGCAGAAACTTTCTGATTATTGTAATATTCATCCTCTTCATTTTCTTCATCATCTTCATTTTCTTCGACCTCTTCATCTCCTTCATCTCCTTCATCTTCTTCATCTTCTTCATCTTCTTCATCTTCTTCATCTTCCTCATATTCTTCATCTTCTTCATCATCTAAATAATACTCATTCATATATCTTTCAATAAATGCTATTAAACTATCCAAATCCATTTCTGCGGAATAATTTAAGCTATTAAATCTAACACTTATTTTATTCTTAGCACCTACAAATATCATATTTATATCTTTCTTTTTATAAATATTACACCTTTGAAGTAAACTTAATTGATAACTATTATTCAATATTATTTTTATATTTTCAAAATTATTTTTTATTTCATCACTTACTTCTCTTGCATAACTTTCATAATTCTCACGAATGGGTATTATTGCCAATTGTAATTCCATTTATAATTTATATTACTTATTTATTAATTCATTTTAAACTTATTTCTATTTTATACTTACTTTATACACTTATGTTTATTATTACAAACAGACCAACAAACTACATTTTAATTTTTTTTTATATACCATAAAGGAGGATATTTATAATATATTGAATTATTACACGAATTCCCTATACTCGACACATTTAAACCTTCATGTAATATTCCTGTTCCATTATTTATTTCATAAGGAAAAGGTTTCTGCAATCCTTTCGGATTCACACAACTTCTTTGTATCTTTAATGTTTGTAGAGATGAATCCTTTGGATTATATAAATTCTTTGTATATGGCGCATTTGATTGCTGTAAATTTAATCTATTTCCTCTTGCTAAACTTTTATTACATAATACTACACTATTTCCACTTGCAACATCTATACTTTTTACTATATTGCATAACTTTTTATTATTCTCATATGCAGATACATTATTTATATCATCTACACAATCGTTCTTTGAAGATTTATCATGAATATACAAATTTTGAGATTTTGTATCTGTTTGGTTGCCTGTATAAATCGGTTGAACCCAATTATTTGGATATTGACCGCTATATAATGGTTTTAATTTTCTATTCAACATACCTTTGTTAGAAAGTGTTGATTGTTTTATATATGGATACTGAAATCCTGATACACCTATTATTCCAACACCTGCATTTAATATTGGCTCTGATATGTTATATCTTCCGTATTTCCCTCCATGACCGCAAGGATATAATCCTTTATATCTTGTACCATTACTACTATATTTATTATCCTTGCCCACAGATATATTACGATACGCACCATTTATGGAAAAACCCACAGCACCATAATTCTTTATATTATTATTTAAAATATATTTATTCACATTATACCATTCACAACTAAAAGGACCAGAAGGCAACCAATAACCACCAGGACGCACACCTGAACGCTTTGTAGCATTTGAATATTGGTTTATTGTCTTCTTTTTAAATGTTGCCAAAGACATATATATTTATAGTAATATTAAATTTCTCTTTTTTCTATCTATATTTAAACATCTTCTCAACACCCAATAACACTTTGTATGACAGACACTTTTTAATAATATATTCACATCCTTTTCATTTATTCCTCTTTTTAATATTATATTCATCGCTTCTTGCTTTTTATCATTATTGATACAAAACAATAGTAATAATCCCACACTCACATATATACTTTCAAAACAAACTTCAAACGGAATTTTATTTAATTCTTTCATTCCTTTCACTTCTTCACAACTAAAAAAAGGACACATATCTAAATCATAACAATACATTACATTATTATTCTCATCTTTCTCATATAATCTTAATAAATAATTCACTCTATAAATCAAAAATATCTCTTTGTTTATCACTATTATACTATTCATGTCTAAACCATAAAAACCATAATTTTTATCTTTTAGATAATTTATCTGTTTATCTATTGATTTTATCAAACTTATATTATTTTTATAATTCCATCTTTTTCCATTCTTCTCTAATTCTTTCATATAATCACATAAATTCTCTAATTTCTCTGCTATTATCACTAATTTAGAATCTAATATATAACTATTATGAAATAAAAAACATATTGACTCATAAACTAATCTTTCATTCTCATTTTGTATTTTTATTTCAAACACATTCCTTTTAACACTAAATATGTCATTCACAAAAATATATGGATCGCACATTATTTTTTTATCATCACCAACATCCAAAACACTATTTATATTTTTTATATTTATTTTCACCATTTTCTATTTTCTATTATTTATTTTTATATTGTGACCATTGAAACTAATTGACTCCTTATTATTGCCGCATAATACATTACATATGTGCTTATTGACACTATTTTTTTTCTACATAAATGACAATTTATTTTTATTTCATTATCATCATTATGTGACGATGAATTCAAAACACACAGCATGCAATTTATACATAATTTATGATTACAATCAAAATTTAACAAATCCTTATTCATGGTCTCTTCATAACATATCGGACATTCACTCGGTGAATATATATTTTCACTCTTTTCTTCCTCCAAAGATAATACGCAAACATTTATTAACTTTATATTTGAGAACCTCAATCTTTTCAAAACTAATAAATCATAATATATTGATTCACAATATATTTTTTTTCTATGTTTTGAATAGTCATTTAAAAATCTTACTGCCACACATTTCACTTCTAACTTATTATAAAACAAATCCAAATAATCTGTAAATCTTCTCCTCAATAATTTCACTTTTTCATTATTCCATGATAAATCTAAATTTTCAATTGTATTGCATTCAGACATATGCGGAAGTAATATTATTCCTCTAAATAATATATCAAAACGATTTATCATATCATAAAACATATTTAATAATGATGGATGATCACAATTATCCAACCTATGATCGAAACTCCTGCAAAAACTACATCTTCGTCTTTCTATTGTTTGTTGTATGGAAATAGAACCCTCATGTATATTGTTCATTAAACTAGACAACCTCGCACGACGCCTTAACGACAATACAACATTACTCATTCTATTCCCATTACCTACTATTGGCACGACTATATCATTCGATACATTTTCATTACCTACTATTGGCACGACTATATCATTCGATACATTTTGTTCGAAAAACATCTTATCTGTTTGATTCAATTATTTTCTATTGAATGCTTTGTTTATAATTATATGTATAACCCTTTCTCTTATCGAACAACCTTATTATTCTTATAATTCACAAACTATAATTGATTTCTTATCTGCTGTTGCGGAAAATATTCAAACATAGTTTGATTTCAATTTTTTTTTTTCACATTTTTTACTCATTAAAATACTTTATATTTACTGAATAACCCAATCAATTTTTATTTGGTTTTCGTGGAACTTCACTCTTCCAATACCAAACAATAAATCTTACACCTTTTTACATTTCTTCTCCGCAGTATGCGGAGAATAACCAAACATAAACATAGTTTGGTTTCTTCTCAACAAACAAAGTTTTTTGAGAATAACTTTGTCTTTGAGAAAGTTTCTTCTCAACGAAGGAGACTTTGTGTTTAAGTTTTTTAATTTTTTAAGTATTTTAATTTAAATACTTATTTTTATATTATCTATATTATGGATAATAACACACTCGCAAATCTTGACAACCGAGACCGAGATACAAACGAAACAGACATTAAAAAGAGAGTTGTTGATTTAATTATTAATAACCAAAATGATGCATTCCAATGTATTATTCAATTTATTAATGTTGCACATAAAAGAGGATGTTACACCATTGAGGAAACACATAAAATATGGGAATGTATTAAACACTTTCAATAAATTACTTTACACCGATGATGGGACTTGAACCCACAACCTTTGGATTAAAAGTCCAACGCTCTAACCAATTGAGCTACATCGGTTTTTACATTATTTATTTTATGATTGATTTTGCTATTATAGATTATGATTTATATATATATATATATGGATCATTACATATATATATATATTATACTTTTTACCATACTATCTATTTACTAACTACAACATTATTATCTACATCAAAATATACATCTTCAAGAGTGTGAATGAATGAATAATATTTTTATTTTTTATATTCTTTTGCGGACAAATTATTTTCTTTTTAGTGATATTGAGACACGTTGTAGATGCATGAGGTGGGATTCGAACCCACGAAGCCTTTGGCACAAGATCTTAAGTCTTGCGGATTTAACCACTTTCCTACTCATGCTTTTACGCCCCAACTATGACTCGAACATAGGACCTTGTGGTTAACAGCCACACGCTCTAACCAACTGAGCTATTAGGGCAATAATTCATAAACTAACAGAATTTTACACCTGCTAAATCCATATAGTATGGGAAGGCAGGATATATGTATATATCGAGTATCTTTAAGTTCTTTTTATACTATGTAGGGACTTCGTTCCCCTACGACCCACCATTCTCCCTGTAGGGCCCCCCATTTTCTTTCCAAAACACACAACCACCTTTAAGGCATTCTCTGTGTATTTTGCGTTTATTCTGCGTGTATTCTGCGTTTTTCGCCTTAAAGGGTGGTTGTGTGTTTTTAAGGGGAAGGGTGTTTCATTGTTCTTTTTTACCTTCATTTCCTTTAAGGCATTCTCTGTGTATTCTGCGTGTATTCTGCGTGTATTCTGCGTTTTTTGCCTTAAAGGGTGGTTGTGTGTTTTTAAGGGGAAGGGTGTTTCTTTTCATTTTTTACCTTCATTTCCTTTAAGGCATTCTCTGTGTATTCTGCGTGTATTCTGCGTGTATTCTGCGTTCTTCAAGGAAAAGGGGGGTCGTAGGGGGGCGTAGCCCCCTACAGCCTTAAAGGGTGGTTGTGTGTTTTCAAGGGGAAGGGTGTTTCATTGTTCTTTTTTACCTTCATTTCCTTTAAGGCATTCTCTGTGTATTTTGCGTGTATTCTGTGTGTATTCTGCGTTTTTCAAGGAAAAGGGGGGTCGTAGGGGGGCGTAGCCCCCTACAGCCTTAAAGGGTGGTTGTGTGTTTTTAAGGGGAAGGTGGCGTGGTGGCGTGGTGGCGTGGTGGCGTGGTGGCGTGGTTAGTGTGTTTTAGAAGGGTTTTTATTTTCATTTTTTTTACTTTATTTTTATGTATCTATATTATATGATTTGTTATTATAATTGTTATATATCTATCGTCTTTATTATCAGCATGATATACAACCAATTCACTATGGATATGAAAACAATTCATAAACATTACGAACAATACGACAAACTAAAATATCCATATGATAAAGAATTAACAGATATATATCAAAAAATTATTATTGAAAGAAGGAATATTTATTTTATGGGATATATTATCGGATTCTTATTTTCTATTATTGTTTCTATTCACCTTCTATATAGGAATAAAAAGAAAATAAATAGAATTTTCTATTTATGTCTCATTGTATCTATATGCTTCATTACTAATTATATGTATTATATTTTAACACCGAAATCTACTTATCTTATTGAACATATGAAAAATATACAACAATGCAAACAATGGCTCATTATTTATAGAAAATTTCAAATTAAATATCATGTCGGCATCTTATTAGGATTGATTGCAGCCGCATTCTTTGGAAATTTTTGTTTTATAAATAAATAGAACTATCAATGCCACTTTTTCGGCGATGTGGCGAACAGGACAAGGACAATGCAAAAATATGAAATTTTTTTAATATTTATTTATATTATGCTTATCAACATCATTACTTTTATTACAACTTTTGCTCTAATCATTAAAATCCTATTTTTATTATCCACTATCATTTATTATATTTCATCGACTAAAATTACAAATAAAAAATCACTTTATATCTTAACATATATAAGAGAAATCACAGAATTCGTATTTATATTTTCTATGTCATTATTGTTAATCATTATCTTCTTTCCAAGAAAAAATAATGTCACTTATATTAATAAAGAAAATTCAATATTATTCTTTGCGTTGGGAATTATTCTTATCATATCCGCTGATTGGAGTTTATTTTTTGAAGAAAATATTATCTTACAGAAACTTAAAACTCGTATTAGATAAGATAGATAAGATAAAACAAATTTTTTTTGTCTTATTCACTAGAATGTATTCTAATCCTAAACATACCTACTTCCCTCCACAAGAACCACAACCACCATAATTTATTATTCCTCTTTGATAAAATAATAAACCTTTATTAAATCCACGACTACTATTTAATTTTAAACTCATATTTAATCTACCCAAACCATTATTTAATCTATAAGGATATATATATCCCTTATTACTATTTATAATTGAACTCATAAAAGACATTTTATCAAATTTATTATTCATATTTATATTATATATTTTTTTTTGGTTTATATTTTATTTATATTAACTCTTGCATTATTTACAGCGCATAATAATGTGGGTAAATTTTTAAATAAATTTATATTTACTTCATCATTCAAAATAGCATCATAAATATTATTATTTTTATCGGTGCAGGCAGGATAATATATCAATAAATCACTTATTTTTACATTTATAGACTGATTATTTTCTATTAAATTTAATGTTACTTCGTTATTCATATTATCTAAACTCGTTATTATTCCTTCAATTATGATATTTTTATCACAATTACAAACATTTCTATCAACTACATATACTCTATCACCGACATTAAATTTAAAACGCACATCATATATTCTTGATTGGAATTCATTATTTATAATTCTTTTTGTTGTATTACATTCACACATGTTATTTGTGACATTATTGTATTTATTACTATTTATAATATTTCGTGATTTCAATTTATTTAAAAATCTATCATAACTATTATGTTTTATATCTACCCCTGTTCCACCTGGATTCAAACTAGAAGGTTTTAAAGATGTTGTGCTATTCTTCACACTACTTCTTCGATATATTCCTCCATCGTTTATAATTCTTTTTTGCACGTGAGGCATCATTCTATCACTCATATTATTCCAATACTTCTTATTACCTGCATTTAATGCAGATATATTTAATGTATATAATGATGAATACATCCTTACATCGTTATTTATTATCCTTTTTCTTTGATATAATGACATATTATCCGAAGATGCACAATTCTTGTTACATCCTCTACATCTATACAAAAGCATTTTATTTTTGTTTGTAGAACACATTATATAATATAAAATTGATTTTTTTTTACATTTATTATTATTTATTAATAATTCATTACTATTATATTATGTCTCAAAATAAGGACAACAACGACAATTTATTATACACATGCGTTATATGTCATAAAAAATACATCAGGGAGAAAAACTTCCTAAAACATAAAATTTTTTGCGAAATGCTAAATAAACAATTACCACAATTACCACAACACATCACGAATATTTTTACACAACATACTAACACATCTACTAATTATGAAAATACATTACCTACATATCCACAATTAGTGAACGCAGTTAAAGAACTCACAAAAAATTATATTCTTCTAAAAAATAAAATTGATGTTATTGAAATTAATATGCAAAAAAATAATACAAATTTTAATAATTTACAATTAACCAAACTTTATAATCTACAACCATATACAGATTTTTATAAATGGATTGAAGAACTTGACATTCATTCAAAACATTTTGAACTATTACTTCATAACAATATTTCATTTGTTATCGAAAACATTATTCAATTCAATACTTCAAAAAATATACTATATCCTATTTATTATATATCACAACATATATATATATATATATATGACGAAAATATACAAACTAACATGTGGATTAAAAGCACTAAACAAGAAATCGTGAAAATTTTTAACATCATACAAAATAAACTTATTAAATCTGCACTTTTGTGGAAAAAGGAAATTGAATCCAAACAGACTTTGGATATTATCTGCTACAATGGAGAAGAAACTTTCTCAAAGTCTAAGTTATTCTTAACGAGCGAAGACGATAATATTATTCCTTCTAAATTATACACTGCTGAATGCGGTGAAAAAAAACAACATTTTAATGATAATTTATGTATTCTATATCACAAAACTATCATTAAAATTATGGATATGTATAATAACATTCATAAAGAACATTATTATAATAAATACAAAAAAATTTTATGTTCAAATATAAATAAAATTAAGATATGAGCTGAAACTTTGTCAAAGACAAAGTTATTCTCCGCTACAGCGGAGAAGAAACCAAACTATGTTTGGTTATTCTCAACGAATTTAATTCGTTGAGAAGAAACTTTGTCAAAGACAAAGTTATTCTCCGCATACTGCGGAGAAGGAATGTGGCTATGTGTTTCCCTGTTAAGATCCATGAAGCAGATATATTCATATTTTATAAATAAAAATCGTGTATATTTATAACAACTATATATATGAAAAAAAATAAAAATATTGAAAAAAAAAATATGAAGAGAAATAATAATATTAAACGAAAAAAAAATACACCAAATACACCAAATACACCAAATACACCAAATACACCAAATACACCAAATACACCAAATACACCAAATACACCATTTTTTTATTTTTTTAGAAAAGAAAAAAATAAACGCATAAATACTTATACTTTTTATTTATATAACATCCTTTTGGGTTTATTCACACCTGTATCTTATATACCTATCATTAATCATCATCCACTATATCTATTTATCAAACCCATCACATCCTTAATGATTTTATGTGTAATTATTTTTATTCTTATTAAAATTCATTTATTTTTTAGTAGACATAATAAAAAAATAATTCTAAAAAATAGAGTATCATAATTCTTGTGGATTTTTTTAGAAATATGATTTGTTTTGTTTGTTTTGTTTTTGTTTGTTTTATTTTCCTTACACCCTTGAAGATTTAAAATGGAACAGGGTGGTCAAAACATATTAGAGGATACTATTTAAGATAAATGTTTCTTACTTTCACAATGTCGTGTAAATAATATTTCTGCGTATGTTCCAAAATCACACTTATCACAATAATATTTAAATTCTTTTTTTCTTTCTTCTTTATTTGAATGTTGTGTTAAACAATGAACCTTCATACAAGTTAAATTATTTGTTTTATACTCACAATGCTTACATTTTGGTTCTAATACCTTATCACTTCTCGTTTTTCTTTTTCCATTATTTTTATGTTTTTCAGAGTTTATATGTTGCTTCCAGTGTGCTGGATATATACATTTATAATGTATGATATTGTATGATATTGTATGATATTGTATGATATTGTATGATATTGTATGATATTGTATGATATTGTATGATATTATATGATATTGTATGATATTGTATGATATTGTATGATATTACATGAAAGATAATAAATGAGTTATAAAAATAGTAAATGAGTTATAAAAATAAGAAATGAGTTATAAAAATAAGAAATGAGTTATAAAAATAAGAAATGAGTTATAAAAATAGTAAATGAGTATAAAAAACTCCTTCATAGGATGGGGGGTTGGATGGGGGCAAACCAAACATAGTTTGAGTTTGGTTATTCTCCGCAGGATGCGGAGAAGAAATGTAAAAATGTGTTAAAAAAATATGATTATTATATTATTGTCTAATTAAACAATGTGTCTTTCTAAAACTATAACTTCGGAAATATACTCCGCCGCTTTGAAGACATTCACCCCATTATAAGCACAAGACTACAGGTTCCAAAACAAGAGCAGAACAATGTGAACGGACTGAGGTACAATTTTAGAACAATTTCTAGAGTTAATTGGATTCACTTGGTTTAACTTTAGAGACGATGAATCTGAGACACTAATTCCGGCATTATCAAGTCATGTATTTTTCATAAAATTCTGGTATCGTATTTGGTGATTCTGGTGGTGATTGTGGTGAATATGTATAAGATTCTTCTTGTTCTTCGTCTTCATCTTCATCATTATTGAAGATGATTTTATTATTTTTATAAACTCCTATCTGTTCGTGTGTATCAATGTCATATATGACATTATTTTTTTTATCTATTAAAAATGTTTTGTTATTGATATTTATTTTTTCAACTGTTATTTCTTCTTCTTCGTCTTCGTCTTCGTCTTGGTGTTCTTCGTCTTGGTGTTCTTCGTCTTCGTGTCCTTCTTCGTCTTGGTGTTCTCCTTCTTCGTCTTGATGTTCTTCGTCTTGGTGTTCTTTGTCTTGGTGTTCTTCGTCTTGGTGTTCTTTGTCTTCGTGTTCTTTGTCTTGGTGTTCTTCGTCTTGGTGAAGGACTTGCTGTTGATATTTGTGATCCTTATGTTTATCTTTTTGTTGTTCGGTTTCTTTGGATGTTTGTTCTGCTATTTGTTTTTTGGCAGATTTTTGTTCTTTGGCAACTTTGGAAGCTTTGGCAGCAGCTTTGGCAGCTGCCTTTTCTTGTTCTTTTGCGGCTTTTGCAGCTGCTTTTTCTTGTTCTTTGGCTGCTTTTGCGGCAGCTTTTTCTTGTTCTTTTGCGGCTTTTGCAGCTGCTTTTTCTTGTTCTTTGGCTGCTTTTGCGGCAGCTTTTTCTTGTTCTTTGGCTGCTTTTGCAGCAGCCTTTTCTTGTTCTTTTGCAAGTTTTGAAGCTGATTTTGTTTTATCGGTTGCTTTTTTAATAAATTTTTCGTTCTTTTTTTCGTTGTTTTTTTTTTCTTTTTCTTCTTGAATTAATTTATTAACTTGTAATACTTCGAGATGGACTGATGCCCTTAATTCTCGTAAATTTTGTTGTGTTTCATCACTAGGGGGTAGGAGTAATGTATTTTTTTTGTTTTGAACAACGAGTGAATGGAATATATCGTTGTGTTCTTTTAGTTTTTCTTCTTCGTTTTTGAAATCCTCGTTTGGAATGTCTTCATTTTCATCTTCATCATGGTTGTTCTTGGCTTTAATAACCCTTCCTTGTTTTTGTGGGCGTCCTTTTCCTTTTCCATGATCTTTGCCTTCATTTTGGTTCGTTCCTGAGAACGATGCTTGCAGAGAAAGAATTCCTATTTTGTCCATAGCGTCGTCTGGGTCAAAGCCATAAATTGTGGCACATTTTTTTATATAAAGTTTTGCGATCTGCAAACTAAGATTCTGCATTTCCTGCATCAGTGTCACATTTAACATAAGAGTGAAGTTTTCGTTGTTGTCGTCCATTTTTACTTATCCTTTACACAGTATTGCTGTCTTGTTCTGTATGCCGTGAAATCGTCGTGAAATCCAAACGCTGTATGCGTATTATCGGAATTTGTTAAGAAGTTTGCAGAATTCGTGATGTGTCCATATTGTTCATTGTATAAAAAAAAAAAGTATTTCAATTTTTTTAAATTCATATACAAAACAAAAATACTAAATTTTCCCTGCATGCGTAGTGTAGGGGGCTACACGAAGGGGACTTCGTCCCCCTCCAACCCCCTTCCCTATCCCCTACGACCCCCCATTCTCCGAACAAAAAAACCCCAACCACCTTTAAGGCATTCCCTGTGTATTCTGCGTGTATTCTGCGTTTTTCGCCTTAAAGGTTGTTAGTGTTTTTAGAAGGTTTTTCTTTTTTATTTTTTCACCTTCATTTCCTTTAAGGCATTCCCTGTGTATTCTGCGTGTATTCTGCGTGTATTCTGCGTTTTTCGCCTAAAAGGTTGTTAGTGTGTTTTAGAAGGGTTTTCTTTTCATTTTTTACCTTCATTTTCCTTTAAGGCATTCCCTGTGTATTCTGCGTGTATTCTGCGTGTATTCTGCGTTTTTCGCCTAAAAGGTTGTTAGTGTGTTTTAGAAGGGTTTTCTTTTCATTTTTTTACCTTCATTTTCCTTTAAGGCATTCCCTGTGTATTCTGCGTGTATTCTGCGTGTATTCTGCGTTTTTCGCCTAAAAGGTTGTTAGTGTGTTTTAGAAGGGTTTTCTTTTCATTTTTTTACCTTCATTTTCTTTAAGGCTGTAGGGGGCTACAGAGAATAACTTTGTCTTTGAGAAAGTTTGGTGTAAAAAAAAGGGTTTTGTTTTTTTGTTTTTTGTTTTTTTGTTTTTTTGTTTTTTTGTTTTTTGTTTTTTGTTTTTTGTTTTTTTGTTTTTTTGTTTTTTTGTTTGTTTGTTTCGTTTTCCTTAAAAGTTAAAAATATAATAATAATTGTTTTGTTTTTTTGTTTTTTTGTTTTTTTGTTTTTTTGTTTTTTTGTTTTTTTGTTTTTTTGTTTTTTTTTTTTTTTTTTTTTTTTTTTTTTTTTTTTTTTTTTTTTTTTTTTTT
>Ga0214923_10005947_pt1 | contig 13915 bp, 8 predicted proteins | sample LL1510_MetaG_FD_177993 | JGI IMG/M metagenome (GOLD analysis project Ga0214923, IMG submission 177993) | Freshwater microbial communities from Lake Lanier, Atlanta, Georgia, United States - LL-1510 | ecosystem: Environmental > Aquatic > Freshwater > Lake | place: USA: Georgia | collected 2015-10-15 | reverse complement strand
TCACTACATCACGCCCCCAGTTTGAACAGTATCCACCCCACCAGAACTATTATTTATTACAGGATCACCTGCATCAACAGAGCAAGACATCGTCACTGTAGGCAAAGTTGAAACGATGTCTCTAATGATTCTGGCTTCAAAATCCACTACGTTAGCATCGTTGCTGCTTTCACAAAAATAACCGTCGGTTGTAATATGACTGAGGATCAATCTTTTTCCGGTGGCAAAAGCTAATCGTGCGTTGTCGACACAAGCTAAGCTTTGATATTTTTGGGTGGCTTCTTCTGGCGTACAATTGCTGCAATTGTAGATCACACGCATCCTGACGGCAAAGGACCTATCGATTGAGTTTGAGCCAATTGACCCGCTTGATCCGTAGACATCGATCATGTCCAAGCCGTTGACTTGTTTGTTCACAATCTTGGTCACGCGATTGAGTGTCGCTTCGCCAGGGACGCAGCCTTTTGGCATGGTGGGCGTTGTGTTTGGCGGGGCGTTTTCCCCAGGTATAGTTTGCGCTGTACCCGTCGCCGCAATCGCTGGCACTCCTAGGCACAGGCAAATGATTCCTTTCACCAATAGGGACAATATTTTTTTCATACGTTTTCTCCTTTTTTTCTATTCAAGTTTTACTCCACAATCATTCATTAAAATTTCACCGCGCTTTAAATACGTGGCCATATCCAATGGCGCCCATTCGCCGGTTTTTTCTTCGTTTAAAATTTGTCTTACGCCGATCGTTGCGTTGTCGTTTGCCAGTTTCCAAGTGCCTGGGGGTAGGCCTTCAAATTTTGATTTTGCTTCGGCATTGCCGATGACGGTGTAATTGCCAGATGCGCAATCTTTGTCACTGCAATAACCCACTTCCAGTCTTGCACCGTCTTTCATGCCCCCAAAATCAAAATACCAATCACATTTAGAACCTAATAGCTGCGGCGTCAGACGTAAAATTTCTAAATCATTGGGTGTGTCTGTAGGTGAAGGAATCGGCGAAGGTGACGGCGCGGTCACGACAGTGCCACCGCCCGGACTACAAACCCCAATTTTTTCACTAAACTCACCAAACACGATCGACACTTCAAACCCATCCTTACGATCGAAGCTGATTGAATTCGCCACTGTAGGACGCGTGCACACTGCGTTTTGAGAATTAATTTGACGACCTAACTCGATACACCGTTGAAGGGTATTCGCAATCGGCGCAATCATTTTGCCTTTAGTCGCTAACGAATCAAACGAGATGTGATGTGAAGCGGTGTCAACTTTTTCAACTAAAAATTGATTTTCAGAAGCCAACCAACTGAAAAACGATCCTTGTTTGCGGATCCCGATTTCACACGTGCGTTGAATCGCTCGCGCAGGGCAAGTACCTACTGGGTGACGTTCACCATCAAACACGGCAATCAAATCAATTGGCATGTTGTCAGGCAACTGGGCCAAAGTTAAAGATTGTGCACAATATGAGCTCACCTGCTCTTTATAATAATCAATGCACCCTTGCGAAGAAGTCGGTAGCGTATTGATTTTTGCGCGCCAGCCGGCTTGGGTGTAATACGATTCGGTACCAAATTCTACTAACAACTCGCATGATTTTGGTTTGCAATAAAATTGGGTTGGGTCGGTGACCTTTGGCTCAGTCACATTGCCGTACTGATCAGCAACTTTAACCCACACTGGGAAACGTTTTTGTGGATCGCTAAAATCGCTATCACCGAGTGGTACGAGCTTTTCATAATGCGTGCTACAAAAACTATCGATGTAATTTTGATCTACAGGCTTGGACACAAATTGAGTAGATAATTTTTCTATCGCACCACCGCCAGCGCCTGCAAAAATCAGAGTATCACCTGGATTGATGCGCAAACATTGATCGTTGCTGTCGCGGATGCAGGCAGTAACTTTTGTTTCTGATGCCAACAGACGATCCGGCTGCCAAGACTCTTCGACCAAATCCCAAACACCTGTGGCTACTTCTTTAAAATCATATCGGCAGACGCCTAAATTGATGGGTTGATCCCAGCCTGAAATCGCTTTACCACTAGGTAGTCTGTCGATCAAACCATCCGTAGTTGAAGTCTGTCTGGCCACGCCCGTTTGTGTGCCACTGATATTTGAGGTTAAGTATTGCGCATTTTGCGAACTTAAATTTGAACTGATCACCAAACCGTATGGTTTATTAGGCCACCCCAAGCTGACGCCTTCACTTGATTCACCCATACCATTTGGAATAGCGATCGTTGGAATTGCAATCCCTGGTACGATCTGACCTAAGTTATCTTTCATCTCTTGGCGTAGATCATTGCAATATTTTGCAAGTGTAAATTGATGAGTGGTTGAATTGTAAACTCTATTTTTTATTTTTAGATTCCAATAGTCACTGCATTGGCTAGAGTTTTGAATCACGCCTTGTGGATCATAGGCGTAAGATTTCTCAATAGGATTAATCGCAATGTCTATGCCATTAGGATTAGCAGCGACTTTAATTTTACAACCCTTGTTTAAATCATTAGAAGTGAGGATCTCATCGATTGTTTTGGGTGGGCCACCGCAGTAAACAGGTGCAGATACAGTACCGCCCAAATACGAGATCATCGTGTCAGACAAAAATACGGCGGGTTTGATGCAATTGCTATTGTTTGCATCGCAGGTTTGCATCAGTGAAGTATAATCTGGATTGGATCTAAATTCATCATGACACCAACCCGCGCCGCCATAAACGGTGCCATACAATCGTTGGGCTTCAGCAAGGCAAATTTCTGAGGCATTTTTTGATCCTTCATAAGGCGGCATCACAATCGGAATATTCTTAGACGTAAAATTACCTTGACTTGAATTGGTCATCAGCCGGACGCTACACATGTCTCGACCCGCCAGCTTGTCTTGAATTTCTTTCTTGGTATAACTACAACTTCCGATACTTTTGTAATTGTCGGCATAGTTGGCGGAGACTTGGTTATTCAATCGAATGTACATTTCTAGGTTTATTGGATCAGAACTAGTGACCGTTGGTTCTTTACTGAGCAAATTTGCAAGAGTTTGGGGCGTAATTTCATTGCAAAAACTTGCAACTTTAAGAGCATCTTTCGCTTGCAAAACCGAAGTGCGACTTGCGTTATTCGTATAAAGTGTACTTAAAGCAGATTGAAAACCTAATCCTTCTTCGCAGCCGCGCATAGAATCAATCAACTTCTGACTAGGTAAATAAGGGACCGAGCGAGCTACTGCGTAACGTGAGTCGTCCCAACTTGGCGCAACAATCGGTGATCCGGCTTTGCCAACAATCACCTCGCATACGCCTGGCTGAGTTTGAGTAAAAGTTTTAATGAACTCAGAGTCAGCGCTAGAAACCAAAGTGGCGCGACCATTCTTAAAGCTAAACGTACAAACACCGACTGATTGAGCTTGATTGAGGGTTTGCTCAAAGGGGCTACCACTCATCGCGGTTTGAGACCATTTAGCCTTCAAATAAATAGTGCTGCGCGTCTCGCTGTAACTCGGTCTCAGTGCATCACCTGTGTTAATCAATGGCGCAAGAAATTGTATGTTTGCCCGGCAAAAATCTTCTGCATTGTTGAAGTTTGAGTTTGCCAACACACATTGGGTGACGCTATTGCCGCCTACTGTCCCTAATACAGTGACTTCTTGTGTTGTATTGGGTGCAGTCGCCGCCATTAAACAAGAGGATACAGTCGAGCGTTGGTCTTCGACAATAAATCTGCAATTGGCATCGCTAATACACTCGTGAATTTGGTCGGTGATATATTTTAGCGGAATCGTACCATTTGCGGTTTTGATGTCGTTGAGACGATTGGTAAATTCTTGTTGATTTCCAGGTGTGCCCGGCCAGTTTGGATCACAAACCGCCTGGCTCCAGCGCGATTTTACCGATGGATTTCCAGAAAGAGCCGCACCAGCAATATTGTAACTTTTGTTTTGATCGGCGCCTACGATTCCAAAGTCTCTTCGCCAACCGTTAGCAAAAATGTGATAGATCAGGCGTCCGTCTTGAATCACTTCGGGCACAAAATACATTAAATAATTTAAATTTGTATTGAGCGAGCTTGCATCTATAGTGGTATGAGCGGGCGCGTTTTGACCTACAGCCCAGACCGGGTTTAAGTAGTCGCAGGTCGCATGCCCATCCATATAAGTTTGAAAATAATCTGTATCCCCATAGAAAGTATCATAACCCCAGGGCCCGCTTAGAACATCACTCAGACCAGTGCTCCCAGTGCTTGGTCCGTTTGCCATATAAAAATCATTATAGTGTTTCACCACCCAGTTAGCGCCGACTTGGCCAGATGGGCTTGGGACGATCGAGATCGGCATGGTCTTCAATTCACCCGTGATCCATTTGTTTGGCCCAAAAAAATATTCATGGATTGTTTCATCTGCTAGATTACCTAATGCTACTAACTCAGTCACTCTTTCCTTAGGAAAACATTCGCCTGATAAAAGTCGTTTTCTGATTTCACAAGCGATGCGCGCCTCAGTAGGATTTGCAATGCCTGTGGCGGGCAAAATGCAAGAGTCATCTTCAACATGAACCCTTGATTTGATGCAAGTGCCAAGTTTATAATCATACATCGCTTGAAAAAGTTCTTGATTGTTGAGTGATAACAAATGACCTACAAAAACTTTATTGCCATTGCTTAATTTAATCAAAAAGCGTGGATCCGAAAAAGCGAGAGGGCCATCACCAGAAAGAAATTGTTCTTTGCCATCGCCATCCACGTAAATGATCCCTTGCGAAGTAACAGTAAAAATTCTCTTTGAAACACCGGCAGTGGTATAGATACCAGAGGCTTCGGGAACAAATTTTTCAGGGACAATGATGTCGCCATTTAAAGCATACTGTGCAGATTTTGGCGAAGTATAATCAAAAGAATCGGTAGAGCCATCGTCGTAGACTAGACTATAGGTTTTAACAGGTCGATTGTTATCGTCCCGTAATGTGGTATGAAAAAATGAGGCATCTTTGTTTGCAGCTTGAAGTAGTGGATGCATTTCATGATCTGGCGTATTTGAAGCTAATAAATCGGCATTTCCGTCCACAGGCAAATGGGCCTTACAATTTTGCTTACTGTCGGTAGAACTAAAAATAGTGTCGCCATCGTTTTGTAAAAAACAGGTATGAGCTGCTTGAATCGGATTTTCATTTAAATATTTTTTTGTAAATTCGGCATGTGCATCGAGATACGGAGTCAACTCGTTTGATGCCATCGCCCCGTCGTTACATCGCTCAGGATCAGTGTTATTTCCCACACACCAAAACAACATTTTCTTACCAAGAGGCCTAAAATCCAATCGGCCGATGAGTTTTTCTTCGCTTGTCATTAGACCGGGATATTCAAAAAGGAGTTTAGTACCAGTGATCTTAAAACCAAATTCACCGAAGCCAACCTGGACGCCATAGTCTAAGACAAGTGAACCTTGCAAAAAAATCCTGTCTAGTTTTAGCTTCAAATCAAGGTATTCTGATTTAGTTGAAGTTTCAGCCGAAAGCCCCCCAATAATATCCGCTGCTACTATCGTACCGGTTAGACCCGCCCAGGCCCTTGCAAACACCAGCTCTAATGTTAGTGTCGCTTTGCCCCAAACTGCCGCATACCCATTTAAGCTGAGTGTAACGTCGCCCTTTACCTCTGGGACGCCGCCGTTTTCAAATGCGCTGGCAATTTGTTTGGCTTTACTGAAATAACCATTAACCGTGGCAAGACTCATGTTGACATCTTTGACGACGGACTCAACTTTCTTTTGATCGCCTCGTATCGCGGTGAAGTCGATTTGACCGAGGAGTTTGGCTTTTTGTATGTTTGTTAAATTGGGATTATCGTTTACTTCTTTCAGTTTTTCTTCGAATAAACTTTTGGTCAGTTTTGCATCATCGTAAGCCTTCTGTATCTCTTTACGTTTTGCAATATCTCGTATGTTTTTGAGACGTTTCATCTCATCAGAGAGTCCAAGGGTTGACATTAATGAATTAAACGATGAATCCTTTTCGCCCACCTCATCGGGTGTCGAAGTACATTGGGTACCGTCGAGGTTACATTGCTGAATGGCATCCCTATTCTTTTTTGCGCGATTGGAAATGTTTTTACCCATCTGGGCCAGATCCATGCCCAAGGTAGTCACGCCATAGCTAAAATTAAATCGTGATTGCAATACAAAACCCGCATCAAAGAATATATACAACAAGCCCGGCACAATGGGGATACTAGGCTTAAGGTAAGCGTTATCACCAAAGAAAGATCGATTCATATCAAGCAACTTGCCATCGGCTCCGGATTTTTCTTTTGAAGGCAATTCTTCTTCGGTTTTCGCAGTGGCATTTGTATTGGCGGGTGCAGCAGAAGTTTCAGGCCCTTTTCGCAGTTTATTGGTGACATCTGTCCCTAGAACCTTAATTGAAAACCCTACGTGCTTAGAACCTTCGCGTTCCGCGCCCTCAGCAGTTGTTTTTGGGCCTTGGCCGCCTTCCATATAGGCGCCTACCAACAAGAAATGCGAGTTGAGGATGCTCATCGTGATTTCATATTTGGGATGAATACCAAAATCACCTAGACCGGATTTCAATATATCTTTTGGATTTTTACAGTCAAAAGCCGGCGCTTTGATGGTACCGATATCGCCTACTCCAAAAAAACCAAAACGCTCATTGCCAAGTTTGACATCGAGGAGTGAGATGTACTCATCAACCTTTTGATTTACTTGGTATTCAATTTTATGAATAAAGTCATTGATCAGTTGTACCCAACGGTACCCGATACCAAAACACGACAGATCCGCGATGGATGAATCGAGAAACATTGAAAATAGAGCAAAAATCAAAAGGGTTCTTTTGAAAAAGTTCATCTCTTTACTTAACGGTATAAAATGTAAAAAACTGAAGTGCTTATGGACTTAGGGAGGGAGGTAAAATGGTGTTTCGGTTTAGTTCTGGCGGCTCGGCCCTGTCAGTCCTTTGACTGGATTCAGCCTCATCCTGTAAAAATGGTGTTCATATGTTCAAATTTACATGTATAATGAACATATGATATCCAGAAAAATTGAGGCCGATCTTGCAGGTACAAAAAAATCGATCTTACTCTTAGGTCCGCGACAAGTCGGTAAATCTACATTAATTCAGATGTTAAAACCTTCCCTGGTCATACAGCTGGCTGATGAAGCAGAGTTTTATGCGTTCTCTTCTAACCCTTCAGAACTTCGCACCCGTCTTGACTCTACCGATGCCCGCACCATCTTGATTGATGAAGTACAGCGGCTGCCTAGTCTTTTGAATACAGTACAGGCAATCATTGACGAACGCAGGGGAATCAAGTTTTTTCTGACGGGTACTAGCGCCAGAAAACTGCGCCGTGGTGGCGCCAATCTTAACCCGGGAAGGCTATTGAATTTTTTAATGGGCCCTTTGGTGTCGTCTGAGTTAGATTACAAAATAGTCAATCAGAAAATTCTGGGACACGGCAGTTTGCCTGAAATTTACCTCGAAAAGAATTCAAAAATCGCCGAGCAAATTTTAAAAAGTTATGTCAGCAATTATATCAGCGAAGAAATTAGAGCAGAAGCATTGGTGCGTAATCTTGAAGCGTTCACCCGGTTTAGCCAATCCGCGATTCGGCAGGCAGGGCATTTTGTTGACTATTCAAAAATGGCAAAACAAGCAAAAGTGCCTAGACATTCGATTTCGCGATTCTTTGAGATTTTTGAAGACACGTTGATCGGCCATCGCATTTGGCCGTTTGAACCGGTACTTGAAGACGCTGACTTGATCAAACATCCCAAGTTTTTTCTTTTTGATAATGGAGTCTACAATGCAACGTTGGGCAATTTTAACGTTTCATCTGATCGAATAGGCATTTTGACCGAACAGCTGATTTTTTCACAATTGCTTCACTCGGCCTGGGCGGCTCAGAAGCAGATTAAAATTTCGACCTTTCGCACACGGGGGGGCTTGGAAGTGGATTTCATCGTAGAGCTAGATGGCGAAGTATTTGCCATTGAAGTCAAGGGAGCGCAGGATGTTTTTCAAGAAAGTGTACAGTCCTTAAAAAATTTTCAACACTACTATCCTCACTGTAGCGGACTGTTTCTATTTCACTTGGGTAATCAAAGTAAAAAACTAGATGGGATCTGGGCCCACCCTTGGCAAAAAGGGTTTAAGGAGCTTGGCCTTTAGCATGTAGGTTTTATTCAATTGAACATTTAAATTTAGCGACCTGAAGTGTATGATACTGTGCACGACAAGAGTTCAATTCCATCTCTAGTATTTTGGCCGGAGCTTGGATTACAAGCTCTACTTCGTCAATGCCCCATTCGTCCATGACGCCTTTAAATGAGTCGTATTTTTTATCTACTTGGGGTTCAATAAAGAGATAGTTTGAAATGTCTTCTAGGCCAGAAGCGCTTCCGCCCCGGTAAAGGGCATTGATCGCGTGATAAACGCGGTTTTTGCCATTTTTTTGGTACCGTTGAATCCTGCTATAAAAAAGGGCGACTTTTTTATATCGCCGCCATTGATCGAGTCGGTGTAACGAATAGGCGTTTTCAATTCAAGTAACTGATACGACGAATCAATGTGAAAACAAGACAATCGCAGCATAAACTGAGTAGAAAATTGATGACAAACAAACCATTTCTGTTCGTTGGCCACGTCTTCGTTAAATTCGTGCCTATTGGTTCTATCTTTTTTTAGCATTTTTTTTAACTCTTCATCAGTCAGTGGCTGACCTATGCACGCGGCGTTTTCTGGAAAGGCAAGGAACGCAGACTTGTCTGTAGTTTCAACAAGGGTGCAAGTCATTTCTTTGGCGAATGACTGTGGCATAAAAAGAAGGAAAACTAGAATCAACTGAGTTACCTCAAATAAGCTTGATTGTACCTGACTCCAAATTTTATCCAACATATCTTCTCATCGGTTGAATGGGGCATTTACTAAAGATGAAAGTCAATGATTTAAAAACTCAATCCACTGACTCATGCTCATTTGGCCCACTACTTTTTTATCGGCATAAAAAGTAACGGGTGTCCCTAGCAATCTATTTTTAATCGCAAACTCAATATGACGCGATAATTCAGTTTTGATGGGTTCAGAATTGTAGCAAGCGACGATTTGCTGGGTGCGTGTTTCGTCAAACTTCAAAGTTTTTAACAAAGTATCAATTGAAACCAAAGCCGACTCTGGCGCTTCAAACATGTACTGAAAAAAATCCTTCGTTTCTTCGCCGTCCTTCAAACACAGTGATACACGCGCAAATCCGCAGGCGCCTTTTTGATCACCACCCGATTGAAAATTGCACTCAGCGTCGAGTGGATTTAGAATAAATTTAATCTCCGCTTGTTTATTCAAATAATTAAGTGTGCGGCTCAATTGAAAAAGGTGATCGCGACAGTGGATGCAGGTATAGTCAATGACCATCGTCATTTTAAACTTTTTGCCGGTACCTAAAACTACATTAGGGGTTCGCAGGTCTGTCTCAGGCAACAAGAACTTTTCGTATCGCATTGACTTGGCGGTTAAATAGTATTGCCAACCCTTTGCCTTTGCGATCGCAGGCAGCAACACAGACTCGACTAAAACCCCAGTGATTATAGAACTAACCAAGTAAACCAGCAGAGCTGTAAACCATACCACGGCTTTTAGTTCTTTCTTTTCGCCGCCTAGTTCTTTTTGTCTCAGATAAAAAAGCAAACACAGAAGCAGATTAATTGAATGTGCCGTGAGGCAAAATCCGCAGGGCTTCTTTAACTCCAAAAAATTAAGCAACAAATACCCCGCGGTGCCGATGAATAAAAAACAATAAAGTGAAAATAAAATTTCAGTTTTTAAGCTACGGCGGAGTTCAAAAAACAGAATGAGAATCAGCAAGACCATCGCAAAAATCGGTGCCGGCACGCCGGCAATTGGTGCTGACCAACGTGAATAAGTGGCACTTGTACACGCCGATTCAGAGGTGGTTGACCCTAAACTCGTGGATGCTGATGAACAAAAACCATTAGTTTCGGCGGCGGCATAAAGAATCTGCCAATGACTGAAAAGTAAATAGACTGACCCAATCAAGCTGAGCAACAGCAGCACGATTGAAATTCTTTTTTTCAACTATTTTGCTTCTTTCATCTTTAGCGACTCATCAATCGTGCGTTTGATTTGATCATCTGCTTCGCTGTTGGCGCGACCTGAGATGAAATCTTTCACGTCTTGATCGCCGATATTGTAGCCTAAGACCCGGTAGCAACCCAATTTTACTCCGACATTATTGTCAGTAACCGCACACGTTTTTAACGCATTCTTGGTGCGATCATCAAAGGGCTGATACCGTAGTGACTCTGCTGCCATCGCCCTCACTTCGGCTGAAGAATCATTTAGCATTCCAAACAAAATATCTCTGCTGGTAGGGTCCTGTGAAAAACGTACAGAATTGGTGGCCGCTTTTCGCAATGACTCGTCTGATGAATTTGCGGCCTTTTCTACTTGTGGTAAAAATGCGTCTGATTTTGAATTACCCATGACCGACAACAAATAACTCTTTCTCTCTTTTGCAAAATCAGAATCAGCACTTTCGTCCCATTGTTTTCTGATAAACTGAACCGTATTGGGATCACCATCTTTTGAAATAGACGAACCCAGCGCAAGACCCGCGGTGCCTGCAAAATCAGAGTTCAGTGGATTGTCCTTCGTAAATTCTTTTTTCAAAAAATCCTTGGTTTCGACTGTAAGAGCCTGCGGAGGGAGCGCAAATTCAGTAAGAATTTTTATTTTTTCATCCTTGGTTGCGTCTGGTCTGTTATAGACATCGATTAGTATGCGTTGCGCTTCTGGTGAACCTTCTGCCCCCAATGCGCCCAACAACATGCTTCGCTGTCTTGAATTGGGTTCAGTGGTGGCGGTCATCACTTTAATGGATTTGATGAGTTCGGGATTGGCTTTAACTTCATTGGTTAAATCGATAAAAAACTGGTTCAACTCGTTTTCATTGAGTTTTGAAAAATGGTTTTTATCAAATTGCTTGAGAATATCTGCAAAGTTTTTCTGTTTCTTTTTTGATTTATCATCGGCCAAATTTAACTTTCGTTTGCTGGCAAATTGCTTGCGCAGTGCCAAGATCTTAAAAGTAGTGGTTAAAGCACCGATCTTTTCAGGGTCTGCAGTGGCAGAGGGTAACTTGTTCCATTTTGCTTTAGTTTGAGTAAGAAATTGAGTGACCGATTCACCCATGTAGTTCATTCGAATATCCGCTTTTGATTTTTGATCTACAGGTCTTTGTTCTGACTTTGACCAAGTCCAATCAAACGATTGATCCTGAACAGACTCTAACGAAAGATTCTTTAAACTTTGCATGCCAGACGCGGCAGTTTTTGCTGCACTTTTGCCTAGTTCACTTTTATAAAATGCAGTGGCGTTTATTTTTAACTCGTCCGTGCCTTGCTCGGTAGTCACATATTTTAACTGATAAGGCTTACCTTCTAAATCTGGCACTTGGTCAACCCTAGTGCCGGCTTGAATCGGCGCAATTTTTTTAAAAAATGATTCAAGTAAAATCAACTTGAGCTCAAGCGAATCTAAAGTGACATTCTTATTGGAAACGCTGATTTCGTCCAAAATGCCTCGCGGATCCATTTTGACCAATGCGAGTCTGGCCAATCCTTGGTCTTTTTCAGTGGTATAAGGATTTTTTTGTTTTTTGGATGGGTCTACGACAATCGACTTAATACCAAGCTCGGTCTTGGTTTGAGAAGTCAGACTTTCCATTGTCTTATTATTGGCAAACACAAAATCCACTAGCAACTGTAGACTGCCTTTTAGAATGCCCAACGAAGTGATAGTCGCGACAGCCTGATATTGAATTTTTTGAGTGGGTTGCTTTTGCGAAGAAAGTTCAGTTTCAAACTGAAAATCAATTTTATACTGATCATTTTTTTTTAACTGAAAATCACCACTCTGAAAATCCTGTGATTGCCTAGGACTTGCGACTTCGATAGGCAATTTTGAGACCGGCTTAGTGAGATGCGGATTTCTTTCAAAAAATTCATCTGACGTACCCACATAACTGTCCTTGATCGACTTAAAGATTTGATACCCAATCAGAGCCACAAGAAGACTCACTGCCACGATTATTTTATTTTTTTTTGTCATTTTGAGCACCCACTCATGGCGCCATTTTATCCATCATGCGATTAAATGATTCTGCCACTTCTTTAAAATCATCCCTAGGCCGGCAATGAATCCTACTTTTAGGATTGCCCGCAATGATAGCGTCAAACACTTTTTTATATTGATAAAGCGGGCCGGCTGTTCGGTGTGAAAGGATGATGCCAATCGCGGTTAGTGAAAGTACAAAAAAGAATCCTAAGATCCCCATCAACGTAAACAGCTGCATGAGTTGCACGTGCAGCTGAGAACGGATCAGTGCTCCTTCGCTCCCCATCGAAGACAATAAATTGTAATTTGATTTTGCCGTGACCAGGATCACTCCAAAGACCAGCATCATGGTTAACACTGCAGTGACCGCTAGGGTTGCGGCAAATCGCAATTGATAGCGAGGGTGAATCAGAAAGTTGGTCCAAGAGCGTCTGTTTTGCGGTGAGCTGTTATTTGATTCCATGTAGTTCATGATAAATCAATCGTCTTCTGATTGAAATGGGTCAAAGGATTGATGTTCTAATAGTTTTGGCCAGCTAGGCGACGGCACCAACAATAACAGCAATGTCCCGGTCGATGTGATCAATCTGCCTTAGGCAATGTTCCAAATTTTTAAAACCTAGCAAATTAAAGCAGTAACCTTGGTCCATTTGACCTATTGGCGAATTGCCTCGAGTTCGATATGTATAGGGAATGGAATTTTTTGAAACCGTTATAGCCCGTCGCAGTATCCGCAAATACCTACCTAACGTAGAAGTGCCCGACGAAGTCGTAGAGAAAGCGATCGATGCGGCCTTATTGGCCCCCAATTCTTCAAACATGCAGACCTGGGAGTTTTACTGGGTAAAATCGCCCGACAAAAAACAAAAATTAATTGAGGCTTGCCTCAATCAAAACGCGGCGCGGACCGCAAAACAATTAGTGGTCGTGGTGGCCAATGTTTCTAATTGGAAAAAGACTCAAAAAGAGATGGTCAGGCTGATCACCAAGGACGGAATCAAAAACGCACATCCCCTGGTCATGCAGTATTACACCAAGTTGATCCCATTCACGAGAGCGTAAAATTTTTTGTGTAACTGGCTCGTTGTTTTAGTTCCGAATCCGGTCACCGTAGACATTCTTGAGTTGTCCCAGGATCACGGGCCAGTCCCTTTTTTGCCGGAGTGTCCGTTTTAAGTCAAGAGTCGCCAGATAGAGCATTTTTTTCAGGGCCTCATCCGTCGGAAACGAGCCCTTCGCCTTCGTGACTTTCCTGAACTGTCGGTGAACCGCCTCGACCGCATTGGTCGTGTAGATCATCCGCCGGACCTCCTCCGGAAACTGAAAAAATGTCGAGAGACGGGCCCAGTTCTCCCGCCAGCCCCGGACCGAGGCTGCGGCACGAGTCGACCACTTCTCTTCCAGGGCACAGAGCGCACTCTCCGCGAGTTCAAGACTCGGGGCGCGGTACACCTCCTTCAAATCCTTGAGGAACTCCTTTTGGTACTTGGAGGCGAGATACCGAAGGCTGCTTCTGATCTGGTGAACCACGCAGAGTTGGACCTCCGTCTTCGGAAACACCGATTCAATCGCCTCGGGGAACCCCTTGAGCCCGTCCACGCACGCGATCAGGATGTCATCCACCCCGCGTTTTTTAAGGTCCGTCAGCACCGACATCCAAAAATGCGCCCCCTCGTTCTCGGAAAGCCAGAGCCCAAGAACATCGACCGAACCCGTCATATCGACGCCCAAGACCGTATACGCGGCCTTCGATTGAACCTTGCCATCCGTGCGGGT
>Ga0214923_10005945_pt1 | contig 13916 bp, 8 predicted proteins | sample LL1510_MetaG_FD_177993 | JGI IMG/M metagenome (GOLD analysis project Ga0214923, IMG submission 177993) | Freshwater microbial communities from Lake Lanier, Atlanta, Georgia, United States - LL-1510 | ecosystem: Environmental > Aquatic > Freshwater > Lake | place: USA: Georgia | collected 2015-10-15 | reverse complement strand
GTGTATCATGCGATTTCACACTATAATAAACCCACATTCCGGATGATATAATACTTAAAATACAAAACAATAAAGACATGCTATTGGTGCTTTTATTTCTATAAAGAGCAAACATAAATATAAACCGTCCAACTACAGATAAAGAGGTTGCAGTATAGGGTATTATTTTAAGGTCTTCGTTATCCATATATTATGGTGGGAAACTAGTAGGGAACCTACGTTTCCCCTACGACCCCTTCCTTTTTTTCTTTATTTGGGTTTTCTAAAGGTTCTCAGTAGGGGACACCTAGATTTACAGTTTATTCTATTTGACGGGGTTGTTTGCTTGCTATTTCATGTTAAAAATATAAATATCCTTTTATTTTTATTTTTTCAGTGTTCTAATAAAATCATTAAAAAAGTGCAAAAAGAAAGTGGTCGAGGTTTTCTGAAAATGGACATTTTTAAAATGTCCAAAAATGAAAAAGGGCCGATCATTTTTTTCAGAAAAATCATGATTTTTGATTTTGCAGCGGTTTGCAGTGAAATGCGTTTTTTTGTAAAAATGTTGTTTGCATAAATTTTTGTGTGTGATTAATTTAGGGGTTTTTTTGGATAACAAAATATAAGATTTGTTAAATAATTGTTAAATTATTGTTAATTTTTTTTATAAGATTTTTTTAAATTATAATATAAATAGTATATATTATAAAGATTATTATGCCCAAAACTGAAATTGATTATTCAAATACTATCATATACAAAATTATTTGTAAAAACACTACTATAACAGATGTATATGTTGGTCATACTACTAATTTTATACAGCGAAAATATGCTCATAAACAAAACTGTGTAAATGAGAAATCTACGAATTATAAATGTAAATTATATGAGGTAATTCGTAATAATGGTGGATGGAATAACTGGAGTATGGAAATCGTTGGATTTTTTAATTGTAATGACCATTATGAAGCAATCAAAAAAGAACATGAATATTCTGAACTATTACACGCAACATTGAATAGTATAGAGCCAATTCCGAAACCAAAATTAAAAATAGAAAAAGATCCACCAAGTGAGAAAAAAACATATTATTGTGAAATATGTAAAGTGAAATTACAAAATTTAAAATGTATGGACATACACAATCAAAGTAAAAAACATATAAAAAAACAAACACAAATTTTAGATGAAAATAGTGCGAATACAAATAATAATATTTATATAGACAATAATAATGAAACCACACAAAAATCACCAAATTATTGTTGTGAAACTTGTCATTATAAATCAGATAACAAAAAAGATTATAATAAACATATCTTCACTGATAAACATAAAAAACTAGTTTCTTTAACACCTGATAATTATCATAGTAATTCTGGGTATATATGTGAATTATGTAATAAAGGTTATAGTTCTAGAGTAGGATTATGGTATCATAAAAAAAAATGTATGGAGGTTAAAGATATTACACTAACAGTAAATGAACAATCTATTGGTTGCGTATTAGATAAGAAACCGGAAGAAGATAATAAAATAAGTATTACCAATAATATTCCAATGGATTTGATTTTGGAAGTTATAAAACAAAGTAAAGAAATTCAAAATGTTCTCGTTGAACAAAATAAAGAATTACAAGCCAAATTATTAGAACAGAATAAACAGCTCATTGAATTAGCCAAGAAACCCACTATGGTGAATTCTAATAACAACAACAACAATAATCAATTCAATTTGAACTTTTTCCTCAATGAAACGTGTAAAAACGCCATGAATATTCAAGATTTTATTAGTTCTATTAAACTAACCACACAAGACTTCGAAACGACCGGTAAAATAGGTTTTGTAGATGGTATTTCACGTATTTTCATCAATGAATTGAAAAGATTAGAGGTGGAACGACGGCCATTACATTGTACTGATGTGAAACGTGAAACGGTTTATGTAAAAGACAATGATAGTTGGGAGAAAGAGAACCTGGAAAAGAAAAAACTAAAATGGGCGATCAATAGTATTGCGCAATTGAACTTAAACCAAGTTCAAGAGTGGCAAAAAGAATATCCCGAATGTAAGGAGAACAATACAGTAGCAAATACACGATTTAATGAGATGGCGATGGTAGCATTAGGTGGTTTTGGAGATGAAGAAGAAAAGAAGTTTAATGATAAAATCATGAAGAATGTTCTCAAGGAAGTAGCTATTACTAAGTAGTAGGGAAACCTAGTAGGGAAACCAAGGTTTCCCCTACGACCCCTTCCTTTTCTATTTGATTAGGTACTCTATCATTCCCTTTGTATAAAATAATCGACAAGGTTCTCTTTATGATACTCTATCATCCCTTTGTATAAAATAATCGACAAGGTTCTCTTTATAATACTCTATCATCCCTTTGTATAAAATAATCGACAAGGTTCTCTTTATGATACTCTATCATTCCCTTTGTATAAAATAATCGACAAGGTTCTCTTTATAATACTCTATCATTCCCCTCAGTAAAGAATACTCTGTAATATCCTGTATAAGATACTCTATAATCCCCTATAAAGATTATTCTATACAAATTTATAAAGAATAAAAGAGAACCTGTGAAAAGGGTGTTTTCATAGATATCGAGAAATGAGTGGGATATCGATTTTTGAGTAGGATATCGAGAAATAGGGATTAGAGCCCTACTACCTTTTTCATAAAGAATTATATAGTATACCAATTCTATATAATTTTACATCTGTTTTCAAACACCGAATTTTTCTAAAAATGTATCTAAAGGCAATGGTTGCCACATCATAAAGTTATCCTTACCATAACTTATTGTGCTACTACATTCAGTATAATATTGAAAACGCAATTCATTTTTGTTATTCAACTCAGTATAAAATAAATATGCTTCCCTCATTTGTCCATAACTCATTTTTCATCATATTTTTCTTCAAATAATATATTCGCAAAATCATCATTAAAATTATATATTTTTATTCCAAAGATACTACCATTATTATAAATTCCCATTTCTGATGTATAATTAGTTCTTTTTAAATTATTATTAAATTATTATAAGGTGTAAAAAGATAACTTCAAGACGGAACTTCAACAAAGGCTTTCAACAAGGGCCTTCAATGCGGAACTTCAACATGGAACTTCAATACGGAACTTCAACAAAGGCTTTCAACAAGGGCCTTCAATGCGGAACTTCAACATGGAACTTCAATACGGAACTTCGCAAAAGGAAGGGGTCGTAGGGAAACCAAGGTTTCCCTACAAAAGAGAACTTCGTAAAAGGAAGGGGTCGTAGGGGAAACCTTGGTTTCCCTACAAAAGAGAACTTCGCAAAAGAGAACTTCGCAAAAGGAAGGGGTCGTAGGGGAAACCTTGGTTTCCCTACAGGTTTCCCTACCAAAAAATTGAATTACTTTTTTCCGATTATTCTAAGAGCACTCAAACAACAAAACAAGCCAATTACCAAAACCAAACCAAGCAAATTTACCAATTTTCAAAAATGTCTACCGAACAAATTATCGTTAATGACGTTGCTATCCAAACCAGTGTTGCTCCTATTGAAGTTCCACCTGTTGAAGTAGCTGTTAAACAAACTAAAGAAAAAAAACCAAAAAAAGTTTCTGATTCTCCTAAGCTCGCACCTAGATTCCAAAAATTTATTGATTTTGGCTACTGGCTTGCTTTACAATTAAAAAATAAAAATTTAATTAATGACGAAGTCTTCCAAACTATTTTAACGGATATCAAAATGAATGATGAAGTTGGAGTTCAAACTGAATTCTATACCAATTATGAGAAATCCGGGAAATCCGGGAAATCCGGGAAACCTACGGTTTCCCCGGACGCCCCTTCCCTTACTGCGGATGGAGATGAGGTAAAGCCTAAAGCTAAGAAATCCGGGAAACCTACGGGTAGGGATTCTACCCCGGACGCCCCTTCCCTTACTGCGGATGGAGATGAGGTAAAGCCTAAAGCTAAGAAGGCAAGAAAGCCTAAGGTGGTTGCTACTGAAGCTGGACTTGTAGAAGGAGTAGCGGAAGGAGTTTCTGTGGAGAAGCCTAAGGCTGCCAAGAAATCCAGGAAACCTACGGGTAGGGATTCTACCCCGGACGCCCCTTCCCTTCCAGTAGAGGGTTCTGAAGTGGTTCCTGTAGAAGGAGTTCCTGTGGAGGAGAAGCCAAAAGCCAAGAAGGCAAGAAAGCCTAAAGCTTCTTCTGATGCTACTCAAACGGTTCCTGTGGAGGGTTCTGAAACCGGAGTAGTGGAAGCAGTTCCTGTAGAAGGAGTTCCTGTGGAGGAGAAGCCTAAAGCCAAGAAGGCAAGAAAGCCTAAAGCTTCTTCTGATGCTACTCAAACGGTTCCTGTGGAGGGTTCTGAAACCGGAGTAGTGGAAGCAGTTCCTGTTGAAGGAGTTCCTGTGGAGGAGAAGCCTAAAGCTAAAAAAACTAGAAAGCCTAAAGCTTCTTCGGATGCTACTCAAACGGTTCCTGTTGAAGGGGTTGAGAACAAGAGTACCAAGAAATCCAGAAAGTCGAAGGCTCCTGATGATATTATTCATCAACTTCTTGCTGACGCCATATCATCCGAATAAAAATACAAATAAAAAAATACAAATAAAAACAAATAAAAAATAAAAATGGCGAAAGCCTTTTTTACTGTTCTCCCATAAACAATATAAAAGTATTTTAATCTATAATATTAAAAATATGAAAATATTCTTTTTTATATTATCATTGATACCATTGGCCAGTGGTTTCAAGTTGAAAATGGTAAATAGCGATTATACAATAACAGCACAACAAGCATTAAAATACAGAAATATATTATCCGAGAATACTTATAATTCATTAATCAGTAAAATTAAAAATCACGATATTAAACAAATATTTATAACAAATAAATTAGATGCTATAATATCAGAATCAAAAGATAGTCAAGGAGACGCAATAACTGATTATTCATTAACAAAAATAAATCCAGTCGTAGCAAAAACAATCGTCGATGAAAGTAATCGAAACAATATAGAAACCTATTTTCTAGAAGAACCGCAAATCGGTCAGGCTGAATTATTCTTAACCAGTATCTTTGGTTTTCTAGATACCTATGTATTCCCCTTTCTTTTTTTATCCTTCATCATTTCATTATTTCGAAGTAATGGGAATGGTATGAATCCAAATGGAGGTTTACCAGGAATGCCCAGATTTCAAAATAACAAAGCGATTGACGCAGATAAAATAAATATGGTGAAAGCAAATATTTCGTTAAATAGTTTCGCAGGAAGTCCAGAAATATTCGAAGAATGTACCGAAGTCGTATCCTATTTAAAAAACAGCACCATATATAAATCCGCCGGAGCAGAAATCCCAAGAGGAATATTATTAGAAGGTCCTCCAGGAACCGGTAAAACATTATTAGCAAAAGCAATTGCGAGTGAAGCCGATGCGAATTTCATATCCATTGCCGCGAGTGAGTTCGTCGAATTATTTGTAGGGATGGGAGCATCAAAAGTACGCGCTTTATTCAAACGAGCGAGAGATAATAAACCATGTATTTTATTCATAGATGAAATTGATGCGGTAGGAAGACAAAGAGGTGCGGGAATAAATATGGCGAATGATGAAAGAGAGCAAACCTTAAATCAATTATTAGCAGAGATGGATGGATTCGCCGATAACGAAGGAATATTAATCATCGCTGCAACCAATCGAAAAGATGTATTAGATGCTGCATTACTACGTCCAGGCCGTTTTGATAGAATTATAACCGTCGCATTACCCGACCGCGAATCCAGAAAAGAAATATTCAAAGTCCATTCTAAAAATAAATTCTTAAGTCCATCCATTAATTTTGAATTGGTATCTGAATTAACCAATGGGTTTTCAGGAGCTCAAATAAAAAATCTATTGAACGAAGCCGCTATATTTGCTTCAAGACGAGGTGAAACAGTCATTCAAGAATTCGATTTATTGAATGCGGTAGACAAATTAGTAGTAGGTTTATCAAAAAAGATAGACAATCGCAGCGAGGAATCGAAAAGAAGAGTTGCGATACATGAAATAGGCCACGCAATATTAGTCGCCATGTTTAGTGAGTATTTTGATTTAAAAAAGGTTACTATGCAAAGCACATATAACGGTGCGGGCGGTTATACATTATTCAATGAGTATGAAAATATAACCGATAGTGGTTTATATACCAAAGATTTATTAAAAAAACGTTTATTAATCGGAATGGGTGGAAAAGCCGCGGAAAATATATTTTATGGCGAAGATTTTGTATCAGTAGGAGCGGTTCAAGATTTAAAACAAACGAATTCATTAGCTCAACAAATGATTGGAAATTATGGTATGGGAAAACGATTGGAAGCATTCTATAATGAAAATGTCGATAATGGTCGAACGCCCTTTTTGGGAAGGTCATTGGGCGGAGGTGATAAATATTCTGAAAAAACCAAAGAAATACTAGATAAAGAATCGTTGGACTTAGTAAATAATGCGTATAATGATGCGAAGATGATATTATTAGAAAACAAAGAAAAAATGAACATATTAGTCGATGAATTGATGAAAAATTATACATTGTATGGTAAAGACGTCAAAAAAATATTGGAGTAAACCAAAAAATTGAATTATTTTTTAATATATAAATAAACAATAATCCACAACAACACCTTATAACCGAACTCACACTTTTACAAGCGCTCTCTGAAAAATGTCTTTAGCATCTTGGATAAAACCATACGAAGAATATCTTGAATTGGAATATTTAGCTAGAAACCCTAATCCAAAATTAATATCCTATTTAAAAGAAAATGAACATATGATTGATTGGTCAAATTTATCGGCAAATCCAAACGCAATCGATATGTTATGGAATACCAACAATATTAATTGGAAAAAAATATGTTTAAATCCACACCCAAAAGCAATCGAATTAATATATAAAAAACATGAAGAAAATATGGCGAAATATAAACGCCGAAGAAGAATTTGTGAATATTCCATATTAAGTTGGGAAAATTTATCACAAAATCCAAGTGCGGTGGAATTTCTAAGAGAAAATCCTCATAATGTATGTTGGTGGTTTCAAGAATTACCGTATGAACCCAACGAAGATGATTATGATTTTGTTTCGCAATATTCATTAAACGAATGTGATGAAGATGGAATCAATTGGAGTTGGTTATCCGCGAATCCAAATGCGGTGCCTCTATTAAAAGAGAATAAAGATATGATAGATTGGTTATGGTTATCAACCAACCCAAGTTCAAGCGCCATAAAATTATTAAAAAGTCATAAAAAGAATATAGATTGGAGTTGGTTATCTACCAATCCAAAAGCCATGAGATTACTAGAAGGAAACCAGGATAAAATAGATTGGCTACAATTATGTAAAAATCCAAACGCAATACATTTAATAAAAGAAAATACATTAGATATAGATTGGTGTTATTTATCCGCAAATCCAAACGCAATCGAAATATTAGAACAATATCGTGAAAAATTAGATTGGCGATGGTTATGTAAAAATCCAAACGCCGTATTCTATTTGGAAGAAAATATAGAAAAACAATTTGATAAATTAGATTGGCGATGGTTATCTGAAAATCCATGTATATTCGAATAAAAAATAAAAAAATAAAAGATATACGCGTAATATGTATATTTTTTACTGATTTTTATTTAATTTTATTAGGAGAGTTATTTCGAAAAATGCGAATAGGTTGTAAATGAGATAATGACCACGTGCCCAATATAATCCACATAGCAGAAATACTATTTCCACCATTATAAATAGACCAACGCAATGCTTGACAATGAGGAGCAGGGGCGATGAATGGTGATAATATAAATCCATTCACATTATCAGGAACACACAATTTTATATACAAATGACTAGCACCATAATGAATGACTATCCACACTAAATATATTCCAAACAAATTTACAAACGAGGACGCGACATTTTTAATTGTTTCAATAATTTCCATTATAATTGTTAGTATTAAATAACAATTATAACAAGTTCAATTTTTATATATCAATATTATGTATTGTTTCTATAAATCTATTTTCACATACATCTACCGATAATTTTTCTAAAATATATTCTCGCGGTTTATAAGTATTTAATTTTGATAAAAATAAATTAAATGTTTTTTCCAAATCTTCGAATTCATGAAAAAATTCTCCACATCGTTCATCCCAATAAGGAATAGCAGTAGCAGGAACATCGTGGTACGAACAACCGTACTCTTGATTTAATGATTTAACATCCCATACCAATAAAGGAACATTACAAGACAATGCTTCCTCTAAAGCAAAACCTTGACTTTCATGTCTACCTAACCATACACCAAATTTAGAATTATGTAAATAATTAATATAATCTTTTTCATTATATTTAGTTGAATAATCAATAAAAACAAAATTAATATCTTTATTTTTTAAAAAACTTTTTAATCTATTTAATTCCTGAGGATGTCTTTGTTTGTAATAAACAAATATGTTTGTACGTTCATCTATAGGTTTAACATCGGTAAATAAATCAGTATCAACTCCAAATGGTAAAGCAATCAACTTTATATTATTACATAAAGGAGATGGAGACCATAATTTAATAACCCAATCACTCAGATTATTATATACACAGTTCTTACCTCTTATTTTATTTAAATTAGCATCTGGTAGTACGCTGAAATGTGGACCAAATATAAATTTTACAGTAGGATATTTTGAAATATCTATAGGTATACATGGAGATAAAACTGCGTCAAATTGAGATAAATCATAACTATCCAATTCGTTTGTTGAATTAATTATATGAAACTTTATTTTTTTACAATTTACAATAAAATTATGATTCTTGTGATGAGTACCTGAACGAATATATAAAACATTCATTATATATTATTTATAGAAATTATATTCTTTATATTCCTTATTTTGTTCTATTTAATTGAAATTGAATATCCCACTGTTCTAATAATTCAAATGGAATTTCAGGTAAGACTGGGTGTGATTCCCAGAAATAACGACAAAATGCCCATTTGAATTCATAATGTTCGGGATAATAGTCAGAATAATTCGTTTTTAAAAACTCAGAAATTTGTTTTGGTAATAAGGAGGATTGACCAATTGGTAATACATATGATAATTGTAAATCAGAAGAAAATGCGTTTTTATTCGGTTTAATGAAATCAGTTTCAAAATGAGGAATATAATGAACTAAATCATTAAATAATGGTGGATAATGATAATTATATTTCCATCTCCAATTAGGGCATCCAGAAGAATAATATTTGAAAACCCATTCTAAACCTTCCAAATAATTATTCGACAATTGTTTTATAAATGCCGTATTTTTTTCTTGTTCAAACAAACATTTATAATAGCGCCCTTCCCAACCGGGTTCGCTAGGACAAATATATTTTTCTTCGGAACGATATATAACAGGAATATTCAAAATAATTTCATTGCGTTCTTCGGGTGTAGTATCTAACCAAGTACGTTTATCGAATTTATCGCGCACAAAATATTCATTGGTTAAATATTCGTGTTCTTTTTTGGCTATATATGAAATAAATGTATGGAGATATTTCCATTGAATTGTATAATTTTTAGAAATTAAAAAACGGTCTACATGATTCCCAATATATAATCTATATATATCCATCAATGCTTGAATCCCATGAGTACGTATATTCATCGCTGGAAAATGTGGTAAGAAATCATTTCCCAATAAAAAGCATAAAAAAACATAATCATATACACGATGTTTATCGATAGATACGCAATTCATTTCATGAACAATACGGTTGGCTAAGCAATCTATATCTAAAAAATACAAATCCATAATACCTCCTTGTATAGCTACAGGTATAGAACTTTTAATAAATTCAGGTGCTTCACGAAAGACCCAAATATTTTTACAATAACGTAAATGAAATATAGAAAGCATAATAAGGTCGGCATCTAACCCATACAAAGCTACTTTTTCATTCGCACAACTACCCAATCTTAAAAAATCCATTAATTTATGTTCACCTTCACCATTCTCAATGGAGCAAGATACAATCATTTTTTTGACTTTATATTTATTTTCCGAATATAAAAATGCGGAATCAATACGTTTCGATAATAAATTCATAAACGCTGTTCCAGGTGTAATCGCCGAAGTGCTCCACTTATGATTGGTATCATCGCCATTGATTTTACTCATATATTGTGATTTATATCGGCGAGTTCGTTGTTGTTCCATCTTCGCAAATGGGGCTACTCCATCAAACGCAATAAAGGCGGTTTTGGTAGGTTGTACTAATAAAATATATTTTTCAACGCCCTGTATAACACTATCAATCAGCTTGTTTTCAAAATCCGCGGTAGGTAAATTTCTATAATCATCGCTACTATTCATCGTATTTACCGCATCATAAATAATCGAATTACAATCCATAAATAAGTGTTCAAACCCTTCATTGGTTTTAAAATATTGTAGATTTCGTATAATATTAGGATAATTTTTAATAATATACGAAAAGTAGCTTGGTATTCCCATTTGATATATAGATGCCTATATGTTTATATCATTTTCAATATAGAATATTCGCAAATAAAAAAATCTACCTATATATTCTACAATAAAATTTTTATAGATTATATTTATAATAATATAATGTATAATGAATTCTAAAAAAAAAGAAGCGAATAAAAACTCTATAAAATTAAAAAATGTAATAGATGAGCGTGATGTGAAAAACATCATAGAATTCATAACGGAGAAAACAGTGTATATACAAGAAATCATTCGTAAAACGATGATTTCGATAAAACGACATAAATTATACGAAATATTTAGCAATAATGATATAACGCTTTCAATCAATGTGTTGAATGATTTATATGAAAAAACCAATGAAATTACAAATAAATTAAAACAATCGCCCATAGAAAGTGATAAAATCATCGACAATTTACAAAAAATCATTGATAAATTATCTATGATTATATGCGGGTTTGGAACATTAAATATTGATGATTTATTATTTATCAGTTTCGGTTCTCAATACTCTCAAATAAAATCGGAATGTGGTTTAATCAACGATAAATATGAATTGATTCGTAAATACGTCTACCCAATAGGTTATAAAATTATTCACTGGAAAGATGGAAAAAAGAATTTGAAACCATTCAATGGAGTATTGTGTAGTAATAAATTGATGGATGATATCATACAAATAGAAGACGCAAACATGTTTGAATGTTTCGATATAGAAGCATCTGTGAAATTATTTCATCAAAAAATTTATGGTATACGAGTCATTATACAGAATCAGCAATTAAAAAAGACATTAATTGTAAATGGAATCGTAGAAGACATTCAATTAGAATGTTTAAATAATTCTTATATAGATACCAGAAAGCAGAATTTAAAATTACACGCAAATTCATTAAACACAAATGAAAAAGACATTATGGAAAGGATAATCAATGCGTTAACATTTAAAGAAATAATGGTATGTGGTGATTTAGACCTTCATAAAAGAATATATGGAATCATGGCCGAAATAAACGCTGTAAAAAACAATAAATTAGATATAACAATCAAGCGTTTTTTAGAATACGACATAACATTACAACGAAATATGTTATTGAATTTATTATTATATAATAAAGAAGATGAAATACAATATATATGTTATTTGCTATACGATTTAATTTCCGTAAATTCATCAGATAATGTAGATACCAAAGAACAATTATTGATATATGAAAGTTTGCCTTGGAAAATAAAATCATACTTCAAAGATGTTATCAAATATACCATAAAATACACTCACGATATGACGCAAAAATATGATATAAACAAAATATCATTAGAGCAGCAAATATATTTATTGAAAGTAGATGAATCGATAAAAGAAAAGGCAATGATTAAATTAAAAGAGATTAAAGGGAAATCCGATGAATTAGGAACAAAGGCAAAACAATATTTGGAGGGATTAATAAAAATTCCTTTTGGATTTTATAGAGAAGAACCAATCTTGAGAAAAATGAAAGAGATAAATCATACATTTTTAAAATTATTGAATAGTGGTGAAAATATGATGTCTACCATAAGTATTCCAAAAAAAGATAAATATACAAGTATTGAAATATTAAAATACATCAAAGAGATGAATACAACAATCGTAGGAAATGTATCGAAAGATATAAGTAAAATATTAACATCATTACCTCTAAAACAACTTAGTACAGTTTTACAATATATTACAAATACAAATAAAGCAAAAAAAACGATCACATCCACCGAACCAAAATCAAAAAAAATAGAATACATTATGGATTATGTGAAAACCACCGAAAATGATACACATATCATGGAGATTTACGATTTAATCAAAACAAGTTCTCCTATCTCTTTAACAAAAACGATATCAGATATGAATTATTTGAAAACGAACATATTGAAAATAGAGAATAATATGAATGTAATTACAGACATATTAGATGATTCCATACACGGTCATTCCTATGCGAAAAATCAAATATTAAAGATAATAGGACAATGGATGAACGGAGAACAAAACGGATATTGTTTTGGGTTTGAAGGTTCTCCTGGTGTTGGAAAAACATCATTGGCGAAAAAAGGATTAGCAAATTGTTTGAAAGATGAAAATGGTGTATCGCGCCCATTCGCATTCATCGCGTTAGGAGGTTCATGTAATGGTTCGACATTAGAAGGCCATGGATATACCTATGTAAATTCAACGTGGGGAAGAATCGTAGATATATTGATGGAAACAAAATGTATGAACCCTATTATCTATGTAGATGAATTAGACAAAGTAAGTAAAACGGAGAATGGAAAAGAAATCATTGGTATTTTAACCCATTTAATTGATACTACGCAAAATGATAGTTTCCAAGACAAATATTTTACAGGAATCAATATCGATTTATCCAAAGCGCTATTTATATTTTCCTATAATGACCCTGAACAAATCGACCGAATATTATTAGATAGAATACATCGTATACATTTTGAGAACCTATCATTAGATGAGAAGTTGGTGATAGTAAACAAATATATTTTACCGGAAATAAATAAAAAGATGGGCTTTCAAGATATTATATCCATCAATGAGAACCTGATAGAATATATAATCATGTCTTATACATTAGAACCAGGTGTTCGTAAATTAAAAGAAATATTATTTGATTTATATGGTGAAATTAATATTGAAATACTAAAATGTAAAGACATTGAAAACTTTATTACGCCAATCGTATTAACAGAAGATAAAATAGATAAGTATTTGAAAAAGTATCATAAAATCGAAGAGAAAAAGGTCCATCCAAATAACGAAATAGGAATTATAAATGGTTTATGGGCTAACATGTTAGGTAGAGGAGGAATTATACCAATACAGACCATGTTTTTCCCATCATCTACCTTTTTAGATTTACGTTTAACTGGATTACAAGGGGATGTAATGAAAGAAAGTATGAATGTAGCGAAAAGTTTAGCATGGAATATTACACCCATCGAAAGAAAGAAAGATTTAATCAAATATTTCGAAGAAACCAAGTGCCAAGGATTACATATACATTGTCCAGAAGGTGCGGTATCGAAAGATGGGCCATCCGCCGGAACAGCAATAACAACTGCTATATACAGTTTATTCAATGAAAGAAAGATAAAAAATACAGTAGCGATTACTGGAGAAATAAATTTACAAGGAGAAGTAACCGCAATAGGTGGTTTAGATAATAAAATACAAGGAGGAATTAGAGCAGGAATCAAAACCTTTTTATATCCAAAGGCAAACAGTAAAGATTTTCAAGAAATAATCGAACTATATGGAGACAAACCATATATGAAAGATATCGTATTTGTTGAAGTAAGTCATATCAACGAAGTATTTCAATATGTAT
>Ga0214923_10005944_pt1 | contig 13917 bp, 13 predicted proteins | sample LL1510_MetaG_FD_177993 | JGI IMG/M metagenome (GOLD analysis project Ga0214923, IMG submission 177993) | Freshwater microbial communities from Lake Lanier, Atlanta, Georgia, United States - LL-1510 | ecosystem: Environmental > Aquatic > Freshwater > Lake | place: USA: Georgia | collected... | reverse complement strand
GAATTATTACTGCGCGACCCAATAATTCATTTGCGCTGACATTTTGTAGAATATAGATTTTTTGGAATTCGGGACCTTCTACATTTCCCAAATCGCCCGTATGACGGTCACTCTTCGTAGTTTTTGTTGGAGGCCCACCATGAGGTTTTAAGGGACCTTTGTGATAATGGTCACATGCTCCCTTACAACCTTCGTCACGAAGATCGCCCGATTTGTGAATATGAAATCCGTGTTTGCCTAATGGCAATTGTGTAAAGTGAGCCTTTACTTGACAATTATTGTCAGATGTGTTTGTGAAAAGTACAGACCCTGTTATATTATTAGTTCCTTGAAAAACTGCTACGGCGGTTTGTACAGACTTCATTTCCTATATTATATAATCATCTTTGTTTTATGCCTTATTTTGGTTGCTGTGTTTTTAGAAGAAGGAGCAGTCTAAAGAGAGTATAAAACAGGTTGTATGACTACCAAAATATACTTCAAATATTTCACAGACAATTTACTGTGTGACGGTACAGTAGTTGAATCTTATTCTGGCAACCAATTAGATCGTATGAAAAAGGGTCGTATAATTGGAATTCTACAAATAAGGCTTACACCCGTTCATTAAGCAACAAATGCGTAAAATATATTGCGGAAAATGTAAGGAAGTCTAGTAATACGACCCTGATATTCAACCACCATTCCATTGCCAATATCTATTACACGCCCCCTTTCCATATATGTGTATTTATTTTGGCTATTCAAATCGTTATTAAAATGATTTGCCAGATAGATGCCTTGTTGTTTTGCGTTTTGTGCTGTTGGCGGACCCTTTCCATACACAACATCACCCAAAGCATAAATGCTAGGAGAGACCATTAGGTTGTCGTCAGTAATAAAAGCCTTACCTGAGTTCATATCCCTCACGAAAGATGTAGGTCTAACCCCGCATGTCCATATACAGACCTTGTTGCGATTCATTTTACCCGATGATGTAGTAAATGACGTTTCATCGATTGATGTTATTTTCATATTTGCTATAACTGGAATATTGCGTTCTTGTAAAATGGCACTAATTCGCTGTTGCATTTCATTTGAGAATCCTGGTAATATAGTGTTTGTGCCTTCAATTAACGTTACAGTGTGACCAAGTAGTTGAAGTTTGAAGGCCAATTCTATACCGGTCGGCCCTGCTCCTAAGACGGTAATATGTGTTTGGTCCTCAATAGTGTTTTTAAGAATTTCCAAGTCTTGTTCATTCTTAAACATAAAACAATGCTTTTTCACACCCTCAATACCAAAATCATTCGGTTCGGAACCAGTGGCAATTATTAGATATTCGTAGTTATAAATATTGTTGGAACCAATAACCTTTTTGTCTGTTTTGTTTACACTCATACATGTATCAATTGTGGGGGCTAACTTTAGAGGCTTATAGGATGGATCAAAATCGGCAATGAGTCTGGGTTGATTTAAACGGGCTGGACTTGTTGAAATAACCTTGACATTGTATTTGTTTGTGTCTATATTTTCTACAAATGATGAGGCACCCCAACCGGAACCCAATACAACCACTTCTGGCTTTCTTTTTGTATTGGTGTTAGGAATCAATGAACCGATTTGTTGAAATAGATAGTTTATAGCGGGTATTTGTTGCATCTTATTTTCGTTTTAGTTTGTTTTTAGTGACGCATGTATTCAATTTTTAATATAGTATTACTAAAATATAATATATAAATTTTAAAAATATTATTAGTTGGGAAAACAAAACACAATTCGAATTATCCTTGTACAATCAATCCCATAATTTTTCTGAAATCTAATTGCGCCGGGAATTACGGTGACGATTTCTGTGCGTCTTCTTTGTTGCTCTGCGACTTCTGCGTTTACCGCCACCGTTGGCACAAGTAGTTGGTATAACCATATCAGCAGGGTAATTGTCGTCAATAATTTCTTTTTCAAATACATATATTGGAGCAGGTGGGTGTCCAGAATTATTACGCTTTCGTGAATCTCTTCTCAAAAATTTACCCAGATATCTATTATCCTTTTTGTGCTTATAACATGTATCTTTTACACATTCGTATATTTTAATTGCGTTTATTTATACTTATATATCAGAATTAAAAATCGGCATATTGGATAATTTGCGTTGTATTTTTGTTTTTATTGTTTTTATTGTTTCTATAAAAATTTGAATCTGACAATGTATTTTTCTCTTTTTTAAAAAATGTCTGATTTTGGAATACCATTAAATATTATGACGGAATCTTTTGATGGGGTATCAAATTCTAATCTATTTATTAATCCAAAGGGGAAAATTCATGTTAGATTTCAGAAAACCGGTCCCCGTAGTATTACACTTATAGAGGGGTTAGATGAAGACCTTGATCTTAAGCGTATTTCTAAGGCAATGAAAAAGGTATTCAAGTGTTCATCATGTATTCAAAAAGATAAAGATGGAAATGATGTCATACAATTACAGGGAAATCACTGTATTAACGTCCGCGATTGGCTTTTAGCACAGGAGATTCTTACACCTACAGAAATTAAAGAGCGTCTTGTTATTCACGGGTTCTAACTTACAGTGGTTTTCACCAATGTACAAAGAAGCAGGTTTTCATTTGTGTCGTACCACTCCGTTTTTATTGTAATAGAACCAATAACATCTGGAAATGGAGATGATGTTGATTGATTATATGTACCAGAAACTATGGGGCAAGTTGTTTGAGTACAAAGGTCTTCAACGGATGGACTTAGTGGTATGAAATTATAACTAATACTATATGTTGTTGTTCCTGCTGTTATAGTTGTTGAGGCAGGAACAGTATAATCGTAGGAAAGTGTGGAGTTTTCATTTTTCTTTGCCGGATCTGGCCAAAATCCAAGACTATTTACTCTAAATAAGGAACTGCCTTTGGAACAGTCAGTTATTGTTGCGTAAGTCGTATTTAGTAGACATACAATAATGAGTCTAAACATCTTTTACTTTCTTGTGTGGCTTAACGGGGTTCAAATTTGTAGTATTATCACCTAAAATGAAATCTATAAATAGATTCTAGATATGTATTCACCCAGTCTTGAAATACTTCTTAAATCTATTAAACAAGGTACTGAAAATCCAAGCCCTTTAAAAAAACAAATGGATGTGCCGTCAGGGTTACCCTTCAAACTATTTCCAACTCTTAATAAACAAAATATTGTGAATAAAAAAATAGTTATTATTGGTAATTCTAGGACTGTTGAAATATTACTTAGTAAAATGTCCAAAGTAAATGGATTAACTCTCTATTATTGTGGCGATTTAATGTGCATCAATTCTGTTAAGAAAATAGAAAAAGATAATTTAAATTCTGTATCGGATGTTGATATATTTATGATTTTTGGAATTGAAAATATGAAACAAATAAATGGAGGGAAAATATATTTGGTATTGGAAAAGGGACATGGCTTACAGTTGAATATGATTAATAGTGTGAATCGTGATGTAGATAGAGTATATGTGTTTTCTGATTTTTATAAGAATGATTTAATTAAAAATGGTATTGAGAAACCGATTCATGTTATTAAATTAGGTGTTGATGAACTAAGGAAAGATATTAGCAAAGAGCGTTCTGATCTGGCGCTAACCGATAATAATTTTGTAATTGTTTGTCCCAAGAGCAATCGTATTGATATTGCGTTAATGGCATTTGCCGAATTTATTTGTATGTACCCGGATTTACCTTGTGTTTTGATATGTTGTCAAACACAAAAATTTGCTCTTGACATATTCAAATATGAGTTAATTCAAAAAGGGTTGCCTGTACATCTACATATTCACAAACTCTATTTTATTGAAAAGGCGGAATTAGCATATGGTGTTGCCGATGTTGGACTCCATACAGACGACGACGACAACGTGCGATTTGATTTTTTGGAATTTATTTCTTTTGGAAAACAACAGATTGTTCCCAATTATGGATTTTATAGCCAATATGCTTTGCCAAATAATGATATTGTGGTAGAAATAAATACGAAAATGTATAATGTGTGTGAAATGGGGCTTGGTTTAACATATAATGTTGAACCAAAAATGTTATGCGCAGGGTTAAAACAGGCATTTGACAATCGTGATAAAAAACCAGTTGAAAGGAATTGGGGATCATGGTTCGATGATTTTATTAAATCCCTTAACTAATAGATGGGCCCCATTTTTTACATTAAACATCTACATGAGTTAGATGTAAAGAATTTTGATAAAATGACAGAATTTTATCCTGATTGCTTTTCAGGTGGCATAACTCTGGAAAATTTAAAATCTATCAATAATGGCGATGTGTCATTTATGAGTGGAGTTTATGGCAATACGCATATTTTTATGTGTTTGTTACAACATAAAGAAAAAAGTGTATATATATCTGATGTGTGTGTTAAAAAGAGTTGGCGTGGAAAAGGCATTATGAAAAAGGCATTTGATTATATAACAGACTATTATGGTACAAAAGGCCATTATTATCTTACCCTGACTGCCTCCAATGAAATGGGCCAAGGGCTGAATCAGAAAAAGCGGATTCAGATTTTCAACAAGCACGATTTTTATATAACTTCAAATAATGTTGCTACCGGGTTGCCTGTATCTATTACACTTACAAATGGAAAACAGGTTATGATTAAATCCGGTCCTTTAAAACAAGAGGGTTTGACGTCAAAATATTTGGTAGAAGATTATGACGGTAATAGATATAAGATCCCCATGAATATTATTGAATCATGTTTTACTAATTCGTGGTTTGGCGGAGAAAAGGTTCATTGTCCTATGAAGAAAACTTTGAAGAAAGGAGGTCGGCGACTTACTAGAAATATTAAGAGATAGTACCGGGATATATTTTTTATATGTAATATAGTATATTATATATAAATTTGTCTATTGATTTTTAGTCACGGGGAAATGCCATTAACGCAACCATTACTACGAAAAATATAAACGTGTGTAAAAAGAACCCATTTGTTGTGGGGCATCCTGAAACGGCGATTTGTAGAAAAGAGCCGAAGAACGATTGTGTAAGTTTATATGTCTCTGGATTGGCAACTAAGAAAAAAACCAAGGCACTGTAAAAACTGTACTTGATTTTTAAAGCGATGTTTAGCATCCTAATTTAGTGGGTGAATATTTCTTTTGGATTTTGCCAATCTGGCCCCCTTTCTTAAACCTCCTTTTAAATTTGTATGAGGGTAGGTCTTTTGCCAGTCTTGGCGCTCTTTATTAATGCGCCGTAGACCCGATTGTCCTGGGAAATTTCTTTGAAAACGGGCATTTTGGATTGGCTGAACTGTTTGTTTATGACCTGGGAAATTTCTTTCAAAACGGGAATTGACTGGACTGACTGGACTGACTGGCTGGACTGTCTGTGCTGGTTGCACACTTTGCTTATGACCTGGGAAGTTTCTTTGAAAACGGTCATTTGTTACCGTGGGAAGTTTAGCAGTACTTCTAAAATTTGTTTTAGGGGCTGTTTTCCGAAGCGTTTTATTCAAACCTGGGAAATTTCTTTCAAACCGGGCATTTTTCATAGTATTCTTAACATTTGTTTTTTGGGAAGTATTTTTCAGGGTTTGGTTTAATACTGGAAAACTTCTGGTTGTTGGCTGCTTCAGCCTTTCTAATTCTTGTAAGTATGCTTGTGATTGTGCCGCTGTTTTCTTACACGACTCCACATTTCTTGTTAAATATTCTACAGTTCTGCGAAGGTCATTTAATTGTTGCTCCTTTTCAAACACATTCTTACCCCCTTTATTTCGTAGTGTCTGGAGTTCAGCCTCTTTATTCTGTAGAGAGGTTTGAAGGTTGCTTAAATCGACCTGTGTTTTGCGCAGTTGCTCTTTTATTGCTGTATCGGCACCCACACAGTGAAGTCTGGCCTTTTCTATTTCTTCTTTCGATCTGGCTAAAGCCAATTGGTCGTTTTTTGTTTTTTCCTTTAAAGTGTATAACTCTCCGTGCGCACGGTGCATTTCCCGCAATGTGTCATCGTAGCGCTCTTGTAAGTCGGCTACTGCTTCGGTTTGTCCATTTTTTAATTTAGTTGCGAATTCTTGTCGCAAACCCGCAATTTCCGCCTTTGCTACAGTTAAATCGCCAACAATTTTGTTATGTTCAGTTTGTAGGGTTTCGTATAAGGTTGATTTTTCATTAATAGCCTGTGTAAGTGCCACTATTTTGGAGTCTAATTCATTTTTCGTTTCGGTTTTTAAGGTGGTCTCTAATTGAGTTCTTAAGGTTGCCAAAGTGTTTTGTAATTCATTTATTTCTTCTTCAAGAGCATTTATTTTTGCTGTTTTACCAGATGTTTCGCCCTGTAGAGTTGTAATCTTCCTTTCATATGTTGCTATTTCGCTTTTTAGTACTTGTATTTCCTTCAAAGAAGTGTTATGAAGAACTGCCTTCTGTTCGATCTCTGCTTTTAACCCTTCTATTTGCGATTCTAATTCAAGCCGTATTTTTTGGGAATCTTCGTCCGAAAGTGTTTGTTGTTCCAATTCTTCTATTCGCTTGTGGGCAAACTCTAATTTGGTTTTAATATTATTTGATGCGGGTAGTTCTTCTGCCTTTTGTACCAATTCTTTTATAATTTCAGAAAGCGCAGTTAGACTGTCCGTAATTTGTGATAATTCAGCACTTTTAGCGTTTAGCGCCTTTTTTTGCGAATCTATAATGTTTGTTAGACCAGACTGCTTTTCAATCTCTGCTTTTAGCCCTTCTATTTGTGACTGTAATTCGTCAATTATTTTTTGTGAATCTTCATCTGAATGTGTTTGTTGCTCTAATTCTTCTATTTGTTTGTGGGCTGCCTCCAATTTAGATTTAATATTATCTGATTCAGGTAATGTTTCCGCCTTTTGTGCTAATTCTTTTACAATTCCAGAAAGCGCAGTTAGACTGTCCGTAATTTGTGATAATTCTGCACTTTTAGCGTTCAGCGCCTTTTTTTGCGAATCAATAATACCCCTTACATTTTGGTTAGTAGCCTTTTTTGTCAATAGTTTTTTCATGGCCGTGGTAATAGTAGCATCCAGATCATCTAACTTTGTTTCGGCCTCCTGCATTTTCTGTAAATTTACCTGGGTTTTCTTTGTCCGACGACCTCCTTGTTGTGCCGAAGAGATAACGTTAGGTTGTTCTACATTAATATTTGTGGAGGAACTGGCATCCAGTTTATATATGTAATTTGCTACAGCAATGTGCTTTTCAACGTCGCTTTTCGCTTTTATTGCCTCTTCTATTGCTTCTTGTATCTGTGAACTAGTAGATTCTTCATTTGATAAAACGGCTTTGAGTTTTTCTGTTGCAACCGTTGCCTGTTCACGGGCCGTTTCTGCATCACTTTGTGCCTGGTCGTAATCTGCTTGTAGTTTATTTGTGTTTGTTGTGTTTGTTGTGTTTGTTGCGTTTGTTGCGTTTGTTGTGTTTGTTGTGACTGCTTGTGCCGATCTTGTCATGATACTCTGTATATCCTGACGGGCATGTGTCAATTCCTCCAAAATCTGGGCAGTTTTATCATCTACATGTTGAACCATTGAAGCAACGGATCTGATAGCAGTTCCTAGTTCTTCTGATTGCTGTGTTCCCGTTTGTTCTGTTTGCCCTGTTGTGTTTGTTTTCTGTTGTGTCGCAGTAGCAGTTTTTAATTCTTCAATTAATGATTTGATTGTAGTTATGTCATTTTTAATTGATTCACAGCAATCGGAAGTCGGGGGCGTGGATGACCCGCCTTTTGCGCATATAGCGCCTGGATTTTGTGTATCGTCGCCATCTTTTAGCATTTCATCAATAGATTTAATCAGATTTTTCTGTTTCTGACGAAAGCCGTCAGTAATACCATAATCTTTAAGACCTGTACTAAGTTTCTGTTTATAAAAACACAGTACCTTTACTCCAACTGCTGGTATTGGTTTTGCCGGGCCATTGCCTAACCAGTTTAAAAAATTGCTGTATTCTTCATTGGTTAATACAAAATCCGGAACGGGTTTTCCATTCTTAAAGAGACCAAACGATTCAAGAACAGGCAGGTCTTCATCTACGTAGCCCTTTTCTGACCGTTTTTTAGTTGTTTCTGAATTTGTTTTTAAAGAATGTCCCATTGTTAAAATTTTGGACATGTCCTCTGTTATTTGGTTTGATTTAATTTAATTTGGAAAAACGATTATTTAGATTTCAATAACGCCTCTATCCGTGTTATTCCTTCCGCTATTTTCTTACAGTCTTCCTGATCACAAGGTTTTGTTCCAGTAAAGATTTGTGCGACTTGTTTGGGTACTTTGTCTATTTGTTTTAATGCCTTTATTTGAGCATTTTTTTGATATAGTCCAATATTTCCCATTGTAGAGGGTTTTTGGGATTCTATGTTTTTCTGTACATCGTAACGGGCTTTTAGAAGCAAAGATGACATCACATAATTCGGTATTTCGCATTTTTTACTTGTCATCATTTGGACTGTTGTTTGACAGTTGGGAAGAGACTCAAAAAAATCTGCTAAATATGGTTTTAGTGTGTTTAGAGTTTCATTTGTTAAATTTATTTTTTTTAATATATCTTTTTCACTGGTTGTCAAGCATTCCATTGGATTATTTGATGAAAAGGCAAGTTTGCGTCTTTGATAGGCTTTATTTGTAAAACTTAAAAAGAATGATTCTCCTCCTAAAACAATCATCTTTCTATTTTCAGTATCTGGTTCTTTTAAAGCACTACAGTTTGTGGGTGTCTCTGTTTCTGAAACTGGATACGCTATTGGAATTTCGGCATTTGGTTCAGGTTTTTCCACATTTGGTGTGGGTTTTTCCAGATTTAGTACGGGTTTTTCCAGATTTAGTACGGGTTTTTCAACATTATATTTCATGACAGGTTCTGTATATTGTCTCTCCGTGACTGGTGGTTTCTGAACACGTATTTTTTGGGTTGTGCGTTTTGTTATTGGTTTTTTTACTTCCACGTGCGGTTCCAAATGTCCAGTATAATTATATTTTGTCTGTAGTGTTTTTTCATAACTGCTTCTTCTGTGAATCATCTGATTCCAAATTGTGGGATTTGTTCTTTTGATATTATTTTTTAGTGCTGTGAGGATTTCCTTTTGAACATTGTCATATTCACGAATTAATTTATTTATTTGGGATTGGGTGTCCATCTAACGATTAATCAGAAGTTATTTTATACGGTTTGGGGGGTCTATAGTTGGACTTAAATACAAGGTGTGGTTGTTTTCATATAATGACTACCATAGCGGGGGTTCTAGATGATTTAAGCACACCCAAAACCAATCGTGCCAATACCACCGTCAAAAATCGCATACAATGTAAGCAAGAACTAATTATTTCGGCACTACAAGAGTTTTTTACAATGCCGGGACATCTTGAAGCAATACTGCCTATTTTACAGGGGAAATCTAATATTAGTTTGCGTTTGATTGATTGGTTTGTCACCAATTATTCCAAGAAACACAATATAAGTTATATTTTGAATCAACGGCAGTTTCTAGTGTATTTCCATTATAAACGTGAACTGAAGGCGTATTCTAAGCGTCTGTTTGACCCGTTTTGTAGGCGGGAACGTATTATGTTTCAGGCACGGGGCCATGAGTCATTTGTTACCACTGTTGGGCAGTTGAATTTTTTCCGCTGGTCTTTAGAAAAGGATATTCTGAGTTATATTTCGGCAAATATAGATGCTATTGAGAAAGATATGAATACATCTATGCGGGAGCATTATGGCTCTACAAATAGCAGTAGTTCAGAAGTGAAAACCATTGTTACTGCGTCTACTTCTACACAATCATCGGATTCCTCCACGCGCCGTAAGCGTTCAGAGTTGAGTAAATCGGCTTTAAAAAAGGTGAATTTACATCAGTGTGATATTGTGGTTTCATTTGGTTAAACTGATTTTATTGGGAGATTTTACACTTTCGCACATTTAAAATCACGTTTTTTTTAATTTATATTCTTTTATTTCTTTTAATAATTCATCTATATTTTTGGTATGAATATTAAAATTATTAATTTCACTTATATCCATCTCCCAAAATTGCGTTTTTTCTATTTCATCAATAATATCTCTTGTAAATCTATATTTCATAATTGTGGCCGGATTTCCTCCAACTACTGCATAAGGAGGTATATCCTTTGTTACCACTGATCCAGCTGTAATAACCGCTCCATTTCCAATTGTAATACCATCACATATTGTACTATTTGCACCTATCCATACATCATTTTTAATTATAATATCGCCTTTAGAATAACCATTAGGATTGCCTTTTTTATGCGAAAAAAGATTTTTGCATGATATGGATGTTGAAAATGTATCTAATAAATGGTTTGCAAGTACAAATGTACAATTTGTAGCAATAGTACATTTTTTTCCAATTTTTATTTTCGGTAAATCTCCATCATTTTTTCTACAATCATAAGATACTATATTATATTTGCTAATTATACAAGAAGAATCGTGTTTTTCTAAACTCATTGTATATATATAGATCTATATATCTATCTATATATAGATCTATATATAAATCTATATATAGATCTATATATAAGTATATTGTATAGAAAAAAAATCGGTGTTTAAAATATCTGAATATGTAATAACAAATTTGCGAATCATTATTTAATTAGTGCTACCAGGCAAATCGGGGGGTGTTGTATCAGGCATTTTCGACTTATTGACCTATTTTTTAAAATATTTTCATATATTATTAGTAAAAATATAATATATTAAAAATTTTACAGAATTTTTATAATTGGGGAAAAACAATCCAAATTACCTTTATAATACCGTAACACAAAATTAGGCCCCCTCACATTTTACCATATGGAGTTTATCACATGTATTGAATATATAGCATGTTATGTTAATAACAATGTGGCTATTCTGTTACAACTAAAAGTATTATTGTGGCATTTTTCAAACAGCCTATTGTTGTTTAAATGAACCACTTTCTACTTTAGCGGAACCACTTTCTACTTTAGCGGAACCACTTTCTACTTTAGCGGAACCACTTTCTACTTTAGCGGAACCACTTTCTACTTTAGCGGAACCACTTTCTACTTTAGCGGAACCACTTTCTACTTTAGCGAAAAGACTTCTGATAATCATCCGTTTTCGGCCTTAATAGTTCATACGCTTTGATGGAAGCCAAATGCGCATGTTCCTGTTCAGGTAAAAACCTGTATGAAAACTGGCGCTCTGTTAATAGTTTTGAAGACTCCACTTCCCTATCTATATTGTCTTCATATACGGCCGACCGTATCTCTCTTGGAATATTGCGACCATCTTGTTGAGCATCCAACCGTTGAAGGTATGGATTATTTGCTAAGCCCGGGTTTAATGGTGATGGTGCTGTATATTGCGATGTTTCTCTTTTTGATTGAAGTTTAGGTTGATCGGGGAAAAATTGGGCCTGTTGTATATAACTTTGATTGGCAATCCGTGCCGATAAGGGATTCATATCCTGGACTACTGGACTAGAGGAATTTATGATGTCTGTTGTATTAGGTGATTTGGTATCGTATTTTATAGTATCCCAAATTCTGGAATTAATAGCATCACGGGAATTCGGCTCAAACCTAATACGGGCAGAAGCAGATACCGGAATATTAATTTTTGTCGGGTCATTCAGTGGTGGTAGATTGAATCGCATTTCACTTGATAAGTTGTCCCAGCGTTGCTGTGTGTCACGGGAAGACATCCTTTATCCTTATTTGGTTGTTTTTATTTATTAATTTGTTTTAACGCTTATAAGTAGGGTAGTTGGATTTATGTCCGTAAATACCAGATCCTTGCACATTGTCTTGGATATGGATGAGACATTAATCTGTTTTGTAGATAGTACTGTGTGGGAAGGTCTAAGTTCCAAGAACTACGACCATGTTAATGTAATGGACGGTGTATGTGTCTTCCGACCACATTTGAAGTTTTTTCTAGATAAGTTGTTTGCTATTACAAGCGATGTCTATATTTGGACACGGGGAACAAGACCATATGCTATTGGCATATTAAATGAGATATATAAGAAAACGGGGCGCAAATTTAAACATCTGTTTTCACGGGAAAACTGTAATGATGCTTTTACTTTGAATGGTTACGACAAGGATCTTGAATATTTATGGGATATGCCCGGTTTTAGTTTTACTAAACGTAATACCATATTAATCGATGATTTGGCGGCCAATACACAAAATCCTAATAATCGTAAAAATTCCATTCAAGTGTTGCCGTTTTTAATTAGTCCATTGATTGAATTACACGATGACAATACACTGTTACTTACTTTAAGAACGGTGTTTGATGTCAAAAAAATGTACGACCAAGATTATACAGAACAGATTAGTCGACCATTTATGAATAAAAGTGTCTGTATCAACTGTAACTAAGTTACTCTTGTATTGTTTTCATAATTCTGTCCACGTACAGGTTGAGTCCATCTATTCCTTCGCCAATTCGCAAAACCTGTTTCTGCTCTATTATCCAGACTTCTGTACCCAATTCCTCAAGAAAGTCTAAATCGTGCGACACAATCACTACTGCGCCAGGAAACTCCTTCAGCCCATTTAGAAGACCTTCTGTGGTTTCCATGTCCAGATGATTGGTCGGTTCGTCCAACAATAGAATATCCGGTTGCGAAATTACTAGACCCGCAAAATAAACCCGTGCTTTTTGACCACCAGAAAGGGTTTCTATCTTTCGGCTATGCGCTTCACCCTCTAATCCACTGGCCCCTAAGAGTTTTCTCACATTATCAAGTTGGAGCGTTTTTGATTGTGAACTAACATATTCTATGGGTGTTAAATCGGCAGGCAGGTCGTGGTAGAAATGCTGATTAAAATATTTTACTGCTAGGCCATTTTTTCTTGTACATTGTCCATTGCTTGGCTGAAGTGACCCTATAAGCAGTTTTAGTAGGGTGGATTTTCCTGCTCCATTTGCCCCTACTAATACCGAACGTGACATTGGATACAGGGCGTAATTAATATCTTTCAGAATTAATTTGTCGCCGTAACTGAATGCAGCATTTGTAAGACTAAGTAAAGCAGTGCCTTCCTTATATTCATTGTTTGTTTCAAACATAAATTTTGGTTTATAGGATTTTGGTGGGCGAACAATTCCTTCCTTGGCCTTCTTTTCTATTAACTCTTCTGCTGCCTTTTTATTTTTGGGGTTGCCAGTGGATTTTAATTTTGCGACCTCCTTTTCTAATTTTTCCCAGTCTTTTAGTTCCTTCTCTTCTATTTGAGTCCGCATTTTTAGAAACTTATTATATGTACATTTATATGTATTGATTTTCTTGTTGTTAATGTGTATTATTGTGTCGCATATGCTATGCGCAAAATAACTATTGTGTGTAATAACAACAAGTGTCTTGCTCCAGGATTTACAGAATTGGGCTAACCAAAGAACGGCATTTAGGTCAAGATGGTTGGTCGGCTCATCAAGAAGAAGTAAGTCTGGCTCCATAAAGAGACCACACGCAAGAGCAACCCGTGCTTTCCAACCACCTGAGAAACTGTTTAACGGAGATTCTAGTTCTTCAGAGGCGAATCCTAGGCCTCTAAGAATGATTTTGGCTCTTGGTAGGTCGGCCTCTGCCTTCATTCCGTCAAGCCTTTCACAGACAGAGTTATATTCGGCAAGTTCTATTTCGGATAGGTCATCAATTAGTTCAAGTTCGTTTCGGCGATTCCATAAAATACCCCGCTCTAAATGTGAAGCAAGAACTACGGCAGTAATAGATTGTTCGGTTGATGGTAGTTCTTGAACCACTTCGTATAAGGACCAGGGTATATTTGATGCTTTTTGTTGTGAAATAAAATTAAATAATGTGGTCTTGCCACATCCATTACGGCCAAGTAAGCCAATCCTGTCGCCATATGATATTGTAAAGTCGCTATTGGTGATTAATTGTT
>Ga0214923_10005943_pt1 | contig 13921 bp, 8 predicted proteins | sample LL1510_MetaG_FD_177993 | JGI IMG/M metagenome (GOLD analysis project Ga0214923, IMG submission 177993) | Freshwater microbial communities from Lake Lanier, Atlanta, Georgia, United States - LL-1510 | ecosystem: Environmental > Aquatic > Freshwater > Lake | place: USA: Georgia | collected 2015-10-15 | reverse complement strand
CTGTTGGGTAATGTGGTGGCTGCTGATACCACGGACTCATCGGGAAACTACTCCATGTCAGGGTATGCCAACGGCAACTATATTTTGGATGCTCGAATAGGGTATAATTCCGGCGGTATTAACTCTACGGATGCTTTGTTGGTAAACAGGTATTTTACCTCTTTGATTTCCCTTACACCCTTGAGAGCCAGGGCGGGTGATGTGAATGGAAATCAAATAACCAATAGCGGGGACGCTCTTTTGATATCAAGACGAATTACAAACCTTCTGTCAAGTTTTGCGGTAGGAAATTATGTAAACGACAAACCGACCATCAATGCTCAAGGAAATCCGTTATCGGTTTCTATGCGGGCTTTGTCAACGGGTGATGTAAATGGCTCGTTTATCGTTCAGCCTTCTATACCAACTCTAGCTCTGGATACGGTTTATGGAAACGGGAATGTTGGGACCGCTGTGGTTCGATTCACCAATTCTGGAAGTGGGGTTTTTGAGAGGGGTATTGTTTGGAGTTCATCTCCGAACCCAACGATATCATCAAATAAGTCGGTTGCTGGAAAAGGAGGATTTGGATTCACCCATTCGTTTGGTACAATTGATCCCAACAACATCCAGTATGCAAGAGCATATGCTCGGACTTCGGCGGGTGTTTTTTACAGCCCTGAGAGAAGTTTTACTCCTATCCCTGGTCTCCGATGCCCTGGAACTCCAACGGTAACTGATGTCGATGGAAACTTGTATCACACCGTTCAGATTGGAAATCAATGTTGGACCCAAAGTAATTTGAAAGTCAGTAAGTATAGGAATGGGGACAATATTCCTTATCTTATTGACAATGGAGATTGGGTAAATACGTCCTTAGGAGCATTTGCATTATACAATAATATCCAAATAAATGATGGAGTATTTGGCAAAATGTACAATCATTATGCGGTGATGGATAACAGAGGATTATGCCCTACGGGTTGGCATGTTCCATCGGATGATGATTGGTTTGTCATGGAGCACTTTTTAGGAGGCTCGGCGACTGCCGGAGGTGCTCTTAAGAGCAAATTGGAACAACCTTCTGCGGGTGGATGGAATAGTCCAAATGTTTATGCAACCAATTCTTCAGGTTTTTCTGCACTTTCAGGAGGTCGTCGAGATGCAAATAGTGGAGTTTCCGTGGTTGCAGGTGAATTATGTTTTTGGTGGTCATCCACTCTTGTAAGTGTTCCAACCAATCCTCATTCTGCATGGAATCGGGGATTTTCTTTTAATAACGGGATTGTTGGTCGTGGTGCTGAGGGGCATAAAGGAGGTCATTATGTCCGTTGCCTCAAGGATATATTTCCTGTAGTATCAACGGCGTCAGTTTCTGGAATCACCGCCACAAGTGCCACAACAGGTGGAGATGTTACCCAAGATGGAGGAGCACCCGTGGCTATGCGAGGTGTGGCTTATGGAACTTCATCAAGTCCAACAACCTCAGGATCCAGTACCAATGATGGAGCAGGTACGGGTGTCTTTACGAGTACCTTGACTGGATTAACGCCTTCCAACACTTACTATGTACGTGCCTACGCAACGAACTCTGTTGGCACTGCTTATGGGAATGAGGTAACTTTTACAACATCTCCTTTGGCGATTGGAAGTTCCTATGCTGGCGGTATTATTTTTTACCTTGATAGTACAGGACAACATGGGCTGGTCTGTGCTCCAAGTGACCAGGGTGCAGGTATATGGGGGTGCGCAGGTACGGATATTCCAAATACCTCCATAATAGTGGGTACGGGGGCGACCAACACGGCCTATATTATGGCGGGATGTGCTCAGCGTCCGATAGCGGCGAGTGTTTGCGCCGATTTGGTCTTGAACGGCTATTCGGACTGGTTTTTACCAAGTATAGGTGAATTAAGTTTAATGTACAGCCAATTGCACCTTCAGGGTTTGGGGGGATTTGGTAGCGATTGGTTTTGGTCCAGTTCGCAGACCGACGCGAGCAGAGCCTGGACCATGGCTTTCAGCAATGGCTATGTCAGTAGCTTTGTCTACAAGGTCTACAATCACCAAGTGAGGGCAGTGCGCGCTTTCTAATGTACCATTTAACCATTTAACTACTTCAGTGAAGATTTAATGTAACGCTCATGTAATAATTCCATGCATAAACCTACCCAAATACAACCGTTATAGGCAAGGTTGCATTTGATAAGTTTTGGTTTTTGAGAAGGATCGGAAGGGGGACCGCGTCGGGTTTTAATAAAGGTGTTTGAGGCGAAGGGATTCGGATTTCAGTCGGGAATCCTCGGTCAACGGATTTCAGCGACGCTTTAACCAAAGCCGCAACAGCGTCTCGGATAGAGGGATTGAGAGGGATGAGGATTAAATGGCTTAGGCTTTGACCCCATTGATCCGTGCGCAACGGCCCTGAGGGGCCGTAGTAGCCATTTGACCCTAATTGACAGGGCAACCCTGCCGATAACAGCGCATTAGCCCCAGCCGGCAAAAACTCCACGGATTGTTTTTAATTTAGAATTCGCGCAAGGGTCCACTGAAGGGCATTCAGCCGGCCGTGGCCAATGCGCGGACCGTTACCACCAATGCTAAAAAGACAGACGACACAGCAAGACAATGACTAAAAATGGACTCGACATACAGACCATATCGACCAAGCGGACAGACTTTCAAACTGACCGTGTTTTGCTTTTGGGACAAGTGACAGAAAAGGAAGAAAAAGCCCACCCTTCGCATTTTTTAAAATTTCTTTTAGCCAGCCGCACAAACGGCACATTTGGTTTTGCCCGACACACAAGCCAACGCTACGCAAAACCAAAAGAGCCGTTTTTTGCCAACGCACAGGGAAAGAATTCGTATTTTGTATCTCTTGTAAATAATATTTTATAAATGAAAAAAATTGACGGAACACCAAAGACAATCAGAGAGCTATTTACAGGAGTTAAATACACAATTCACTACTACCAGCGGGAGTACCAATGGCAGACAAAACAAATTGAAGAACTCATTGACGACTTGACCGAAGAATTCTTTGAGTTTTATTCCGACCAAGACGAAAGAGGTAAAGTATTGGAGTATGGCCATTATTTCATGGGGTCTATAGTTTTGACCGCTGACGATAACGCAATTATTGATGGACAACAACGCTTAACTTCTTTAACACTACTGCTTATTTATTTGTATCATCAGTTGGAAGATGAAGAAGAAAGAGCAGAAGTACTTCAACTGATTTATTCTAAAAAAGCCGGAACTAAGACATTCAATATCCATGTGCCTGAAATGCCAGAACGCTATGATGTAATGAACGCACTACTTCAGGATGAGTACATGGATGTTACGAAACATTCGGAAACTATACGCAATATCTACAATCGTTACGCGGACATTAAAGCAATAATGAATGATACCTTGCCTAAAGCGGCATTGGATATTTTCAAGGACTGGCTTATTGACAATGTAGACTTTATCAGAATAGTAGCACAAACTGAACAGGATGCTCACAAAATATTCGTTTCAATGAACGACAGAGGGTTGAGTTTAACACCAACCGAAATGTTGAAAGGATATTTGCTGAGTAAAATAGAAAACGATAGTGTTCGACAACAAGCAAACGACCTTTGGAAAAAAAGAATACTTGAATTAAAAGGTTTAGGCAAGGAGGAAGAAAGCGATTTTATTAAAAACTGGATTCGTTCTCAATATGCAGAAACAATAAGAGAAAGGAAGAAAAGCGCCTTGCCAGGCGATTTTGATATTATTGGTACTGCCTTTCATAAATGGGTTAGGGAACACAATACGCAAATGAAATTGGTGAAGAGCAAAGACTTTGAAGACTTTGTTTTAAAACAGTTTGATAAGTTCAGTCAGATTTACCTTGACTTAAAAAAGTATTCTCTGACCCTTACAAAAGGCTTTGAATATGTTTTCTATAATGCTGACAGAAACTTCACTCTCCAATATCAATTAATTCTTGCCGCGATTGACCCTTCGGAAACCAAAGAAGAATCAGACAAAAAAATAAAATTGGTTTCTTGCTTTTTGGATTTGTACTTCACTCGTAGAATTTTCAATTACAAAACCGTTGACTATTCTTCCATTGTTTACAATGTATTTATGCTTTCTAAAAGAATCAGAAGAAAACCGCTGACTGATTTGTTAGATGTATGTAAACAAGAAATTACAGGAATGGAATTTCAATTGGAAACCATTGATGAATTCCGCTTGAATGGTTGGACTATCCGATACATGCTTCATATCCTTTCTCGTGTTACTGATTACATTGAAACACAAAGTGGCATTCCATCTAATTTCAATAACTATATCAATAGGGAAATTAAAAACCCTTATGATATTGAACACATCATTTGCGACCACCACGATTGGTTTGTAGCTGAATACCCAGAGAAAGAAACTTTTGACCGACACCGCAACAAGTTTGGCGGCTTACTGCTTTTGCCAATGGACAAGAACAGAAGCTTGAACGATTTGACATTTGACAAAAAGCTACCGATTTACTTTGGTGAAAATTTATTGGCAAAATCATTAAACAGCGACTGCTATCAGAACAACCCACAATTTAAGCGTTTCTTTGAAGCAGAAAATTTGCAATTCAAAGCCTATACCTCTTTTGACAAGAAAGCTTTACTTGAAAGACAAGAATTATATGAGGAATTGGCCAAAAAGATTTGGGGCATCACTCGGTTAGATGAACAATTAAATTAACTATGGCCTTTAACGAAAATACAAGAGTAAAAATCCCTGCTATTTTGCATCTGTGCAGACTGGGATATAAATATGTTTCGCTATCAAAGGCTAAATGGAATATTGACACCAATATTTTCACAGACATTTTTGAGGAAAGTATTCAACGCATCAATCCTGAAATGGAACAAGGCGACATCAAAAGATTGCTTGAAGATGTTTCTTTGGTTTTAGACAATGAAGATTTAGGTGAAGCTTTTTACAACATGCTTATTGCTACTTCTGGAGCAAGATTAATTGACTTCAAAGATTTCAATAACAACTCTTTTCATGTTGTAACTGAACTCACCTACAAAAACGGTGATGATGAATTCAGACCTGACATTACTTTGCTCATAAACGGAATGCCTTTGGCATTTGTGGAAGTAAAGAAACCGAACAACCAAGAAGGAGTTTTACAAGAGAGAGACCGCATCAATGTTCGTTTCAAGAATAAGAAATTCCGAAAGTTTATTAATATCTCTCAGGTGCTTGTATTCTCTAACAACATGGAATACGACATTGAATCTATTGAACCGATTCAAGGTGCATTTTACGCTTCTACTTCTTATGCTTCTGCAAACTTCAACTGTTTTAGAGAAGAAGAAAAATTTGATTTAGCAACTTTGTTAAAAGCAGAAGATGATGATTTGGAAAATTTGGTTTTGAAAGACAATAACCTTTCTGCCATTAAACATTCGCCTGAATTTATAACCAACAAAGAACCCAACTCACCAACAAATCGCATTCTTACTTCGCTATTCAGCAAAGACAGATTTGCAATGATTTTGAAATACAGCATTACGTATGTGAATGAAGAAAAAGGTTTGGAAAAACACATTATGCGTTATCCGCAGATGTTTGCCACCAAAGCCATTGAACGTAAATTGAATGATGGAATTAAGAAAGGAATTATTTGGCATACACAAGGCAGCGGAAAAACAGCTCTTGCTTATTACAATGTAAAATACCTGACCGACTATTTTCAGCAAAAAGGGATTGTACCCAAATTCTATTTCATTGTTGACCGCATTGATTTGATGAATCAGGCGAAACGGGAGTTTACAAGTCGTGGTTTGATTGTACATACTGTAAATTCTAAAGATGAATTGCTTCGCAATTTCAGAACCCGACAAGCCATTCACAACCTTTCGGGCAAAAGAGAAATAACGGTTGTAAACATTCAAAAATTCAAAGACGATACCGATGTATTGAAGGCAAATGAATACGACATCAGCAGCCAACGGATTTATTTCTTGGATGAAGTACACCGCAGTTATAACCCTACTGGAAGTTTCTTAGCCAACCTTTTCAATTCGGACAGAAACGCAATTATCATTGGCTTAACTGGAACTCCTTTAATTGGAAACGACAGAACATCTCGCCAAACTTTTGGTGATTACATTCACAAGTATTACTACAACGCCTCTATTGCCGATGGCTACACCCTAAAACTCATTCGTGAGGATATTGAAACCACTTACAAGTTTCAATTGAAGGAAGCCCTAAAGGAAGTTGAGATATTAAAAGGTGATGCCGATAAACGCATCATTTATGCTCATCCAAAATTTGCTGAGCCAATGCTTGATTACATTGTACAGGATTTTATCAAAAGCAGAATTCGTTTTGGCGATCACTCTGTTGGTGCTATGGTGGTTTGCGACAGTGCAGAGCAAGCCCGTAAATTATTTGAAATATTTATCAGCAAATACAATCCAACACAAAAAACAGTTGAAACGGTTGAGCCTTATATGATGGCTGCCGAACCTGCTGTGGAATATGGCATGTATAAAGTCGACCAAAGCAAAAACTTGGTTGCCTCATTGATTCTGCATGACATTGGTTCAAAAGACGACCGCAAAGATGAAGTAGATGATTTTAAAGACGGTAAGATTGACATTCTGTTTGTGTACAATATGTTGCTGACCGGTTTTGATGCCAAGCGATTGAAGAAACTATACATTGGCAGGGTTATTAAAAATCACAACTTGTTGCAAACCCTTACAAGAGTAAACCGACCGTACAAGAAATTCAGATACGGTTACGTGGTAGATTTTGCCGACATCACCAAAGAGTTTGAGGCTACCAACAAAGCCTACTTTGACGAATTGCAAGCCGAACTGGGTGATGAAATGCAAAACTATTCCAACCTCTTTAAATCGAAGGAAGAGATTAAAGAAGAGATAAAAATCATTAAGGAAAAATTGTTTCATTATGATTTGAAAAATGCTGAGGTATTTTCCCAACAAATCAGCCAGATTGAAGACCGCAAGCAAGTGTTAGAAATTAAGAAAGCTTTGGAAATTGCGAAAAACATTTATAACCTAATTCGCTTAGAAGGTCATTTTGATTTATTGGAGAAAGTTGATTTCAAAAAACTAAATCAACTTTATAATGAAGCTTCACGCCATTTGGATTTGTTGAACCTGAAAGCCAACATTGAAAACAATGTGGACACTGCCAATTTGCTGAATGTGGCTTTGGAAAATGTATTGTTCATGTTCCGTAAAATTTCGGAAGAAGAAATGGTGATCGCCGACCAGTTAAAAGACATGCTTCGCAAAACCCGTGAGGCTTTAGGTGGTAACTTCGACCAAAACGACCCGCAGTTTGTAAATTTATATGACGAGTTGAAACGCTTGTTTGACAAAAAGAATTTGGACGAAATAACACAGGAAGATATACGAAACAATATTGGTTCGCTGCAACAGATTTATGACCAGGTAAACGAACTCAACCGCAAGAATAATTTGCTAAAAGCCAAATATGAGAACGATGCCAAGTATGCCCGAATGCACAAACGCATTTTGGAAAAAGGCAACATTTCAAAACGAGAAAGTGAAATTTGCGAAACGCTGATGGACATTAAAAAACAGGTGGATGAAAAAGTATTGATAAATACGCAAATGTTGAATAACGAAAGTTATTTCGACAAACTTTTAATACAAATGGTAATTGGCAGTTTTGGTAAAAATAAAATTGAACTTGACCCCGAATCAGCCAAATACATCAACACCTGTTTAGTAAAAGAATATATGAACGAATATCAAGGAAATATAGCATGGTAACACAAGATTTTACGGCACAAACAAAAGAGCTGATTGATAACCTGAAAAGTGTTTGTACCTCTTATGGATTAGGAAACGATGGCAATGAATTTAAAATCATTACCCAAGTGTTTCTATATAAATTCATGAACGATAAATTCGGCTATGAAGTAAAACAATTAGAACCCAAATTGGCAACAGCCGAAAGTTGGGAAAAAGAAATTGCAAAATACAGCGATAAGCAATACGAAATGCTGTTGCTACGTATGAACCCCGATAGTGCCAAACTGAAAAGAGAACATTTCCTGTCTAACCTTTACAACAAACAAGACAAAGAAGAATTTGCCAAGTTTTTTGACGATACCCTACGTGACATTGCCATTTTCAACAACGATATTTTCTCGGTAAAAACTGGCACAGGTGCCAAAATTGTATTGTTTGATGAAATAAGCAATTACATTACCGATAGCAGCCAGCGTGATAATTTTTGCAAAGCCATCATCAACCAGTTGGTGAATTTCAGTTTCGAGAAAATATTCAATCAGAAATTCGATTTCTTTTCTACCATTTTTGAATACCTCATTAAAGATTACAACAAAGACGGTGGTGGCAAATATGCCGAGTATTACACGCCTCATGCCGTTTCAAAAATCATGGCTTCTATCTTGGTAGATAAACCCGTGAGCAATGTAACCTGTTACGACCCATCGGCAGGTTCGGGTACTTTGCTTATGAATTTGGCACATGCCATTGGAGAAGACCGGTGTACCATTTACTCGCAGGATATTTCTCAAAAATCGAGTAGTATGTTGCGGTTGAATTTGATATTGAATAACCTTGTACATTCTATTCAAAATATCATTCAGGGCAATACTATCAAAACGCCTTTCCACAAAGTAGGCGATAAACTGATGGCATTTGATTACATCGTTTCTAACCCACCGTTTAAGTTAGACTTTAGCGATTATGTAGCCGATTTGGACACGAAGCAAAACAACGAACGCTTTTTTGCAGGCTTTCCCAATATCCCGAAAAAGGACAAAGACAAGATGGCCATTTATCCCTTGTTTATTCAGCACATTATTTTCTCCTTGTCTGCAAAAGGCAGAGCTGCTATTGTAGTTCCTACGGGTTTTATTACGGCACAAAGTGGCATCGAAAAGAAAATACGTGAACGCTTGGTAGAACAAAAAATGTTGCGGGGTGTGGTAAGTATGCCGAGTAATATTTTTGCCACCACAGGCACCAACGTAAGTATTTTATTTTTGGACAAAGCAAATATCAAAGGAGACATTGTTTTGATGGATGCTTCTAAACTGGGTACTACGGTTAAGGAAGGTAAAAACCAAAAAACCTTACTCTCCGAAGCCGAAGAACAACTGATTATTGACACCTTTAATAAGCACGAAGCAAAAGAAGATTTTACAGTAGTAGTTTCTTACGAGCAGATAAAAGAAAAAAATTACAGTTTTAGTGCAGGGCAATATTTTGAAGTGAAAATCGAATACACCGATATTACCCCAAAAGAATTTGAAACAAAGATGAGCGGCTTCAAAACCAACTTAGATAGTCTTTTTGCAGAATCGAAAACCTTGGAAAAAGAAATTCAGAAACAATTAAATGGATTGAAGTATGAATAAATGGAAAACTGATAAGCTTTCCAATCTTTGTTCTAAAATCGGAGATGGTCTGCATGGTACTCCTGAATATGTTGAAGATTCAGGTATATATTTTATTAATGGAAATAATCTCAAAAATGGTTGGATTGAAATAACACAAAACACAAAGTCTGTTTCGAACGAAGAATTACAAAATAATTTTATTCCACTAAATACTAATTCACTCCTACTTTCAATAAATGGCACACTTGGTAGTATGGCATTTTATAGAAACGAAAAAGTTATGCTTGGCAAGAGCTCAGCATACTTAAATTTTAAATCTGAAATAAATAAATTCTATTATTATTATTTTCAATTGCCATCTGTTCAAGAATATTTTTTCAATGTAGCCACTGGTTCAACAATCAAAAATCTTTCACTTAAATCAATTCAAGATTTTGAAGTACCTGTGCCTGAATTTAATGAATGGAATGGAATCGCCTCCGTTCTTTCCGCTTTAGATTCCAAAATCGAACTCAACAATCGCATCAATACCGAGTTAGAAGCGATGGCAAAAACGATGTATGATTACTGGTTTGTGCAGTTTGATTTTCCTGATAAAAACGGCAAGCCCTACAAAACCAGTGGCGGTAAAATGGTTTGGAATGAGGAGTTGAAAAGGGAGATTCCTGAAGGGTGGGAAGCCTTGAAATTGTCGTCTAAATTTACATTTGAAAAGGGTATTGAACCAGGTTCTGCCGAATATGTTGAACAAAAAGAATCTATTTATCATGTTAATTTTATAAGAGTTGGGGATGTTGATGGTAGCTCTGCTATTTTTATTGATACCAGGCAAAAAAACTATTCTATGGTTTTAGAAAGAGATGTACTCGTAACTTTTGACGGTTCAGTTGGCAAAGTAGCATTTGGTTTGGAAGGAGCATATTCAGGCGGTCTTAGAAAAATTTATGATAATTCTGGAGTAATAGACAACTCAGTTATTTATTACATTTTTAAGGACGAGAGAATAATCAGGACAATTCATAAATATGCAACTGGCTCAATATTATTACATGCAGGAAGTTCTATTAATATTTTAACAATACCTTACAACGAAATAAGATACTTAGAATACCAAAATATCATCAAATCATCATACAATAAAATGGTGATGAATAAAAAAGAAAACCGGAGACTCACTGAACTGCGAGACTGGCTATTGCCAATGCTTATGAATGGGCAGGTTAAAATTAATTAAAAAATATTGTAGGATGCCATTAGTACAATTATCAAAAAGATGTGAACTGTTCGAGTCAATTGCAACAGATACTTGGAACAAAATAATCAGGAACCATCGAACTGGCAATCAAGCAAGGGAAATTGGTCTTACATCTGATATTGTTTCTGAAATTGAAGACAATCGCTTATCGTTTCCTAATATTGGTGTTTGGGCATTAGAGGCAAGAAATGAAAGAACTAATTGAAACGACATGGACATTTTTGTCGAAACAGCGTCTGGTCAGTTTCTTTGGTGGGCTTTACAAGCCAAGGTTTTAAATTTAGACGGAACCTATCATGACATTGCTACTTTAAAAAGTAGACGTGAGTATCAATGGACTAAATTAAATCGTTTTGCAGCTGCATCAGGTTGTATTGTTCGTTATCTACTTTATAATGGTTTAGCTAATTACCATTACAACGGCAACGATATTTGCACAAGAAATTTTAACGAAGACCAATTTGGGTGTTCATTAGTAAAAACTACTGATGCAGAAAGATTGGCATTGGCTGGACCTGTAAGTTTTCATGACTTTCATCCAAACCTTGCACAACCATGGCGAATAATTACTTGTTGTTTATTTAATACTAGAAATGAAAAGGCAACTTATTATACAGCCGCACAAGTTCGGAAAGCTGTTGGTATTTATCCAAATAGCTCTGGAAATACATCAATTCTTGATGCAACAAATGTCAATACAAAACCAAATGACTTTTCAGTAAATGCGATAAATGATTTTTCATCATCCGCAGAAAGAAAGCCAGCTTATAGAATAGTAATCAGGTCTACAACATCACTTAATCAAGAGAATAGATAATGGCAAGAATAAGCTCAACAACTTTGTTCAATTTTACCGATAGCTTAGATTATCTCATCAATAATTTAAAGGATGGATTTTATTGCAGCAACACCTTTGAAAAATTGCCTTTACGCAATAATGGTTTTCGAGTTCCAATGGTTTGCTTTTGCGACATTCCATTGAGTTTAATTAAAGAGCATTTTGATTGGTATGGCAGATACGGCATTGGCATCAAAAGAACTTACGCTAGAGAACTTGGGGTAAAACCCGTTTGGTATGTAACTAGTGAAAGTCAGTTGGTGAAATTACTCATCAAAAACAAAGACCTGAATGGATACGAAAGAAAACACCTTCTTCCTTATTTAAAACAATTCATCGGCAATCAAGAATACAAAGACGGAAAAGAGAAACGAAAGAAATTCTATGACGAACGAGAATGGCGTTACATTCCTGACAATTCATTGGTAGAACCATTCTTTGGAACCAATAGAAAATCAGTGCATGTAGGCAACAACGAAAAATACAGAATGAAACTAGATTTGAGTGCCATTGAATACATCATCATCGACAATGAAAAAGAATTTGATAAAATGATACCAGTCCTAAAAAAACTGAGTAATGAAAAAGTGAGCTATGAACTATTGCTTTCAAAAATTATGACATCGAAACAAATAGAGAGAGACTTTTAGCCCACGCATTTTGCAAGCACATTTAAAAGCCGCACAAGCCAACGCTAAACCAAAGCTTTTAAAAGAGCTTGCAAAGCCAACCCAAGACAAAAAGAAATTTTAAAAAATGCCCCACCGCACGACAAAAGACAAATGAGAGTAAGCAAAACAGGACATACAAACCATGGCAGACAAGAAAGCACTGGTGGTAACAGGCGTTTGGCTCAATTGGCAGTGACGTGCAAAATTGAAGCTTAGTGCTACTATCAAACATTTGTGCAGGATGACAGTGAAGTGCTCCGAAATCGCCAACCGCGGCAACTCGCAAACCGTTAGGCAGTATACTTCGCAGACATCGTGACAAAATATTATCTTGACCATACAGAGTTTAAAGTAGATTCAGATTCCAAAAACAAGGACACTATTGTCATGGGCGGTCTCTTGATCGGACATGAAGAAGAAAAAAAACTGACGTCCATAATGAGGGAGATAAAAAGTAGGTACTTTGATCCCGACCTTCCTCTCAAGTTTAATATGAAGGACCTGAAAAAAAAGTATGAAGAACATAATCTTGTGGCTGAATTTGATACGTTCTTAAAAGACTCGGCCAAGTGGCGGAGAGAATTATTTGAACGTTCACTCGAACTAGACTACTCAATTATAATTTCCGTTATTCAACACTATCAACCAGACAAAAAAGATAGCCCAGTAAACAAATATGATTTGTTGGGCTACGCGTTTAACAATGTATTAATGCGAACCTCACTTGAAGTACAAAGTCGAAAAGAAGATTTTGCACAAGTAATCGTAGACTGGCCGGATGGCAATAACCCTAAACCGTTTAATCACGAATATTATTACGCATTTTGGCGCGGCAAGACGCCGGCAGGACAAGACTACTTTTCTGGCACGTTGAAAAGTGTCGGTTTTCACGACACTGTTTTGTTTGCATCAATGAATCACTCAAACATGCTTCAATTTTCAGACTTACTTATTGGCGCAACCCGTGACTTTCTTTCGTGTGGACTCGAAGATCGCGAGTACGCCATAGGGAAAGAGCTTACCGAAATAATCTTAAAGAAATTCCGTGGCTTTCCGAAAAACTTGAGTTATGGTCTGTCAATCTCAAGTGGCAATCACGACCTAAAAGAACGTGTTGCTGAAATAATGAAGAAGTACAACGCTTAACAGCAAATAAACGTAAGCGGGCAGAATCGGTCATCGCTCGGTGAAGAACAGTGGTAGCTAACGCGTTTTTATTTTGCACCACGCTAATAAACATTTATCTTCGATATAAACATTTGTGCGTATAGATAGAGGAAGTTTCAAAAGCCCGCCTACGTCTATTTGCAAACCGTTACCATCTAGTATAAAAAAACAACGAGACAAAATCCAAACAAGAACTTATCTATGAATGAAGTAAACAGTGCTTTCTCCCTTAAAATAAGAAAGGCCTTTTTTAGGAACTTCTTTGTAATACTTCCCCCTTTAATTTTAATGATGAAAAATTGCTATTTGGGTTTACTAGCAGCCTCGTTCCTTTTCTTTACGTCTTGTGCCAAAGACCTTACGGTTACCTATCAAATGGAATCCGCAAACACCGGAAAAGTTGTTTTGAAGCCGAGTACCTCTACGAACCGTACCATGGTGACCATCAATGATCAACTGGTTATGGATGGGAAGTTTGTCAAGTCGGTTACCATTTTGAATGTACCGAATGGTGACCATGTTATCCATTATACGGCCGATAATAGCTTTTACAAGACTCCTTTGAAGGCTGATTTTCCGATCAAAATGGA
>Ga0214923_10005941_pt1 | contig 13923 bp, 33 predicted proteins | sample LL1510_MetaG_FD_177993 | JGI IMG/M metagenome (GOLD analysis project Ga0214923, IMG submission 177993) | Freshwater microbial communities from Lake Lanier, Atlanta, Georgia, United States - LL-1510 | ecosystem: Environmental > Aquatic > Freshwater > Lake | place: USA: Georgia | collected... | reverse complement strand
ATGAGGTTATTTGAATAGTTGACAAATATACGGGCCGATGGCAGAATGATATCAAAGAAGCCACGGTTAAATGTAAGGCCGAGTATGGCATAACCCGTATTTTGGGTCATTAGCTCAATTGGCAGAGCAATCCGCTTTTAACGGATTGGTTGTAGGTTCAAGTCCTACATGACCCATTGACAAACCTTCGTGTATAGAGTATAATATATGGATTCTCACTCTTTTTGGAAGAACTTGACCATGTATAATGAAAATGTACTCAAATGGTGTGGCTCTATGTACGAAGATGATATAGACTTACTCATTGATGACGCTGATGAAATTATTGTATATGATGATAGCAATGAGTGGTACAATATTGATGAATCGGAGGCTGACGATTGAGTTGCGGTGGATGCCAGAGTAACTCAGCTGGTAGAGTAGCGGTTTTGTAAACCGCCTGTCATCGGTTCAAGTCCGATCTCTGGCCTTATTGCCCGATAGCACAATGGTACTGCAACGGATTTTGGTTCCGTCGTTTCTAGGTTCGAATCCTAGTCGGGCATTGGAAATATTTACGAAGGTAGCATAATGGTAGTGCCGCAAACTGTTAATTTGCTCTGTGTAGGTTCGACTCCTACCCTTCGTGCTTTGGCCCCATCGTATAACGGCTAGTATATCTGGCTTTCATCCAGAAGATCGGAGTTCGATTCTCCGTGGGGTCACTATGGTATACCTAACAGTAGTATTTAAAACTTGGGTTATAGACTACGAAACCTTTAAGGGCAAGGGTAACTCGTTTACTCTTCCGTTTGGACCATTTCCTAATATTGACCAAGCACGATGGTTCTGGCTAACTATTAAAGAAAATATGAAACGATCATATGATGTGGCTATTATCCATGATAAGGATGGATATGAGTTATATCATGATGAGAGTAACGATGTTCAGCCCTATTAAGGGAGCGTAGATCAATTGGTTAGATCGCCAGCCTGTCACGCTGGAGGTTGCGGGTTCAAGTCCCGTCGCTCTCGTTTCTTTTCTCTAAGTCCTTTCTGGACAAGTATTTAGGACTAATCGGGCGGGCCGCGTTTTCCGTAAGTCCTTATCTGCCAACACTTTAGAGCAAGCTAAGAAAAATCTTGTTTGGCACACGCTTTGCATATCTAAAGATTTCTCTTGACAGTGCCGATACATAGTGTAGAATACGAGTATCCAAGGGAGAAGATCATGAAAGTTGCAAACGGTAACGATAAGTTGGGTAAGGGTTGTCTGGTAGTGTCGCGTCCTGTTGGCGATACGTGCCCGAATAGTTGTGCATTTCTTGGCAATGGTTGCTACGCTGAAAATACCGAGAAGATTTATCCCGGTGTTCGTCCTGCTGGTATGCAAAATCTTATCACGGAGCGTGGTCGTGTTCGCTCTATGATTCTGGACGCTATGCGTCAAGGTAAGAGTATTCGTTGGCATGAGCGTGGCGATTGGTTTCTCAACGGTCAACTTGACACGGACTATGTTTCTAATGTTATGTGGGCTTGTGAGAGTATCGTGAGTGAGGGTAAGACTCTCCCCGATATGTGGTTTTATACTCATATCTACGATAGTCGCCTTGTGGCTATGGAAAAGTATATGAATGTATATGCTAGCATCCACAATGCGGAAGATAAGTCTGCCGCGATTGCTGCCGGTTTCAAACTGTTTGCGTGGTGCGATAGCGACGAGAAGGTTGCTACTAAGCGTCCTCGCAACAAGGCAAAGGCCGATGTTTGGCGTAAGGCATTGCCGAAACTGGTCGTGATTGACGATACGAAGTATGTTGTTTGCCCCGAGATTCGTCGTGGTCGTGGCGTTGTCACTTGCACTCCGACGAAGGGTAGTGTATCATGTGATTTGTGCGTTCGCGGCTTGGCTAACGTGCTGTTTCCCTCTCACTAAGGAATAATATGAAAAGTTATGCTTGGGAATATCTCGACCTAAAAGAAGTTTGTGATTATAATCAGTTAGACTATGGCAGTGTGATGGAAGCCATTTCTAATAGTGATGTTTGTTTTGGTACTAATACAGACACTCTTATTAGTCAGGAAATGCTACAGTCTATACTTGATGATAATGATTTTGATATTGTTTTAGAGTTTGGTAGGTACGATAATACCGTTGTTATTAGTCTAGGGAGTTGATTATGTATAATGCACAGTTTGCTGATGCTGGTAGTCGTTCCACTTTTTTTATCATTGACGAGACTAGAGGATTCAAAGAGTTTGAGAACAAAGAACTGGCAGAGTATGCCCGTAGTGTTCAAATGAAACTGGCACAATATAATCTCGCCCCTAAAGTTTATAGTGAAGTTGGTCGAATCCGTATTGGTAAAGAAAAGGAATGGAGCCAGTGGGGATTCATGACAGAGATTGCAGAAATGATTGGCTGCGGTGGTAATGATTGTGCTTGTGGTGAATGTGATGATATATATGAAAGTATGTATCCATCCATCCGCAGACTTCATAAGAAACTGGAGAAGGTTGGTGTAGACTTTGGTGACGATCATATTGGTAATATTGGATATATTCGCCGTCGTGGTCGAAAGGTTCTGGTGTGCATTGACACGGGCGAAGAATCTGTCTATGATGATGAGTACGCTAGAGATTACAGTGATTATGATAGCGGCTGTTCATGTGAATATTGTCAAAACCATAGGTGAAATATGCCAAAGTATTATATCAAGTGTGGAACTCTAGAACTTATTTACTCTACAAATAAGAATCCACTAGATGCCGCAGTTACTGCACTAGGTGAAACTAATAAGTTTGATATATTAGATGAACACTTTTATATAGATGAGCGTGGTATGAAAGATTATTCTACTGCTCTTCCAGATACTACGGTTATAACTACTAAAAAGGTGGCGAAACATGCTGGCTGGACTCTAGGGAAAGACGATTCATGACGTAAACCCTTGCCACCAAAGGACTTATGGTGAGCGGGGCGGGCGATATTTGACGTAAATCCTTATGGGATAAAGACTTAGGAAATATTCAAGAAAAGCCTTGACAGGAACCGATGTATTGGGTATACTGGTAGTACCATAGGAGAAAATAGAATGACTGAGTATACTTGGATGGTTTGGCAGAATAATCGTCTTGCGGGATATGTGGTTGCCTATAGCGAATGGGAAGCCTACGCAAGAGCAGCAAAGATGTTCGGTTCTCACTTCTATATCGAACGTAGCCTAGAGTTTCAACGGGAAAAAACTGTATCAGCCTAAAGTCTAAGATTGCCGCCTGCCGATAACTCTAGTATGGTAGTGATTGCTAGAAAAAGGAAAGGCGAGAAGATGATTCAGTGGATTGGCGTTATTTTTACGCTGTTGGGCTTGGTGTATACTGGTGTGAAGGACTATCAAAAGGGCGATATAAAAATCCCCGCGATTCAAAAGCCCTTGACACCCATAAAATATCCGGTACAATACTGTCTGATGGCTTATGACCCTAACGTAGACAAGGTTTTTTATTTACACGAAAATGGACAATGGTATGACTATGCACCACCTCAACGACGATACTCGGCCACGCCGCAACATTATCAAGATCAAAACCAAAAAGCCGTGGGAGTTGTCCACAGGCCATAGAGAAGATCGGTATACTGTTATGGACAATAGGCCCAAGCGACTGCGTACCCGTAAAGATATTGAACGTCAATGGCGAAATGAGTATGAAAACTGAACCCGGTGGTCATGATCTTCGTTCGCCACTACACGGCGAAGTACGATTTCATCTTGGTGCTGGTAAGCATTATATGCACTGGCAAATCAAGGTAAAGCAGGCTGGAAAAACTGTTGATGTATATTATTATGATCCATCGGAGTATCAGTTAGAACTACGTGGATGTAAGTTGATAAACAAGGTAAATAAGGCAAAGCAAGTATTTGAGGCTGGAGTTCATGATGTGAGCGGCTGGGTAAAGTGTGACGAAGTGATGCTTCGCAAAACATTTTATCCAAAGTTGCCTATTGACAATCTTGAAAAGGTGTTCTATAATCCTATTCGTGATCCACACTGGCGACGAGAGAGTGACTCTAACGAGTTTGTGTGGGATGATAGCGAATATGCTACTTTACTAACTGACGGCAAACAAGTCTATATTTTGGAAGAAAGGGTATAATATGCCTAACTGGTGCATGAACAATATGACGGTTTCTCACGATGATCCTGCTAAAGTGCAAGAGTTTGCTGACGCCTATAACTCAGGAAGTACGTGTGACCATTATCTTCCGTGTCCTAAAGACAAGGATGGTAAGATTATTATGGACGAAAGTAGTCCAGACTATTGGTACAAGTGGTGCATAAATAACTGGGGTGTCAAGTGGGACTTTGGTAAGGAAGAATATAGTGACTCTGCTGTTGTTGTAGATAATGAAGTGTCTGTATCATTCGATACCGCATGGTCACCCCCTATTCAGTTCTACGAGAAACTGGTAGAGTTGGACTATAATGTTCGTGGTTCATATTTTGAACCGGGAATGGCTTACTGTGGTATTTGGGATAATGGTATTGACAACTATATTGAATATTCTCACGCTGATAATCCAGCAGATGTTATTCCAGTAGCGTTGTGGAATGAGTACGATATGCAGGAGTTTTTCAAAGACGATGAGGAAGTAAACGCCTAAATCGTCCCTTCGCCCTAAGTGCTTTGCCCAAGGGTACTTAGGACGAGGGTGGCCCGCCGGGTTCGTCGTAACTCCTTATGCTGCTTATAGTTGCGAATAAAAAATATTTTTTCAAGAAAGACCCTTGACAAGCCGATAATAGATAGTAGAATACGACCAAAGGAGAAAAAAGATGCTTGGAACACGATTTGCTTTTTCTGACAGGGTTGCCCGTACCGTTAGTGCTGACGGACAAGATGTTACTTTTTCTGGAGAGTGTCTGTTCGATAATCATCCGTTCAGTATCACTACCAAACTGAGAGATGCTAACCGCTGGATAAACGGTGAGAGTATCCAAAACTGTTTTCCGCATCTTAGTGCGGATGATCGTGAGATTCTGCTGTCTGGTATTAGTCCTAATCATTGGAATGAACTGTTTCCGTTGGAGGATGAAGAATGAGTGATCCATATTGGTCTTTTCCACAGTTTCCTGAGAGTGATAGTTGGGAAGTTCGCTATTTGTGTTGGCGAGCATGTGGTGAAACTAGAGAGCAAAGCACACGACTTGCTAATGAAGGTTATATGCCTGCTAGTTGGTGGATGCTTTATAGGGATGATGGAAGGTAAAATAAGGTGAAAATCTTTCGTAAAATAGTATTGTTTCTGCCATCCCTAACCATGTTCTTTCTGGCATACTTTACGTTTATTTGTGACAATGAGGCTACACACTTTAGTTTTAGGTGGAAATAATGAATTGGCATTATGACAATCCTATTGTGAATCAGAAATATCTTTGTTGTGTAAAAGGATATTCTTTTCCTATTCCTGCACACTGGTACGATGGCGATTGGGGATATTGGAATGATGATGGTGATGGATCATGGCGACCATTTGACAAACATCTAGTGGTATGCTATATTGGTTTTGATGAGATTCCTATGCCGGAGGGTTGGTGATGAAAACTGAAACTCTTGAACTGACCAAATTTGAACTTGATTATTTACTGAGCATTGTTCATGAACATATTGACTCTGGTGTTTCATGGGGGAATCATGCTCAGTTTATAAAGATGCAAAATAGAGTTTTGGAAAAGATTGAGGAAGCATACAATATGGCCTATAATCATAAGGCGAAAGCCTAATGGAATGGTTTAACTCTCATAAGAATCCGCCAGAGGTTGGGCAGAAGGTTTATTACTTTGGTCCCAATATTGGATTATTTATCGGACATTATTCATATGAGGAGCGATCATTTGAAACATACTCCTATAATGAATATAATCAAAAGGTAGTAGATAAGGTATTAAGTGCTTGTCCACACGTTTTTACCAATATGAGTTTTGGTGTGGTTGATGCTTGTGATGCTCCGTTCTGGCTTCCATACGATGAGGAACGAGCAAAGAGTTGGTGTCCAATTATTCCAGAAGAATATACTAAGGGGTTATATGACTGAGAAAGAAAAGGCTATTAGATTTATTCTGCGTACTCTTAAGAATCCGTTATCTATGCTGAGTCCAGATAAAAATAAAGCCTTGACATTAAGTGTTGAGCATGGTATAACTGTGGAAGATTTGATTAACACAATGGAAAACATCGCAAGGAGTATCTAATGATTAATGTTAAACTGACCGTTCGTGAGGCTACGTGGATTCTTTCCAAGATTGAGTCCTACGACACGATCTATGATAAGATTGTGGCGGCTTTTGAGGACGCTACCGGTGAGAACCGTTGCAAGTCTGTTACCATCACTGGCGGTATGACGTTTGACAACCGTATTCCTTGTATCAAGGCTATTCGCCTCAACACCGGTTGGGGTTTGAAGGAAAGCAAGGATTGGACGGATGTTCTGGTGGGAACGTGGGACGATGCTGGTCGAAGGCTCAAGGGTGCCAGCCGTCACAGTATGACCCTCAAGACTCCCGAAGCGGCTGAGAACCTCTTGCGTGATCTGACGAGTTTGGGGTGCGAAGGTTTTCTCTCTTGATCTAAGTCCTTACCCACTAAGGATTTAGAACCAAGGGGGCGGGCCGCGTTCGCCGTAAGTCCTTTGGTAGCAACGACTTATGACCAATAAAAATTTTTTTCAAGTTTCCGCTTGACAAGGCCGATAATAGATGTATAATGATTGGAGTGATGGTTGTAACACTAACTTGAAAATGGAGATGATTACTATGCAAAAGTTTACGTTTGTGGTTGATATTGTGACGGATTCGCCGGTTGCTGTTGATGTTGCGGCTGTTCGTGGTACGCTTCTGGCTACGGTTGATGGTATCGGCAATATCGCCGCTGTGCATCCTGTCAAGATTGAAACGCTCAAGGAGCAGGGTTTCAAGGTTTGGCGGGCAAGGGTTGCTGGTGTGAAGGAGCCGAAGAAGGTCAAGCCGCCGAAGGCTGCGAAGGTGGAGCAGGAAACGGTTTCCGCCTCTTGATTTTCTAAAGGTTGTCTGCTAGAATGTCGATACTGGTGAAGTAGTAGTAGCCAGTGTCCATTCTAGCCCACTAACACGGAGATATTACAATGGGTCTGGATCAGTTTGCACTCGCAATAGATAACAATGGGGAGAAGGAAGAACTTGCCTACTGGCGTAAGCATCCTAATCTCCAAGGTTGGATGGAGGATTTGTGGGCTAGTAAGGGTCGCCCTAATGCTCACGAAAATAATCCGCATGAGTTCAACTGTGTTCCGGTTGAGTTGACGCATGAGGATTTGGACAATCTGGAACGTGCCGTTACTAATAATGAACTTCCATCTACTGTCGGATTCTTTTTCGGCAGCGATAGCGACGATCATTATAAAGAACAAGACTTAGAGTTTATTCGTAAAGCCAGAGAGGCTCTTGACGCTGGCATTACTGTGGTGTATGATAGTTGGTGGTAACGTTCGATAAAAATGAGGAACTAAGATGAAGATTCTTGGATTGAATGACGATACTAAGTACGGGAAGGTCGTGAAGATTGCCCGTGATGGTGTGACGTTTGATGCTAATGGTAAGAGGGTTGTGTATACCCTCGCTGATGTTGAGAAGATGTTTTGTAACTAAGGGAGATGATTATGAATAACTTTGCTAGCCTGAAGAAGGATCGCCATATTCGTTGCAAGTATCCGCTGCATGGCAATAGGAACATTCTGAAGTTCCACACTGGTCGTGTTGAGCGCGTTGGTACTGGTCCGAATGGTAAGTATGCTGTGGTTCGTGCTATGGATAACACTGTGCGTACCCTGCTGTTTACTAAGATGGTCGAAACTCGTTGCTACCGCTGATCTCCCTTGACAGAGCGAGTGGCCCGTGCTATAATGGTGCGGGTCACTCGTTCGCGGGGCGGTCATCTAATGGTCTAAGATGTCACTCTTATAAGGTGAACAAGAAAGTTCGATTCTTTCCCGCCCTACTGCATATTTGCGTCTTATAAAGACTTTTAGTGTATATACTACTAGGAGGGCTTTATTATGAAAACAAAAGTATGCACGACCTGTAATATAGAAAAATCTTTGGACTGTTTCGCAAGAAATCCACAGAAAAAAGATGGACTAAACTACAAGTGTAAAGAATGTCAAAATAAATACATAAAAGAACACTATAAAAACAATAAAGACTATTATGTAGAAAAGGCAAAAGAAAACAAGATAAAAACCAAAAAGATTATATCGCAAATAAAATCTGAAATCAAGCGTGGTGGGTGTTGTATATGTGGCGAAAGCCATCCAGCAACACTAGATTTTCACCACAAAAATAAAGATGATAAGTTATTTACGATTGGTCAAAATAAACTACACTATGGAGTGGAAACTGTAAAAAAAGAACTTGACAAGTGCATCGTCTTGTGTTCTAACTGTCACAGGAAGTTGCATTGGCAAGAAACCAACACCTAGGGAGTCCTCTTGATAGAGATTATGATCATGATTATCATATGGAGTATGTTGTATCAAGATAAGTAAATCGGAATAGTTTGATTCTAAAGTAACCAATATTCCCCCAACATTTTTGAGAATGATATGAATACTAACATAAAAGAAGTCAAGATCATGATGCACTTTCATATCCACAATATGGAAGAACTAACAACCAAAGAAGAAATCGCGGATTTCATAAATAACATGGTATATGAAGACCCCGAGTTTTTTGGTCAGTTGACAGAAGATAATATTGTTGATGTTCGTGAGTATACTATTCGTAGCACAAGGAGTCCTAACGATGAGTGATGTAAACGAAAGGATTGCGATTTATGTTATGGACGATGTGGAGTTTAGTGTGTATGCGTGTTACGATTCTTGGGCTGATATGGATAGCAGGCACGTTAGTTTCTATGATGTTTACAATGACAAAACGGGATCGTGTGTGAACGAGGGCGATCCGTTCTATGAGTTTCCAACGTGGCAGGAAGTGTTCGATAACTACTACCAGAAAGTCTAATATGTACCACTATCTTACTATCCAAGTTGTTATGCGTGATTGTAAGTCTAAGGAAGACGCTATAGAAAAGTGTTCACAGTTGATGCCATACAATCCCGACGAGAATACAACGCACATGGAATCGTGGGAAATCACCAAGGCTATCTCGCCATTTGAGGTAAGTCCTGTCGTACCAACGACTTAGGACGAACCCGGCCCGCCCCGCTCGTCATAAGTCCTTATGCCACAAGGGTTTAGAGCTAAAGAAAAAAACTAATGCTGACCCCTTGACTCTGCCGATACTTATGGTATGATGCTTGAAAAGGGAGATGTTATGGTTGCGATTGCTGATGATCGTGTTATGTTGTTAGATGTCCGATGTTGGCATTGTAGACGAATGTTCACCCTGTGGGTGAATCCAGAAAATTTGTTGGATTGGACGGCAGGTGCTGGCCCGATTGAACAAATGATGCCATATTTGACCACTGGCGAACGCGAGTTGCTTATTTCTAATACTTGCAGCGAGTGTTTTGATTCTTTATTTCCACCCCTTGACAACGACGATTGAGTGTTGTATAATACGAGAAGTTGATAACCCACTACTAGGAGAATGATGATGAGTTACGAAAAGTTGACGATTGCTTCGGATAAGGATGCTGGTTCTTTTGTTCGCACCCTCCAAGGTGCTACTGGCACAGGTTTCCAGAAGGGTACGCATGTTCATAAGGATTGGTGGGCAAAGACCAAAACCTACGAACAGGTCATGGAATCGTGTCAGGTTGCGATTGAGAACCGCGAGGATATTCTGGTAGAGACTAAGGCTATCGCCTGCGTTTCCGAAAACGATGACTTTTATTTCAAGTTGAATGACGGTCGCAAGTTCCGCCCGACCGATCACGCTATCGAACAGTTTAGCGTTCGTGCGGGTGTTACTTCCTCGTCGTTCCTTCGTGAGATGCGAAACATTGAGGGTTTTGATTCGCACGATGCTAACACGATGGCTATGGTTGGTAACAATGCGTTGCGGCGTATTGATGCTGACAAAAAGTTCCGACTCCGTACCTATACGGATGGTACTTGCCGTGCGTTCGTGACTGAGCAGTATGCTCCGGTTGATAATCGCTGGTATCTGGAAGCCCTGTCGGAGTTTATTCCCGGCGGTCGTTTCAGTCACTGGCGTGGCGATGAGGATACCATTTATGGTAATATCCTTATCCCCGATACTATCATGGACTACGGTTCGGACGATAGTGATTATGGTGGTATGATTAGCGTTGGTAACTGCGAGATTGGTACTCGCCGTATTAGTCAGACGCCTAGCCTGTTTCGTGCGATTTGTATGAACGGGTGCATCTGGGGTCAGACTGCCGGTGAGAAGATTCGTCGCGTTCACCGTGGCAATATCGACTTGGATAGTCTGAAACTGGAAATCGCTAAGAATATCCAGTATCAGATTCCCTTGCTTGCTCCGGGTATCAAGACGTTCCTCGCTACCCGTGCTATGGAAACTGGTAAGGCTAGCGTGAAGGGTATCATCGCGTCGGTCGCTTCGGATTATAAACTGTCGAAGCGTGAGGCTACGGAGTTCCTTTCACAGTATGGTGAATATGAGGCTGGAAATCGTAACCTGTTCGGTATTATCAACGGTCTAACCCGTGCGGGTCAGGAGTTTGATAATAAGACTTGGGTAAAGTTCGATGAGATCGCTGGCAGTCTGCTGCAAACTTCCGCAGACCGCTGGGCTACGATCCTGCGTCGTGCGGATACGTTTACCGATAAGGATTACGAGAAGGTGTTCAGTCTCACCGCTTAGTTAGTGGGAGGGTTGGGGTTGGCGGGTAAAACCGCCTTCCCCGCTCTCGCTACCTTTACGAAAGGATATAATATGCCAAAGTATAAAGTAACAATGAACTATGTTGAAGCCAAAAAGGCAGAGTTTGTAGTAGAGGCAAAAGACCCCGACGAACTTCATGAACTTTTGGGCGAAGTTGATATGGATTTTCTGGAGGAGAATGCTGGGTTTCGTACTTGTGATTATGAGCCGCCCATCATTGAAGAATACGAAAAGGTAAATAAGGATACGCCTGTACACAAGGCAATCCAGAAAGAAATGAACGAAGTGAAAAAGGCTTGGGAAGCGTTGTAGCGTTCGGAAAACCGCGATTCGTTCTAAGTCCTTGCCCGACAAGGGTTTAGGGCGAACGCGGCCCGCCCCGCTATCTATAAGTCTTTTATTTTCAATAGGTTACGTCAAGTTTAGATATGACTGAACGTAAGTCCTTTCTTCTCAAGACCTTGTGTTCAGTATGTCGATATGGTATAATGGGTATGGTGTAGGATCATATTCCCTTATATGTTAAAATGGGGAACATAGATAAACTACAAAAATTACGGATTGTCTCACGCGAAGCGTCGAGATCAAGTTATTGCAATACAGTCAGTGAGAATGGAGATTTTATGACAAAAAATATTGATGGATTTACGGCCCGAAAGATCGAAGATTATAATCTCACGCCGTGTGACGTTATCTTTAGTTGTGTAGAGAAGCCAAAAGATTATTTGTATTGTAGAAGTATCAATGTATATGAGGATCGTTGGCGGGTAAACATATATAGTAAGAGGCTCGTAAATGATATAGAAGGTAAGTATATTAGTAGTAGTTACTTTATACATTTTAATAAAGCCACAGGTGATGTGGAATTTGTATCACTCAATAATTAAAGATCGCCACAATGCTGATAGTCAGTGAGATTTCTTTTTTTCAAGTTGACAAACAGATAAGGCCGATGTATACTGTACCACTGTCTCACCCCAAACATTAACATCGCCCAGATGCTCATAGTCAGCGAGAGGAGCTAAAAATGCAGTTAGAAAAATCCAAGTTAGTTCAGTGGAAAAATTCTGAAGGAAAGCAAATAGTATGGATGGTAACAGATAAAGAGAATATTGGTGTGGTAGTACATTCTGATGGTCTAACTAGTATAGGTACTACGAATGATCTATCTACTATAACTAATCTTGAACCGTTCGTTGGAACTGTTAATATAGTTTCTTCAGCAAATAATTAGAAATAAGGTGAATCATGAAGTTGAAGCGTGGTCAGAAACTTTGTAAGAATTGTAATGGGATTAATGGCGCAAGGGCACACACTTGTAAACATTGTAACACAGAGTTTGATAGTGCTAAAAACAAGAAGCCCGCTAAGATTAAGAAGCAACGTAAGCCTAAGAAATTTGAAGAGATTGATTGGAAGGCATTATCTGTAGGAGATAGGATCAAAGTTGTTGGTCGATCTGGTAACTATTATGTTAATGTAGAGGGCGAGAAACAATATTTGAGTGATGCTGGTTTATATACTGTGCAACAACAAGACTCTAATGGCTTGGTTGTTCATAGTAGTGATGGCGGATTCGGGTATATTTATATGGGACCAGAAATGGCCTCAGAAACTATACCAAACATGTACCGCTCTCCACACAAGATTCTAAAGGTAAATCTACCAGTAAGACCTGTTGCATAATTTCATTCATTTTAGTATGAAATATAATGATAACTGGGCCTTATTTCTAAATATTTGCCCCTAATCGTGTGAAAATACAAGGAGTTAACAACATGGTAAATAAACAGGATTTCTTCACTTATATGAGTGCATTGTACGAAGAAGACTACAATGATACTGAAGCATATAAGACACTAAAGCAGGTTATACGACTCAAAGATAAAACTCAACTAAAAGAGCTTAAGTCACTTATAGGAATGGACCGCCGCGAACGTTTAGCCTATAGACACGCTCTGGCTGCTAATGGTAAGGAACTCACACCAAGGCAACTAGATCAGTACCTATCTACCATAGACTATGCTCTAAAGAATATGGATACTGACGAGTAATCTATAATATATATTTAATTTGATTTGGCCCCAGATTCTCCTGTAGCCTCTGGGGTCTTTTCATATACCTACTCTACCATATACATACTCTACCTACTACCCATATACCATCCATCCAAACGACTATCTCCAATATTATTTTATTATGTGAATTATCCACGTTGTAAATCAATTTTAACCATCCATCATTCCTTGTATATGTTCTCTTATATATCCTTATACTGTATATGTATGTAGTATTGTGTTTATAGGGTATTCCTTCACCTGTCTATGATGGTATAACTACCCGATTTCGACCTATTTTGGGTGTATAAATATATAGCCAATAGTGGTAATCAACCCACAGAAAAACCCGATTACGGATATTAAATGGGAGAAAAATCCACAAAAGGGAGAAAAAATGAGCGATATAAGAAGAGAAATAGAGAATGTTATAGGGGAATTAGAAAAGATAGGAGTTACCCCTAATAGTCATATGATAAATAATGTTCCTAATCTAAAAGAAGTAATAGACAATACTTTAACCTCGTCTGGAATTACCCAAGAAAGATTCCTAGAATGGTTCAGTTTAAAAGAATGTAATTGTACCAAGAGAAAAGCTTGGTTAAACAGTATATTCAGCTGGAAGAAAAATTTACCTCAAGGTTGACAAACGCTCTAGCCGATGTATACTCCTATAGAGGAGCGTCGGCTAGTATGCTTAAAGCTAAATCATCTAAATTCAATAGTGTTTTAATATCTGCTGATTCTCAAGCAGAACTTGGACAAACTTTCATGAGGTTCCAAGAACACTACGAAAGCCCCAATCCAGAGTTTCGTAATAAGATATTCACAAGGGGCCAATATCTTCACTGGTATTCTAAGGAATATGGTGCTGCCACCTATCATACAGATTGGACGGGCTTTAATATTCCTAGCCATATATTGACTCCATTTAAGAATGGATTGTTTGATCCTCTAACAGATAAAGAACAAGAACTATTAGATATCCTTAAATATAGAGCTGGGCGGTTTTATATTATA